>OJMI01000701.1_pt1 | contig 42901 bp, 33 predicted proteins | sample 1597131 | NCBI WGS metagenome assembly OJMI01 (sample SAMEA2452116, study PRJEB22498) | human gut metagenome | reverse complement strand
TTGGCAATCAATTCGTTATAAAGTTTTATTCTTTTTACGACAGTCCCTAATGTAACTTACAAGTTTGCAAATGATATAGTATATGTTAATGGTGTCGCTTTGACTCCTGAAAATAAAGCTAAGATCGAAGAGGATATTAACAATAGATATATCGATGATATTCTACCGGGAACATTGAAATTTGTAAAAGGTGAGAATGATGCATATGGTTATCCTACATATACAGCAGAACTTGATTTCACAAACTATGTATCTACAATCTATGCAGAACCATTTATTGCAGAAGTCACTTTAACAAACAAAGAAAATGCTCAAGAAGAGACTACCTTCTCATTCAAGGTTGATATCAAAGCTCCTGAATATACATTAGATCGCAGCAAAGCTTACTTTAACGGTGACAATGCATTAGTTCTTGATCAGAATGGTGATTGGAGTGCTGTAGACGGTATCTTACATTTCGATTTGACTAAGTTGTACGCTAACTTCAACGGAAACGCAACAGCTACTGACGGTTCTAAGATTTCATTCAAAGAAACAGTTCCTAATAAGAATGATAAAGGTGAAAAAGCTACCGCATGGCTTCAAACTGACAAGAAGACTGTTTATGTAGGAGAATACAATGAAGATAAAGAAAACGGTATCTACAACACAGGCGCAGGAAGTGAACGTACATTCGATGTCACTTGCGTTCCATTTGGAAATAAGAACCTTGAACTTGTAAAAGAAACCATCGTTGTTAAAGCTTCTACCCGTGTTCATGAAGGTATCTTCGGTTACGGTACAATCAAGAACGGTAAACTTGAAGCTGGTAAAAATGTTGAAATTACAAACACTGATGTGAAGGAAGTTGCAGTAACTGCCTTTGCTGGAATGGAAGCAGAAACAGAAAAGTTATATAAATTCTGGGACGAATATACAGATTTCTTAGGAAGTGACTATTCTGCTATAGTTCAAGATGTTAAAGTTGAAGGTGATGATAATGCTAAACAAAATCTGGAATTCAATGGATTTGTTGCTAATAGCAGTAGTGTATATGTTTTGAAAGTTCAGAAGAAAGAAGGTATAACTGTTCAAACAGAAACAAAATGTAACATTACAGTTACAACCACTGACCGTTTAGGATTGACCAAATCTGCTGTTGTTCCTGTTATATTGAAACCGACAGCTGTTGCTGGTGAATAATAACTCCGATTCTAGAAAAGTAAATTCTTACTTTTACACCCCAAAAAGGGCGGCCCAACGGTCGCCCTTTTTCTGTATAACATACAGTATTTATTTGAATACTATATGTTTGATACATATCATTGATTAGCAAATAATTATCACAACAAGACCCTTTATAAGTGACGAACTTCAACTTGGAAAATATTCGTGCCGACTACTGAACTAAATTTGGCCAGAGAAAGTCTCTTGTCTAAATAGATTTTATTACTGCCCAAATATTGCAAAATCTTTTTGCACAGTTCTCCACTCCGCCCTTCCGGCAGGAGAGAGGGCGATGCCATCAGTTCTTTCATTGCAAATTCAGGTCTTATTGTATCCATACTTTAGGTCTTTATGACGTAAATTCAGTTTTATGAAGCGAAAGTAGGAATTATGATTTCATCAGACAACATTTTTCATAGAAAATAGGACCGCTAGCATCGTTTTTTTTAAGATGTTGGAAAAAACACACCTTTTACCTTTTCATTAAGCTTACAATGGCAAAAAATTCCAGAAACGTAAATATAATAGAAGAGATTATCTGATTGTATATACCTATATATATCACTTCTGAAGTTATGCTACTAAAATACTTTTTAAGGAATCACCGGTAAAACCTTTCGGCCGATTGTTGTATCTTTGCCCTATAATTATAGATGTACACCTTATTAAAATTATATAATTTATGGCAAACGATGTGGTTCTTACTCCCATGATGAAGCAGTATTTTGAATTCAAGGCTCAGCATCCTGATGCCGTACTGCTTTTCAGATGCGGAGACTTCTATGAAACCTACTCGGAAGATGCTATCGTTGCATCGGAAATTTTAGGAATTACTTTGACAAGAAGGGCCAACGGACAGGCAAAAACCGTAGAGATGGCAGGATTTCCGCACCATGCACTCGACACGTATCTACCCAAACTGATAAGGGCGGGGAGGAGAGTGGCCATCTGCGACCAGCTTGAAGACCCCAAACTGACCAAGAAACTCGTAAAAAGAGGCATCACCGAACTTGTCACTCCCGGAGTATCCATCAACGACAACGTCCTTAATTATAAAGAAAACAATTTCCTGGCTGCCGTGCACTTCGGCAAGTCGGCATGCGGAGTAGCGTTCCTGGACATATCTACCGGAGAATTCCTCACCGCCGAAGGACCTGCCGACCACATCGACAAGCTTCTAAACAACTTCGCACCCAAGGAAATACTTTTTGAACGCGGCAAACGGGCCATGTTTGAAGGGAATTTCGGAACAAAGAGCGTTACCTTTGAGCTCGACGACTGGGTGTTTACCGAACAGACTGCCATGCAGAAACTGCTGCGTCATTTTGAAACCAAGAACCTGAAAGGATTCGGAGTAGAGCATCTGAAAAACGGAATCATAGCTTCCGGAGCCATTCTGGTATATCTGGAAATGACGCAACACACGCAGATAGGCCATATCACATCACTGGTGCGCATTGAGGAAGAACGTTTCGTGCGACTCGACAAGTTTACCATCCGAAGCCTGGAACTGATTAACAGCATGAACGAGGAGGGGACAAGCCTGCTCGATGTCATAGACCATACCATATCGCCTATGGGAGCCCGCCTGCTGAAACGGTGGATGGTGTTTCCGCTCACCAGCGAGGCACAGATTAACGAACGCCTCGACGTAGTGGAGTATTTCTTCCGCGAGCCGGAATTCAAACAGCTCATGGAGGAGCAGCTTCACCTGATGGGCGACCTGGAACGCATCATATCGAAAGTGGCCGTAGGACGCGTAAATCCACGCGAACTTGTACAGCTGAAAACTGCCCTTCAGGCTATCGGGCCCATCAAAACGGCCTGCATGAAGGCAAAGAACGACAGTCTGCGGCGCATAGGAGAGCAGCTGAACGAATGCGAGGTGATGCGCGACCGCATTGCGCGTGAAATAAAGAACGACCCTCCCGTACTGCTCAACAAAGGGGGAGTGATTGCCGACGGAGTGAACGCCGAACTCGACGAACTGCGGCACATTGCTTTCTCCGGTAAGGATTACCTGTTGCAGATACAGCAGCGTGAAAGCGAAGAAACAGGCATTCCCAGCCTGAAAATAGGCTATAACAACGTGTTCGGATACTATATAGAGGTGCGCAACGCACACAAAGACAAGGTGCCTGCCGAGTGGATACGCAAGCAGACACTGGCCAATGCCGAACGCTACATCACGCAGGAACTGAAAGAATACGAAGAGAAGATACTGGGAGCGGAGGACAAGATTCTCGTACTGGAAAACAAGCTCTATGCCGAGCTTGTAGCCGCACTTACCGAATACATCCCCACCATTCAGGTCAATGCCAACCAGATAGCACGGCTCGACTGCCTGCTCTCTTTTGCCAGCGTAGCCGCAGCCAACCGTTACGTGCGTCCGGTCATTGACGACAGCAATGTGATTGACATCCGCCAGGGACGGCATCCCGTGATAGAAAGACAGATGCCGATGGGAGAGAACTACATTGCCAATGACGTAATGCTCGATTCTGACTCACAGCAGATTATCATCATTACCGGTCCGAACATGGCCGGAAAGTCGGCACTGCTCCGCCAGACGGCCCTTATCACCATCATGGCACAGATAGGAAGCTTCGTACCAGCCGACAGCGCCCGCATCGGAATGGTAGACAAGGTGTTCACCCGTGTGGGAGCCAGTGACAATATCTCAGTGGGAGAGTCTACCTTCATGGTTGAGATGAACGAAGCCGCCAACATACTGAACAATCTCTCGCCGCGAAGCCTCGTGCTCTTTGACGAGCTGGGACGAGGCACATCGACCTACGACGGAATCTCCATAGCATGGGCCATCGTGGAATATATCCACGAGCATCCCAAAGCACACGCACGTACGCTCTTTGCCACGCACTACCATGAGCTGAACGAGATGGAGAAGAGTTTTCCACGCATCAAGAACTACAACGTATCGGTCAGAGAAGTGGGAAACAAGGTGGTATTCCTGCGTAAGCTCGAAAGGGGCGGAAGCGAACACTCCTTCGGTATCCACGTGGCCAAAATGGCCGGTATGCCGCGCACCATCGTAGAACGGGCCAACGACATACTGAAGCAGCTGGAAGGCGAAAACCGCGGAAAGGGAGCCGGACGCATTGAAGCTCATCATGAAACCGGAAAGAGCGGCATGCAGCTCAGCTTTTTCCAGCTCGACGACCCCGTACTGAGCCAGATACGCGATGAGATTCTGCATCTCGACGTAAACAACCTTACGCCTATCGAAGCACTGAACAAGCTCAACGATATAAAGAAAATTCTTAAGGGAAAGTAGGGGAGAGGAGACCCCCGTTTACTGGGCCTTGACTGCCACCGTGCTGAGCCTTGGTCGCCACCACGCTGGGGCTTGGTTGCCAGCACACTGAGCCTTTGCCGCCAGCATGCTGAGTCTTAAGGGTCAGCAGCATTCTGATTTACAACAGGTTATTCCGGCTCTCCCAAGCACATTTTCGGCAAATTCGCAGAAAAAGAGGGACAGACCACATTCGCTTACATTCAACATTTATTACTATTACCTCAATAAACATCCCCCGATGCCATGATGTGACATCGGGGGATGCATGGCATTCAGATACCAACCGGTACCTGCACCTCATACACTACTCTTCGGGCACGTAAATGATTTCGCCATTCTCCAGCTCATAGGCTATGCCTACCTTTTTACCGCGTTTTCCGCTCTTTTCATCCTGATTTTCCGAAGGAGTGTAACGGTTTATCTTTTCACCTTCTTTCGTAATGATTTCCATGTTTTCCTTGCCCGGATTCTTCACCATCGTGAAGTCTTCCTGACTGAACATCTCGGTCATGTTATAGCGGGTTACCAGCGCCACCATCAGAGCTACGGCAAACACCATAGCCACATCAAACAGGTTGCTAACCACGCTCATCGGGTCGGCGTCGTCATTGCCGCCTATCAGTCTGCGTCTTTTCTTTCTCATGACTTTACCGGAGTTTTCTCGTTCAACAAATCGGCCAGAAACTCCAGATTGGCCATGTCGCGCACATACCACCGTTGCTTTATCTGAAGGGTAATGACTCCTATGCCACTGGCAAACAAGCCCACTACGGTAGTGGCAAAGGCCACCTGCATGTTATAGGCCATTGACGAGATATCGCCCATAGAAAGACCCACAAGGGCAGGTCCCATAGGAATAAGCGTTCCCATCAGTCCGAGCATCGGCCCTATCTTGGTAAGGGTTTTCGAAGTGGCAAGGTCCTTATCGGCTGCAATCTCAAAATCAGAAAGCAGCAGCTGCACACGTGCCGGGCTTTCACGTGCCCGAAGCACACGGCGGATATAAGTCACCACCAGCGAAGGGTTCTTTTTGGGCAGGCGGCTGTCCAATCCGTCAATGCCGGCCGCATCGAGCACGTCGAACTCGGCACGCAGCAAGGCCTCCGTTTTCCGGATGGCCAGATACTGGCCGAAGAAACTGCCGATAAGCAGCAAGGCACGGACGAACAGCACAATCAACAATATTACTACGGGCACCAGCAGCCCGTTGGAAATCCAGAACAATATGTCGGAAATGTAATTCATAATCTTTTTCGTTTTTCAATACAGGTTAATAATGTTTCTTTGCTTTCTTCTTGAGTTTTATACGGTAAGCCACAAAGCCTGCAAGGGCTCCCAGCACAACGATAACTATCAGTGCCGCCAGTGCCGACCAGTCTGCTCCGCTGATTCCGGCCACTGCCGTGCGCCCGTTGACCGTAGCCACCACTCCGAGCACGGCAATCAGTGCATTGACCAGAAAGAGCAGCTCCAGACGCACGTCCTTTTCGGGCATCACGCGCCGCAGAAGCCACGTGCCAGCCGGAATGAGTATCAGTATCCCCGCTGCCATGCTCCATGAAAGCAGGGAGAACGAAACACCCGGGAAGGCGAAAATAAGCGCCACCAGCGCACTGAACAGCACCGGAAATATCAGTATGCCCGGAAACCAGCGCAGGGCACGATACATCCACAGCGTGCGCTTGCGGAGCGGGCCCGATGTCTGCACATGTGCCGCCAGCATACAGAAGGTCATCTGCAGAATCACTTCGAGCGTGAGCAGCACGGCCGTATCGAGCATCAGTGCCGTATCGGCCAGCCAGTCGGCTATCTGCGTTTTCGACTGTTCGATGGCATACGGCCACATCAGTCCCGTAAACAGGGCACATACCACCGCAATAACCGCCACCGAACGGTTCTTGCGATAGGTCTGCTTCAGCATGAAACTGAAGCAGACCAGTATCATGAGTACAAATACCACCGTTTCCATTATTCCTCCAGTCTGTTACGACGCCTGCGCACCACAATAATCAGAATGATAACGGCTATCACCACGCCCACCATCACGATGGTGTTGCTCAGACGGTTGGTCTGTTCTTCGGTTTCGGCAGCGTTCATTTCTTCTTTCTTCAGCACAGTTGCCTTGCTGTTGTCGGCCGAAGCTGCCGCCTCACGGATGGTCCGGATATTTTCCTTATACTGTGCAGCCGTTCCGCTGTTCACCTTTGAAGCTATGAAATCGCGCAGCTTGGCATTGTCGCACACAAATCCCGAACATGAAGGCTTGTACTTGTTCACCAGTTCGGTGTGCAGACGGGCAATGTCGGCCACCTGCTGCTCTCCGGCTTTCCAAAGTCCCTTGCGGGCACTTTCAAGCATCACGGCAGTCATCTCTTCCAGGGCTGCAGGATTCTTGTCTTCAAAGAACTCCTGTATGCCCAGTCCGAACTTGTCTTTCACGTATACGTTGTATATCTCATCCCACATTTCCTTGTCGATGGCTTTCGGTTTCATCACGTTCCAGCCGTATGTGTTCTGCACAATCTCGGCAAAGGTTCCGGCCGAGCCTGCCCCGCCTTTCATTTTCTCTTTGATATAAGCAGGATTGAAGATGGTAGTACGGCTTTCTACTCCGATAGCCTCCTTCACTTCCTGCATGCGGGCATTGTTACGGTTGCGGTAGTCACTGAGATAGGCGTCGGGGTCCTTACCCGTCACGTTGCGCACGGCTAGATTCAGTCCGCCCATAAACTCATACACGTGGTCAAGGCTCAGTGCTCCCCACGTATTGCTCTGGCGCGGCTGTATCACGGCATCGGTACGTGTCAGCGCCGCCTCGAAGGCAAACTGGCGGAATGCCTCCCAGTTTTTCTCACTGCCATAATATGCTCCCATGTTGTTGAGATAGGTATCGGCAATCTCCTTTTCGCTTTCCCAGCGGTCTCCGCTCATCACCATGCCCTGAATGCCGGTTCCGTATCCGCCGTTGGCTCCACCGAATACGCGGAAAGTAGATACCTCGCGGGCATCTTTCGGAGTAAGTCCTTTTTCAATCAGCGTGCGTTCGGCCTCAACCACTCCAGCTGCCACCTGGTTTTCAAACACATCGTCTTTGGCAGCGGCAGCCATCTCTACGGCCCGGTTGATAAGGAACAGGCGTGAGGCTGCAATATCGCGCAGCTGTCCGCTGGTCTGCACCACCACGTCAATACGCGGACGGCCCAACTCTGCCGAAGGGATAAGCTTCAGGTCGGTAACTCTTCCGAACGAATCACGTATGGGCTCCACACCAAGCATATAAAGCACCTGTGCGATAGTGGCCCCACCGGTTTCGATAAATTCGCCGCTCCACAGCGTATAGCTCACCTTGCGGGGAATACTGTCGTTATGACGGCGCCTGTACATTTCAATCGTACGGTTGGCCAGCTGGATACCTTTCTCCCAAGCCGATTCGGTAGGAGTCTCCTCAGCATTGATGCTGTAAAGGTTTCGTCCCGTAGGAAGGGTATTGGGGTTGGCTATGGGGTCACCGCCCGGCGAAGGCTGCGTATAGCCTCCGTTCAGTGCGTTCATCATGGAACCCAGCTCTTTTTCGGGACTGCCAAGTAAGGCTTTCCGGTAATTGCCTACGTTGCGGATGGTATTCTCTACCTCTGTCACGGCCAACGCAAAGTTTATCTCTTCTTTTGAATAGTCTTTCCTGCTGCCCTTCATGGCTTTCATGGCAGTCATGGAGCTGTCGGCAGAAGCCGGTGCGGCATTCTTCTGTCCCGACATGGCGGCCTGCATCTTGCGGAGCGCCTCTTCACCGGCTCCCATCTTGCGTGCCATTTCCACCGCCTCTTTCGGGCTCATGCCTTTTGCAGCTTCTTTCATTCTGGCGTGCATGGATGCCGACATACCGCCGGTCTTACTTTCTTCTGCCTTCTTTTCGGGTTTTCCTCCCATTGCAGGCATCTCGCCTGAAGCCGCCGCCATCATCATGGCCATCATCCCCGACGGTGCATTACGCTGTTTCTCAATGGCACGGGCCTTTGCCAACTCTTCGGCTGTAATACCGGCCGTGCGGCAAATCAGCTCATCGGTAGCCAGAGACGGATTGGCCAGCAGACGGGTTACCAGTTCACGTGCCGGATTCAGATAACGCTGCGTAAACAGGGCCTTGTGCTTCAAAGTCCCGGCATCGGCACGTCCGCGCAACTTGTCGAGCGCCAGCAGGCTGTAAGCAATGGGTTCAGTCGACATGGCATACACGCTGCTGGTTATGCGTGCGCTCTCATAGGGAACGCCCATCGTATACAGCTGTCCGGTAATCTTCTCGGTGGCCAGCTCTTCGGCAAAGTTCTCTACACGCAGAATGTCTTCTTCGGTATAAGGCTTGTCGGGCAGGCTGTCGAGCTCCAGCTCACGGTGTATGCCCATCTTCACGGTCAGTGCCTTCACGGCCAGCGAAGCTTTCTTCAAATCATCCTGCACGCGTGAAGAAGCATCGGGCTTTCCTTCGGCATTGTTCGAGTAAGCAGCCACTTTATTGTTGTAAATCTTGATTTTCTCCATCAGCTCACGATAGATTCCGCGCACGCTGCTCTCCATGAAAGGCGGCGTGAGATACGATTGCAGTCCGGCATACGAACGGCGCTTGGCTATCACTCCTTCGCCCACGTTTCCAATCGAATAGATATAGAAGTGGGGCAGGGCACCTACCAGACGGTCGGGCCAGTCATTACTGCACAGGGCTACCTGCTTGCGCGGAGTAAACTCCAGACTGCCGTGTGTGCCGAAGTGCACCAGCGCATCGGCCTTGAAGCCATATTGTGTCCACAGATAAGAGGCTATATAAGTATGTGAGGGCGCGGCATCGGTACCGTGTACTATCTTGAATGCGTTGTCTCCCTTTCCTGCTGAGTTCTGGGGCAGGAGCACCACATTTCCGAAATCAAGACGTGCCACACCCAGACGACCGTCGGAGGTGGTCATGTATTCGCCGGGAAACTCTCCGAAGTTGGCTACCACATCGGCATACTGTTCCGGACGGATAGCCTTGTTCACCCAACTTTCATACTGCTCTTTTGTTATCAGTTCGGGTTTTCCGGTCTTCATAAAGCTGTCGAAGGCACCTTCGGCATAGGTTCCGAACACGGCTCCCTGTGCCTGAATCATCTGCCCCAGCTCGTCGGCCGAAGCCGGCAGATTCTCCACCTTGTATCCTTCACGTTTCATGCGCACCAGCAGGTTATAGAGCGAGGGAACCACTTCCATTCCGGCTGCGGCCAGTGCATTCTGTCCCGGCCCCTTGTAATAGTAGATGGCAACCCGCTTCTCACTGTTGGGTTTCCGTTGCAGACTGATGTAATTGTTGACTGTCTGTACAAAGGTTTCAAGCCGTTCAGGGATGGCAAAGGCATGCTGCAGCCCTTCTTCGTCCTTATAATGTCCGAAGAGTGCGAACGGACGGATGGCACCGTCGATCTCGGGAGTAACTACGCTCTGCGAGAGGAATCCTCCGCTCATTCCCATCTTGTCGGCCTCCCATTCTTCTACCAGACGGTTTACGTTCAGCGGAGCAAAGAGCGGAATGTTCCGACGGGTGAGGTAATCTACCACATAATCGCCCATGCGTCCGTGAGCCATGTTGATAACAGCCGAAGGAGAGATGGAGTCAATCATCTGTGTGCGTATGAGGGTTCCCATCGCCCGTACCGGATAAACCCTGTTTCCGGTTTCTTCGAGCTTCTTAATCAGGTCGGCCGGTTCGCCCATCTGCCCTGTGATGATAATTGCCGGAGCTCCTTCGGGATAGAGTCCGTTCGCCTTCAGAAAGGCATCATACTCAGCCACGGTATTGAAGCCCAGCTCCTCATCGTCGGGCTTTGCCGGATTGGCATGATAAAACAGGTCGTTCGATCGTTCGGCCACCGGTTCCGGCTCGGCCAGTGATATCAGTTTCCGGTCAATGTCCTTGCGCACATAGTTAAGCATGCTGCGGTAGTTGCGGCGTCCGCCGTTGCCCAGATACTGCATCAGACTGTCACGTTGCAGGGAATCGAGCGAATTGATATTGTTGGCCGGGTTCGTTACGGCCGAACTCAGTATGGGCAGTCCGCCGTCGGCTGCCTTCTGGATAACCTCACGCTGAGCCTCGGTAATGCGCAAACCCATGCCGTTAATGAAAACCATATCGAAATCGGTTATCCGGTCAATGTCATCGGTATTCAGCTCGCTGATTCTGATGAACGAATTGTCGTTGGCTTTGGATATCTGTCCCAGACTGATAACCTGATAGTTTACAAATGCAATTCTGGTAGGACTGAACCACAGGGTCCAGCCTACCATTACTGCCAACAGGATGACGATGCAACCGCCACCATATAACATATATCTTCTTTTCATTGTCTGTTCTGTTTCCTCCTTTACAGTTTAAACATATCGGCCAGATTGATGCTTACGCTACCCACCCAGCTAAGTCCCTTCTGCGGAAGCTGGAGCGAACTGTCGGCCGCCTTGTCCTTATAGTTCAGCAAATTGTCTATTCCCACATTGAGTGCTATTCCGCGTGGCAGGGTCACACCGGCATTGAGCGAGCACAGCGTACGGGCATCATACGAATTCATGGTATATTCGTTCGTATCGAGGTCTACATTATAAATGTCTATATGCGAAGCCCATTGCCCGTTGAGCGAACAGTTCACGCCAATCTTTCCGAACTTGCGGGCATACATGGCATTGAAGGTGACACTGTGCGGACGCACGTAAGATGTATTCAGTCCGTTCAGCTCCGTATGGTCGTCTACATAAGCATATGAGCCGGTGAGCACCAGTCCGAAACCAAACGTATAGCGCAGAATAGCCTCCACTCCGGTAGTCTTGGCCTTGTCGGCATTGAAATATTTCATGTCACTGGTACCGTCATTGAGCGCCATCAGCGCAATCTTGTCCTTGAAACGGTTATGATAGGCCGATACCGATACATTGAGGGGGCCTTTGGTCATTTCGGCCGATACCGACCACTGGTTGCTCGTCTCGGGATTGAGATCTTCATTACCGTAAAGCATGAACATACCCAGTCCGCCCATGTCATAAGCCTGATAAAGCTCCTTGAGCGAAGGCGAACGGAATCCCTGCGAATATCCGGCACGGAGTGTCACATAGTCACACATGCGCCACAAGGCCGAAATCTTGGGAGTGACATGCAGATGATATTTCTTGTGATAGTCACTGCGTATGCCGGCCACCAGGTTCAGTCTGTCGGTAATCTTCCAGTCCTCCTGCAGATACAGGGCATACGTCTGATTGCTTACATGCGCACTGTCTTTGAGCATATAATGCTTCAGGTATTCCAGATTAGCCTCGAATCCGGCGCTGACGGTATGCTGTCCGAACGTAGCTGTATAGTCTACACGCGGTGTCTGCGTGATGTTGCGGTAATCGGTACGTGTATTTCCTGACTCAAAGAAATCCTTGTCTTTCTTGTAGTTGTCATAAACATACGAAATGATGAGCTGCTGTTTTTCTCCGGGCAGATACTTTACCTTTCCGCTCAGCGTATAGTCTATAAAATAGTCCTGATAGAGGTGGCCGGCAATAATGTCCCGCTTGTTGCGATAGAACGACCCTTTCACCTCCGTACTCAGTTTCTCGTTACAGGTATACCCCAGTTTCTGCGAGAAATCCCACACGTTATACCCGTAAATGGTAGTTGTTCGCGGGGTTCCCTGCTCTTCGGTCGTAGAGCCGTCGGCATTGCCTGTTACCGTAGTCTTTCCCTCTTCATCACCAATGGTGTAGGTATCCTTTTGCCGCCACGTCAGACTGGTATATGAGGTAAGACGGTCTTTCTTCATTCCTACCGAAGCCGTATATTTCTGCCCGTTGATACCTGCATATCGGGCATTCAGGTTCCCGGTAAAAGGACGGTCGGCATTCTTGGTTATGATGTTTACCACACCACCCAGCGCATTGGAACCGTAGATGGTCGACTGTGAGCCTTTGATGACTTCTATGCGCTCTATGTCGTCTACATTGAAACGGGTAAAGTCTACATTATGGTCGGCACCCTCTCCGCTTACACGTTCACCGTCGACCAGGAAGAGCAGATATTCTCCGTCCATTCCCTGATAGGTAATTTCGGGCAACTGGCTCATGCTGTTATAGCTTATCTGCAAACCGGGCAGTTCATACTGCAACAGCGTCTCAATGCTCTGCGGGTTAAGGGCCTTGATTTCTTTCTGCGAGATGACACGGGTAAGCACCGGTACGTCTTTCAGCGGCTTTTCTATGAAAGAACCAGTCACAACCACTTCGTTGAGCTGATTTCTGGCCGGTTCCAGTCTCACACTGACAACCTTCGAGGGATTCTCGGCAGGCACCGCCTTGACAGTGGCAGGCTCGTAGCCCATAAACGATATGCGCAGGGTGCGTTCTTCCGTATCTTCCAGTTTGATAACAAACTCGCCACTGGTGTTGGTTCCCGCCCCGAATGTAGAGCCCAATACCCGGATTGCCGCACCCGGCATGGGCTGGCCGTTTTCATCGACCACCACTCCTCTGATAAGGTAGCGGTAGTCTTTTTCCGTATCATTGTCGGTAACGGTATCGGCCCAGACCATACCCGTTATCACAAACAGCAGACACAAGGTACTAATCAGTTTCTTCATGGCTCACATTTCATTTGCTTTCATAAAACTGATAGTTGAAAGAAACATAGCCACTCTTGCCGTTTGTGGTATTACCGGCTGTGGTGCACTGTATCTTGGCCCAACTTCCATCTTTACACTTCAACACAATCACATTCTTTGTAGGAGTGTAAACATAGGGCGGCATACTTCCTGTTTCAGTCTTAACTATCCACCCGCACAGCACACGGTTGATAGTGGCACTCTTTGCATAGCCAACATTTCCTTGCATCATGCCCGACATATCGGTTGTAATCTGATACTCATCCTCAGAGTCTATTACCTCATCAGCCTTGTAGTCTCCCTCAGGCAATGAATTGAAAGCTGCCATGTCTGTACTTTTGGTATCGAGTACAGAACCTCCGTTTGTTTTCACTTCATAACGGTGCACAGCGATATGCCAGTCAATGCTCACCTCTTCAGGTGTCTGTGCCGGACGGGTAGTGCCATCCGTATAAATCCATTCACTTGCATCGGGATGAGTCTCCGTTTCACCGGTTCTCAGATTTACATAAGTCCACTGGTCATACGCGCTTACATTAAGGTCGGTAAACTTCTTGGTAGCAGGAGTTTCTTCTTTTCCTCCATCGTTATCACTACATGCCATTACCGACAAACCCATACAGGCCATTGCCATTACATTCTTTAAGTTCAATTTCATATTGCTTCGTATTTTTAGTTATTATTAAATTTCACGAATGCAAAATTATTGAAGCCGCAAGGGTAGGGCAATACCTAAAAATAACGAAATAAAAGAGCTACAAAAGGGTGTTAATAAGTACTTCTAGGTATGTTTGCAACAGAAGCTACAACTCTCCGCTGCATAACGACACAAAAAACACGCAGGAGGAACAAGAACAGCGTCTTATTCCTCCTGCGTGCCCACAGTGTATAAAAACCTTTTCTGTCTATTTCTTTTCAGCAAAACGCTGCAGCCATTTTCCTCCCACCATGCAGGCAATACCCAGAATGACAAAAGGAATGCTCAGCCACTGGCCCATATTGAGCGTCATGCCCTGCTCAAAACCTACCTGATCTTCCTTGATAAACTCCACAAAGAAGCGGAATACGAAGATGGTGGTAAGGCAGAATCCGAAGAAGAAACCGGTTCCTACCTTCGCGCTGTATTTCTTATACAGCCACCAGCCTATAACGAATATCACCAGATAGGCCAATGCCTCGTAGAACTGTGCCGGATGGCGTGCAAAGTCTTCTCCGTTGCGCACAAAGACAAATCCCCACGGCATATCGGTAGGCAAGCCTACGATTTCAGAGTTCATCAGGTTTCCCAAGCGGATAAAGCAAGCCGTAATAGGCGTAGCAATGGCAATATTGTCGAGCACACGCACGATATTCACCTTTGTCTTGCGCACATACAGCCAAAGGGCAATTATCAGTCCCAATGTACCACCGTGACTGGCCAGTCCCTCATAGCCCGTAAAAATCCATCCTGAGGCCGTATGCCGCATGGGTAGTATCATCTCAAGCGGATGTGACAGGAAGTATTCCGGCTGATAAAACAGACAGTGTCCCAGACGGGCACCGATAAGAATACCGAAGAAACAGTAAAGGAACAGCGGCTCGAACAGCTTGCTGTCAATGCGCTGCTGTTTGTACAGACACTGCACAATGAGGTAGGCGAGAAGAAGGCCTATCATCCAGCACAGCGAATAATAACGGATATGCACGGAACCTATCGAAAACAGTTCGATATTGGGATTCCAGGTGATAAATGCAAGTGTGTCCATATTGTTTATACGTTAAAGCGGAAGTGCATGATGTCACCGTCCTGCACCACATAATCCTTTCCTTCCACATTGAGTTTTCCGGCTTCGCGCACGGCAGCTTCCGAACCGTATTTCAGGTAATCTTCATACTTGATAACCTCTGCACGGATAAAGCCTTTCTCAAAGTCGGTATGAATCACACCGGCACACTGCGGAGCTTTCCATCCCTTCTGATAGGTCCATGCCTTGACTTCCATCTCACCGGCGGTGATGAATGTCTCAAGGTTCAGCAATTTATAGGCAGCCTTGATAAGGCGGTTCACACCCGACTCTTCCAGTCCGATTTCCTCCAGGAACATCTGGCGCTCGTCGTATGTTTCCAGTTCGGCTATCTCCGATTCAATCTTGGCAGCTACCACCAGCAGGTCGGCACCTTCTTCCTTAATAGCCTCACGCACCTGCTCTACATATTTGTTTCCGTTTACGGCACTGGCCTCATCCACGTTGCACACATAAAGCACCGGTTTGGAAGTAAGAAGAAACAGTTCCTTGGCAGCCTTCTGCTCGTCCTTGCTCTCAAACTGTACGGTACGTGCCGATTTGCCCTGTTCGAGCGCTTCCTTATAGCGGATAAGCACATCATAAAGCAGCTTGGCCTGCTTGTCGCCGCCGGTCTGTGCCTGTTTCTGCACTTTCTGTATGCGGCTTTCTATGGTTTCAAGGTCTTTCAGCTGAAGCTCCGCATCAATGATTTCCTTATCGCGTACAGGGTTCACGCTACCGTCTACGTGAGTCACATTGTCATCGTCGAAGCAGCGCAACACATGCAGAATGGCGTCTGTCTCACGGATATTCGCAAGGAACTTGTTACCCAAGCCTTCACCCTTGCTGGCACCCTTTACCAGTCCGGCTATATCCACAATCTCTACCGTAGTAGGAACAATACGGCCCGGATGCACCAGTTCGGCCAGCTTGTTCAGACGTTCGTCGGGAACGGTAATAACTCCCACATTGGGCTCAATCGTACAGAAAGGAAAATTGGCTGCCTGTGCCTTCGCGTTCGACAGGCAGTTGAACAGGGTAGATTTCCCTACATTGGGAAGCCCCACAATACCACATTGTAATGCCATAATATATAAATCGTTTGTTTTAAATTTCTTCTTATATCGTGCATCCGTCCTTTCCATCAGACGAAACGCGCGACAAAAGTACTCATTTATTACGGTTTATACAAAATAAATATAACACCAAACATGTCTGCCGTCCGCATCATTCCTACAGAAAAAGGCAGGTTGTCAGACTTGTTCTACCGACAACTGCCGATGGTTTCACGTGAGTCAGCAACCATTTCACACGCTTTCTGCAAGAAAAAGCCGAATGAAGTGCATACGGGCGATGCACCGTCGGCAAAGTTTTCCTAACTTTGTGAACAGCTAGAAATAAAAGAAACAACCCAAGTTCTTAAAAAACATTATGAAGTTTACACAGATAACAGGGGCAGCCGCTATGCTCATGCTGGCAGGAGCCTGCACCCTGACCAGACACAACGTTCCGTCAACGGGACTGAAAGATGCCGTATCCGGCGAGTTTCTCATGGGTGCAGCCCTGAATACCGCACAGTCGTCAGGCCGTGACACCACTGCCGTACGAATCATAAAACAGCATTTCAATTCCATTGTAGCCGAAAACTGCATGAAAAGTGCCGAAATCCAGCCCGAAGAAGGGAAGTTCCGCTTTGAACAAGCCGATGAGTTCGTTGACTTCGGCACACGCAACGGGATGACCGTAATAGGCCACTGCCTGGTATGGCATTCACAGCTTCCCTACTGGTTCTGCACAGACAGGAACGGACAGAACGTATCGGCCGATGTACTGAAACAGCGCATGAAGAACCACATATACACGGTAGTGAAACGTTACAAGGGCAAAGTGAAAGGATGGGATGTGGTAAACGAGGCCATTATGGAAGACGGTTCATACCGGAAAAGCAAGTTCTACGAAATATTGGGCGAAGAGTTCATTCCGCTAGCTTTCCAGTATGCCCACGAGGCTGACAGCGAAGCCGAACTGTATTACAACGACTACAACATGCACGAAAAGGGAAAACGCGAAGCGGTGATAAAGCTGATAAAGAAGCTTCGTGCACGCGGACTGCGCATTGACGCCGTAGGCATGCAGGGACACATGGGACTGGACTATCCGTGCCTCGACGAGTTTGAACAAAGTATCCGGGCTTTTGGCAATGCCGGCGTCAAGGTAATGATTACCGAATGGGACATGAGCGCGCTGCCCAGTGCAAACCGGAGTGCCAACATTGCCGATACGGTGGCTTACCGGAAGATGCTGAATCCCTATCCGCAGGCGTTACCCGACTCCGTTTCAGAACGCTGGAATGCCCGCATGAACGAATTCTTCACGCTTTTCCGCAAACATGCCGATGTGATAAGCCGCGTCACCGTATGGGGTGTAACCGACGGAGCATCCTGGCGCAACTATTTCCCCGTAAAGGGCCGTACCGACTATCCGCTGCTTTTCGACCGTAACGGACAGCCCAAGTCCTTTGTCCGGACTCTTACCGAAAGAAAAGAATAAGACAAGCGCCTTGAAACCGGAAAGATAACTCCTCTTGCCATCGGTCTGGACAAGGCTCTTATCGGCCCGGCAGACATTACGGTAAAAGACGGGAAAATATACATCCCCGACCTTCCGAACAGCCGCGTAGTTATCATCAACGAATAAATCACACCGTATCCATGCATCTGCCTGTCCTTCATACAGGCCATGCATGGATATTCACACATCCGTCTGTGACCTGTTTTTCCATTTTCTTTCCAACACTTTCAATAGTTCCTCATCAGTCTTTTCATTGATACCTTGCAACACAGACGGACTTCCATGCACATCGGCCAACTGACAGAACGGAATCTCACCGCAAATATCCACACCTATCACCTTTTCGTGACGTAAAATAACCTGCAGAAGCGATTCAAGCTGCGACAGCGAAAGAGAACCCTGATCCCAGTTGGTAGTGGCATAACGGGGAACCAGCACATCCTTGTCGACAGAAACATAAACCGGCGTATTGAGATAGAACTGCGAAAACAGATGCCATGCCTCCCGATACTTCAAGGTCTGCTCGCTGAAATAAAGCAGACGACGGTCATATCCTTCGGTTTCTTTTTTCAGCTTTTCGGAAGCGCCCACAATACATACCTTCTGCAGATAAGGATTATTGTCGAGCATATCGCGCACCCAGCTTCCGCACGAGAGCATACTGTCAAACAGCGGAGGCTGCATATCGGGGTGATGGTCGAAGAGCACCAGCGAAAAAGGATAATGAATCTTATCGGTCCACAGACGGGTGACGTAATGATAGTCGCCCGAATCAATCAGATGAATGCCTTCGGGCGGGTAGGGAGCCAGCATCTCACGCAGACGTGCCTCTCCTTCCGCATCACAATAACATTCCGTTCCGCTGAGGTGCGTACAGTCTATCCACCGATACCGGTCACCGTGCAGAAAGGCCATATTCTCATAGGCATGGGTGAAATTCAATATAATAACCGGATTATTCATAAGCAATTCATTTCTACAGTGCTGATAACAAAAAAGCCGCCACCCTCGCATGAGGACAGCGGCCCAGTACCTTTACAAGTTATTTGACTTCAATGTTCTTCACATTACAGTGACATTCTTGTTGCGGCAACTTAGGAAGTTCGACCGACAGAACGCCGTGCTCTACGCGGGCATTGATATGCTCTTTGTCCACATCGTCGGGCAATGTCAATGTCTGCTGGAACTTAGAATATGAGAATTCGCGGCGCAGATAGCGTTCGTTCTTCTTTTCTTCCTTGTTCTCCGATTTCTTTTCCATCGAGATAACCAGATTGTTGTCATCGTCTACATGTACTTGAAAATCGTCTTTTGTCATACCCGGAGCGGCTACTTCCACACAATAGTCGTGTTCGTGTTCCACTACATTGATAGCAGGTGCCGTGGCGTTAGCTTTTTCCATCCAGTCGTTATCGAAGAAGTCATTAAAAAGACTCGGTAACCAATTCTGATAATTTCTTATTGGTAGCATAGTTGTAATCTCCTATTTTAAAGTCCTTAAATCATATCTCCGGGCTCCGGCTCCTTTCTGTTCCGAAGCTCACCCTGTATATTGCAAAAGGTGTGCCAACGTAAAAGCAGAAATACCCTATGACATATTGTCGCTTATATTTCACTATTGACAACAAATAACAATAAAAATATACTTTTTACTAACACGCTTCAAAAAGAAGACGTTCAATCTGGATAAATTCTGGCTCTGAAAACGGTGATTTCAGAAAAAGAACACGTACTTTTTGCATAACGAACACGTACTTTTCACAAAAAGCACGTGTGGATTTTGAAAAAGATGGCGTACTTTTTTAAAATCTACACGATAAAAAGGGAGTTTCACCGCGGTGAGAAGGGAAGCTCAGCACGGTGGCGACCAAGGCCCAGTGTGCTGAGTGCCCGTCTCTACCGTGCTGAGCCTTAACAGACACCGCAGAGAAGCTTTTTCGCGCTCCAGATGACTGGGAAACACGAGCATTTTAAAAACATCCTATTGCTTTATATATCCCCTATCAATAATCATAATCACACAAATAAGACATATATTCCTACTGAATGCACACTAAAACACGCTTTTACCTATCACCACAAATCTTTCAACCCCTCTAAAATTCGCATCCTTGCCACCGGCTTGTACATCGGAGCGAACTGTGCGAATTTTAAAGGGGTATAAATGACATTTTGACAATGTGTCATAATGGCTACCGGGAGGGGGCATACTATCTATTTCAATCCTCTATTTTCTCTGTTGTAACACAAATTCCTGAAAAAGACCAGTTGCTTTTCAATAATTTTCTCTAACTTTAAGCGCCAGGAACAGAGCTATAACCGTTTAAAACTTTTATTGTTCTGTTTCTGGGTTCAGGCAAGTATATATTCACATTAAAAATACAATTATGAGAAGATTTTTATTCCTTATGCTTTTCGTATCAATAGCCCAGCTATTTTACGGACAAGAGAAGTACACCATCACCGGAGAACTTCCCGACCACTCATTGGATAATACTTATTTACGTCTAATGGACGTATCAGCGCTTGGTGAGGAACGTGAGCGAGTAAGCCACGCGTTCAGTGACAGCATATTGGTGAAGGATGGAAAATTCTTTTATGAAGGTGTTCTTTCCAGAAAACCATTTCTGGCAGGAATAAAGAAACAATACACTATGATATCTTTATTCGATCTAACATAACCCTTTCAATAAATTTATTTAACCATAAAATTCTTTAAAAATCTTATTTCCCCTAATTAATTTTAATATTTTAGAAAACATAATAACTATAATTAAAAATCACTCAACAATGAAAAAACACATTTTTTCAATTTTTACTTGTGCTACCATTAGCATAGTATTTATTTACATCACAACGACAAATAAAGTTTCGTACAAAAATGTTTCTAATTTATCTTTGATTAACATTGAAGCTTTAGCGAACAGTGAAACGACAGATGGATACAAAAGAAAAGTAGAAGAAGAATCAGAAGAAGTACATTGTGTCCATCTATACGATGGTACTTATTTAGTAACTACAGAAATTTGGAAAACAGTAGAATGTGAAGGAGAAGGAAAAATTGAATGTACTCCACAATGGGATTTGAAAAGTTCAAATACTGAAATTTCCTATGAATGTCAATGTTTCATTTAATACCTTTACTTTAAAAGTATAAATCACATATCGAATAGTCAATTCTTTAAACTCTTACTAAAATGAATTTTACTAAAATTATATTTATCATAATATTTATAGCAATAATCATGGGTAGCTATATTAGTTATTCATCGTCTGATAAAAAAGAAACGTTATCAAATTTAATGTTAAGTAATATTGAGGCTCTAGCTTCTTATGAGTCCAAAGATGGAGCACAAACAAAGCGAGTAGAAACATCAGAAGAAGAAAGTGTTGAAACGATAGTGGAAGGTAAATTATACTACATCACAACATGGACTCAAGAAGAAACAATCTGCGAAGGAAGAGGAAACATCGAATGTGAATCAGGATTTAAAGTATCAAATCTGGAAAGCCATATAATTGAGGTACAGTAATCAAATTAGCAATCTATGAAATCCATTAGCAAAAAATTTCACTTATCAGAAGTATTACTTATATTAACATGTGTTTTTCTACAGGCTTGCCAAACAATATCTGAAACAAGTGTAATACATACAGGCAAAAAGTTACAGCTCTCTGACAATGAACAAACGCTTGAAACAAGACAATGGGGAAAACCCTGCGTGGTGCCTTTGGAAACCAGTGACCAATGCCTGATCAAGGACATTGACCGCATTTGCGTGGACGACAGTCTGATTTTCGTATTTGACCACCGAATGAATCAGGTGGGTATTTTCGACAGACAGGGACGTCTGCATTCCTGCATCCGAGACATCGGGCAGGGAAGTGATGAATACGTGCAAATAAAAGACATGACCCTGAACAGAGAGAAGAAGCAAGTTATCATCTTGTGCGATCGCCCCCAGAAAATCATGTTGTATCGTTACGACGGCAAGTTTATTAAAAACATCGCGATACAAAAGGGATATGCCGAAATTGCCCACGCAAACCAACGCACGTATGCCTGGACAGACGCGTATGCAGACTTAACAACGATTGACTGTCTGGACGAAAACGGCACGCTGCTGTCTGTCTTAACCCTGCCTCATGCCCGTTTCCTTCCCATTGAAAACGAAGGATACCGTTACTCATTCGGGAAAGGATGCCATCTGACAAGCGACGGGGAACAGGTCTTTTTTGCGCGACCATATGACAATGCCATTTACCAGCTGAAAGGAGACAGCATCAGCGAAGCTTATTTTCTGGACTTAAAAGACTATAACCTGCCTCCTGAAGTACTTGAACAGAACTGGACGTACAAGAAATTTGCAGAATGCTTCAGGCAAAACCGTTATGCAGTTTCTTTTCTTGAAATGACACAAGGCGCAAAAGGGCTGTTTGTGAAATCGAATCAGGGACTGTTCTTCTATGACAAGTCTACAGACTGCCTGCAAAGATACCGTGCCATAGGCGACGACCAGTTAGGCGGATTCTCCAATTTCCATTCGGCCAACGGTGAGGCAAGAATCGTAACCTGGCTTTCCTGCGAAACATTCATGCAAACAATACAACGGATGCAAGAGTTCGGAAAGCAAGTGGGAGAACCTTATCTGTCTGTTTACAGGCAAGCCAAAGAAGACGACAATCCGATATTAATCTTCTATGCCCTGTAAGTTTCTCGTACAAGAAACATTCTCAAACAAAGGGCATACCGTTTCCACCCATATGCGGTTGGAGCGGCATGCCCTTTGATACAGTATGCGGCAGCTGTTTATTCGGTTACCTCTACAGCCACTTTCTGCAACTGAGAGAGGTCTGAAGTGCCTCCGTAAAGCAGTTCATAAGCTCCGGCTCTCAGACGCATGGTATTGCTCTGCGGGTCGAACCATTCAAAATTGTCGGGGGTCAGCTCCAGCGTAATCCGGCGTGTTTCTCCCTTCTTCAGCTCAATGCGGCGGAATGCACGCAAGGTATGCGAAGGTGCGTCCGCATCGTTCAGACGACGCAGGTAAACCTGCAGCACCTCTTCACCGTCGCAATTACCTGTATTGCTGACCGGAACAGTCAGGCTGATACGGTCTTTCGGACCGATGGACGGACGGTCGAGAACAGCTTTTCCATAAGTAAACTGCGTATAACTCAGTCCATGACCGAAGCAGAAGAGCGGTTTTTCGGTCATATAGCGGTATGTGCGTCCACGCATTGAATAATCCTCAAAGTCGGGCAGCTGTTCGGTAGAACGGTAGAAGGTAACAGGCAGTTTTCCCGAAGGATTGTAGTCGCCCAGCAACACATCAGCCACCGCCTCTCCTCCGGCCTGTCCCGGATACCAGGCCTGAAGCATGGCATCGCAGGCCTCGCTTTCAGGTTCCAGTGCCACAGCCGAGCCCGAATAATTGACAAACACCATAGGCTTACCCAGTTTCTTCAATTCGCTCACCAGACGGCGCTGGATGTCCGGAAGCTGGATGTCGGTGCGGTCGCCACCTTTGAACCCTTTGGCATCGACAGGCATCTCCTCTCCCTCAAGACTGGGCGATATTCCACCGGCAAAGACAATGACATCGGCATCTTTTACCTTGTCTATAGAAGTTTGCAGACTGACGGGAACATATCTTCCCAAATCGAAGGTAAGCAGTGCCGCACGGTCGTCATTATCGAAGATAAAGTCGATGGTTATCCTGTATGACTGACCCTTCCGGGCTTTCAGCGTATAGAGGTTGAAATTGTTCTTGAGATATTTTCCTTCGGCTACCTTTTCTCCGTTGATGCTGAGCCGGATTTTTCCTTCCGACTGGAAGGTAAAGTGTACATCTCCGTCCGCTTCGGCACGGAAGTCCGATTCATAACGGGCCGAGAAGTCCTGAATATTCACACCCGGAGCGAATACGGTAGCGCCCATAGTGGTAAACTGGAACGGAGTACTGGTTTGTGTGACGGCTACCGGCTTGCCTTCCTGCCGGGTATTGTTCCAGTAAGTGGAACGGAATCCAGGCTTTCCGTCAATGCTGCAAGAACCGAACTGGCTTTGCAGGGCAACCTCCGAGATGCGGTCACAGCCAAAATCGTAAATCAGCCGGTCAGCAGGAATCCGTTTCTTCAAAGCTTCATAAAGCGTAGAAGTGTGAGAGGGGAATCCGTTGTAATTACCCCATTGCATCACAGAATCGTTGGCATTCGGACCGATAAGGGCTATCTTCATGTCAGGCTTCAGCGGGAGCAGTCCGTTGCGGTTTTGCAGCAGTACGATGCTCTTTCGTGCAGCCTCAAGCGCCAGATCGCGGTGTTCCTTACTGTCGACCACCGAATAGGGGATAGTGTCCCAGCAGACATTCTTGTCCATTTCACCCAGTTCGAAGCGTGCACGGAGCAAGCGTTCTACCGAAGTGTTTATCTGATCTTCGCTGATAAGGCCGGCTTTTACTGCTGCAGGCAGTGACTTGTAATTGTTTCCGCATTCCAAATCGGTTCCGCTCAGCACCGCTCCTGCACTGGCGTGCTCACGGTCGGGATGCGTCTCATGATGACCTTTCTTCCAGAAATCACTGATAGCACCGCAGTCGGAGACTACAATTCCTTCAAACCCCCATTCTCCCCGCAGAATGAAATTCAGCAACTGATTGCTTCCGCAGCAGGGGTCACCGTCAAAACGGTTGTAGGCACACATGACTTCTTTCACCTTAGCCTCCTGTACCAGTGCCTTGAATGCTGGCAGATAGGTCTCCCACAAATCGCGTGGAGCAACGTTCTTGGCGTCGAACTGATGACGGTTCCATTCAGGTCCGGAGTGTACGGCATAATGTTTGGCGCAAGCATGCAGCTTGTCATACTTGCAGCTGTCAGGACCCTGCAGTCCTTTCACTACGGCAACTCCCATGCGTGAGGTAAGGTAAGGGTCTTCGCCGTATGTTTCCTGTCCGCGTCCCCAGCGCGGGTCACGGAAGATATTTACGTTGGGAGTCCAGAAGGTCAGTCCCTGATAACGTTTCAGCTCTCCCTCCTGTCTGAACCGGGAATACTTGGCACGGGCCTCGTCGGATACGGCCGTAAAGATGCGGTATATCAGCGCGTCATCAAAGGTAGCCGCCATACCTATCGACTGCGGAAAGACTGTAGCCAGTCCGGCACGGCCGACTCCATGAAGGGCCTCATTCCACCAGTCATACGCTCTGATTCCCAGCCGTGGAATGGCCGGTGAGGCATTCTGCATCAAGGCTACTTTTTCTTCGAGGGTAAGCCGCCCCAGAAGGTCGGCGGCACGTTGTGAAGGGCTTAGCGTAGTGTCCTGATAAGGAAGCTGTTGCCCTATGGCAGGAAGCGTAACCAGAAAGGCAGCCATCCCCACCAGTGTTTTCATTCGTTTATTCATGCTCTGTAACTTATTGACGAAGTTAAATAATAACTAACGTGGATTAGACAAAGTTTAAGTATACGGAAATCCGGTGAACCTCTCTTTCAGAGAACTCCAGACTTGCCAAAAACAAAATTACGGAAAATTCCTTTAGAAAGAATGTGTCATGCGCGTTTTCTGTCTCGGAAATTTCTAAAAACGACATTGCAAAAAGAAACCTTGCACACAATATTTAAGGACAAGAAATAGAAAATTAATGAAAAAATTTGTACTTTTGTCATCGCATTGAGGTGACATTAAATGCAGAATTCATATAAGACCATTTATTAAAAAGCGTATCAGACCTATGTATACAGTAATCAAACGAATGGAGGTATCGGCATCTCACAGTCTGAGCCTCTCTTATCCCAGCAAATGCGAGAATCTGCATGGTCACAACTGGATTATAACCGTATGGTGCCGTTCGCACGAACTGAACGAAGACGGCATGGTGGTAGACTTTACCCACATCAAACAGGCGGTAACAGACCGTCTTGACCACAAGAACCTGAACGATGTACTTCCTTTCAACCCTACAGCCGAGAACATTGCCCGCTGGATTTGCGAGCAGATTCCTTCATGCTTCAAGGTAGAAGTGCAAGAATCGGAAAACAACAGGGCCATCTATGAGAAAGATTAACGAAATATTCTACAGCCTGCAGGGCGAAGGGTTTCACACGGGAACTCCCGCCGTATTCATACGTTTCTCGGGATGCAACCTGAAATGTCCGTTCTGTGATACACGTCACGAAGAAGGTACTCTGATGAGCGATGAGGAAATTCTGGCTGAGGTACGGAAATATCCGGCACGTACGGTTATCCTGACAGGTGGTGAGCCTTCGCTCTGGATAGATGAGGAACTGATAAATCTGCTCCACCAGGCCGGAAAATTCATCTGCATTGAAACAAACGGAACGCGCCCTCTGCCGGATGGAGTCGACTGGATAACGTGTTCTCCCAAGCAGGGAGGAGAACTGAAACTGACTCGTATGGATGAGGTGAAGGTGGTGTATGAAGGACAGGACCTCACAGCTTATGAGCACTTGCCTGCAACACATTTCTTCCTGCAACCGTGCTCCTGCAAGAATACTGCCGAAACGGTGGCCTGTGTATTGGCTAACCCCAAATGGCGCCTCAGCCTGCAGACTCATAAACTGATTGATATCCGCTGATAAAACAGAACGGATGTGCCTTTTTCGAGATAATATCTGCACATACAAATGGTGACAACATATCACTTACGACAAACCATATATTGCCACCATTCTACTAAATATTCAAACCGATAAAATCAGAATCTATCAATCTACTCTCTTACATTCTAGTTTCAAGTATCCCTCCAAGTTGTCTTCTTGGAATGAATATTCTATAACCAATTTACTGTCAGTAAGTTCCAACACCCTCAGTTTGCTCTTCATACCACTCTTCTCTATGGTTAGCGTACTGCCAGAGAGAGTATAATTACCCGTTCCGTTAAAAACATCACCAATGGCATCTGCACCGGTAATACTAACTGTCTTATTGTTATCGAAAGTTATAATCGCTGCTGGAAACGGTCCTTTATATCCTTCACCGTCATCAACTCCATCTATCTTGTTCCAAACTTCAACATAAGTAGATTGCCATTTACCAACAATAACATCAGAAGAAGAATCATCATCGTCATCATCAGAACAAGCAGAAAAACTCAACCCTACGCACAAAAGCAAAAGGCTGACCACCCACAATTCACATACTTTTTTCATATAAATTACTTTTTAAAATTAAACATATTTTTTTTAGTCTTCTCATTAGAACTCTGATTAAAGCACTCGCAAAATTACAGAATTAATTATTACAAGACAACTCAAAATAAAGATAAAAAAATACATTTAAATAATATATATCTCAAACAGATAATTAACCTAATATTTGAGAATCAGCATAAAGAAACATACTAGCTAAGAAATAATCTCACAATGAACAGTAAAAGTGATTTTACATATCGAAAGAATTCCATTTCAATAGATTCATATCACATTTCCTCACTTTATCTCTTTATCAATGTGCTTCAAGCCAGTTCTTTCCCCATCCGCAATCGGCCTCAAGCGGCACCTGCATCGGGTATGCATTCTGCATTTCGTCAATGACAATCTGCTGCACGCGCTCACGTTCTTCGGGATAAACGCTGAAGTTAAGTTCGTCATGCACCTGAAGAATCATCTTCGAACGGATTCCCTCTTCCATAAAACGACGGTAAATGCGAATCATGGCCACCTTGATAATATCGGCTGCACTTCCCTGAATAGGCGCGTTGATGGCATTTCGCTCGGCATATCCACGCACCACGGCATTGTGTGAATAAATATCGGGCAAGTAACGCTTGCGTTTCGAGATGGTTTCAATATATCCCTTTTCACGCGCCACCTCTATGCTCTTTTCCATATAAGCCTTTACGCTGGGATATGTAACGAAATACTCGTCAATCAGCTCTTTGGCCTCACGACGGTCCACTCCCATACGTTCGGCCAGTCCAAAGGCAGAAATGCCGTATATGATGCCGAAATTGGCTGTCTTGGCCTTGCTGCGCTCCTCCCGGCTGACTTCCTCAATAGGTTTCTTATAAATCTTGGCAGCCGTTGCGGCATGAATATCCTGTCCGTTGCGGAAAGCTTCTATCATATGCGGGTCTCCGCTCAGATGAGCCATGATACGCAATTCTATCTGCGAATAGTCGGCCGAAAAGAACTCACAGCCATCGTCGGGTATGAATGCTTTTCGTATCTCTTTTCCATCTTCATTGCGCACGGGAATGTTCTGAAGATTCGGATTGCTGGAGCTGAGACGTCCGGTAGCCGTAATGGTCTGGTTGAACGATGTGTGTATGCGTCCGGTATGAGGATTAACCAGGGTAGGGAGGTTATCGACATAGGTGCTGAGCAACTTGCGCAACCCACGGTAATCAAGGATTTTCTCTACAATGGGATGCTTGCTCTTCAGACTTTCAAGCACCTCTTCCGAAGTGATATACTGTCCCTTGCTCTTGGTTTTCTTGGCCTTTTCTACAATTTTCAGCTTATCAAAAAGTATCTCACCTACCTGCTTGGGTGAAGAAATATTGAAAGGTTCACCAGCCAACTGATAGACTTCTTCTTCTATCTGATGCATGCGCTGCGTAAAATGCTCGGATGTCTGTTTCAAAGCCTCGTTGTCAATACGGACTCCGTTACGTTCCATATAGGCCAATACGGGAACCAGGGGCATTTCTATCTCCTCAAACAACGAACGGACACCTTCCTTATCGAGTTCCTTTTCAAGTACATTTTTCAGTTTGAGCGTCACATCGGCATCTTCACAAGCATACTTATAAACGGCCGAAGGAGGCAACTGGCGCATGTTTTTCTGATTCTTTCCTTTTGGTCCAATCAGCTCTTCTATCTTGATAGTCTCATATTTCAGGTAAATCTCGGCCAGATAGTCCATATTATGATGCAACTCGGGCTGTAGTACGTAATGAGCAACCATGGTATCGAACATCGGGCCACGTACTTCTGCTCCATAATGTCCCAGCACCAGAATGTCATACTTGATATTCTGGCCTATCTTAAAATTCTTTTCGTTGGCAAAAACCGGCTTAAAGGTATCGACCAAAGCCTGTGCCTGTTCACGTTCGGCCGGAACCGGTACATAATAGGCTTCATTCTCGGCCATACTGAAACTCATTCCTACGAGCTCGGCATACATCGGGTCGGCATTGGTTGTCTCGGTATCCATACTGAAGAAAGAAGCCTGTAACAGACGTTGTATCAGTGCTGCCTGTTTCTCAGCCGTATCGGTCAGTTCATAATGGTAAGGCAGTTCTTCCAGACGGGTAAGACGGGTAGGGGACTGTGGCTCTGACGGCTGGGGAGCAACATCGAACATATCAAACAAAGTTCCTTGCTGAGGAGCAGCCGGAGCCGGCTTTTCCTTCTTGAAAAGACGCTCTATCAGACTTTTGAACTCCAAATCCTCGAACAGGGCGCGCAGCTTCTCTTCATCGGGCTGCTCGCGTTTCAGTGCATCCATGTCGAGTTCTATGGGCACATCGGTCTTGATGGTAGCCAGGAACTTTGAGAATTTAATCATCTCTACATTCTCTTCAACCTTTTTCTTCAGGGCACCTTTCAGCTGCGCGGTATTTGCCAGAAGATTTTCTATGCTTCCAAACTCCTTGATAAGCTTCTGGGCGGTCTTTTCACCTACACCGGGACAGCCGGGAATATTGTCGGAACTGTCGCCCATCAGACCTAGCATGTCAATGACCTGCAACGGAGAGTCTATATCGAATTTAGCCTTTACTTCTTCCACTCCCAACGTATCGAACTCTTTGTCGCCATAACGCGGACGATACATGAATACATGCTCACCTACCAGCTGGCCGTAGTCCTTGTCGGGAGTCATCATATACGTATCAATGCCTCTCTGTCCAGCTTGTGTAGCCAGTGTTCCAATCACATCGTCGGCCTCGTAACCGGATACTTCCAGAATAGGAATGTGATATGCACGGATGATCTCTTTAATAATGGGAACCGATTCGCGGATGGCTTCGGGGGTTTCTTCACGCTGGGCTTTGTACTGCTCATACGCCTCATGACGGAAAGTAGGCCCCGAGGGGTCAAAAGCAATTCCGATATGGGTAGGCGACTGACGTTTCAGCACGTCTTCCAACGTATTGACAAATCCTAAAATGGCCGAGGTGTTCTGCCCCTTCGAATTGATGCGCGGATTCTTGATCAAAGCGTAATAAGCCCTGTATATAAGGGCATATGCGTCTAATAAAAATAGTTTTTCCATCTGTTATTTAAAAAATCATGGTAAAAGTAGCAAAAAAGGCTGTCTCTTTCTCTGTTTTATTATTACTTTTGTGCGCGTAATAGTTCTTTTATGGATAAAACAGCTGTAATTAAACATCCGATAGAGCAGGAATTGATTGAATTCAAAGAGGTATTCGACAACTCCTTGCATACTTCCAACCCTTTGTTGAAAGAGGTATTGTCGTATATCCGCCGTAGAAACGGGAAAATGATGCGTCCGATATTGGCTCTGCTTGTAGCCAAACAGTTCGGAAGCATATCTCCGGCTACCTATCATGCAGCTGCCACACTTGAAATGTTACACACCGCCAGTCTGGTCCACGATGACGTGGTAGACGAAAGTGATGAACGGCGCGGACAGCCATCGGTCAATTCGGCTTACAACAACAAGATATCTGTACTGGTAGGTGATTATCTGCTCTCAACGGCTCTGCATCATGCCGCACTGACAAGAAACATTGATATCGTAGAAGCCGTAGCACGATTGGGACAGAACCTGTCGGAAGGTGAGATTCTGCAACTTTCCAATATCAGTAACGAACAATTGTCAGAAGAAGTTTATTATGAGGTTATCCGTAAAAAGACAGCCGTGCTTTTTGCCACTTGCGCACAAGTAGGAGCGATGTCGGCCGGTGCAACGGAAGAGGAAGTGGAAATGTTCCGCCTGTTTGGCGATAAAATAGGTATCTGCTTCCAGATAAAGGATGATATCTTCGACTATTACGACAACATACAGATAGGCAAACCTACCGGCAATGATATGCTGGAGGGAAAAATTACTCTTCCTGCCATTTATGCCATCAATAATTTCGGAAATGAACGCACTGCTGAACTGGTGAGAAAAATCAAAGACAACAGAATAAGCTCTGCAGAGATAGCAGAAATGGTTGCATTCACCAAAGAACACGGAGGAATAGAATATGCCGAAAAAGTAATGGAAGAATACAGACAGGACGCCCTGCAGATTCTTCAGTATGTGAAAGATGATGCCATCCGCGAAGCACTCACGGCTTATCTGAATTATGTAATTGACCGTACTATCTGATACGAAACGCGATTCTATAAAAACAGAACTTATTTCCTAAGAATGGATATTAACATAAGAAACACCGGGTATAAAAAAGATTTATGCCCGGTGTTTTTATGACTGTTTCATTATTCTTCGTCAGTATGTTCTGTAAGAGTCACTCCAGCTTTGTAGCTGCTTCCTTCGGCATTTCCAATCCATTTCTGAGGACTTCCAAGATTAGAACAGCATCCGTATACATAATGAGTATCTACGGTATAGTCTTCAAAACCGGCAATACCTCCGCACGAACCAGTAGATTCTACCAACGCTTCAATGGCATGGGTAGAGGTATGAACTTCAGAATTGGCCGACATATAACCAATAATACCGCCTCCATAAGCAGAAGATGCTTTACCGCTGTTCGCAACCTTTATCTTACCGCTGTTATAGCTTCCGTAAATCTTGCATTCACCACCTCGGGCAACGACTCCACCGGCAAAAGCATTGGCCGTAGCAGAGCTTGTAGAGGATGATACATTGCCCTTATTTATGCAGGATGTTATTTTAAGCAAGTCGCAAATATTACCGACAATACCAGCTGCATAAGCTCTTGTCTTGGCTTCTTCGACTGTAATGTCTCCATAATTGCTGCATGAAACAATGCCCGACTCAACCTCCGATACGGCAACATTCTGGTCATCACATGCTCCACAAATACCTCCAGCCATCACGTAATCACCACTGCCCGTAAGGTTCTGATTGTTCTCACATGACTCTATCTTGCCATTTATCATTACTCCGGCAATACCACCCATATAAGTATCAGCCTCGTTTGTGTTACTATGTTCAGCTTGAATACTACCGTAATTCTGACAGTTGCTTATCACATTATGATTGGCACCAACAATTCCTCCGACATAAATATAAGATTCCTTGCTTATTGATAGAGTAGAAGTCACATTCATCTTTACATAACTGCGGCATCCGTCAATCGTGCCTTTGTTCTGTCCGGCTATACCTCCTGCTATAATTGAGAAATCGGCCGTATTGTCAACGTTTATCACTCCGGAAATAATTACGTTGCTTATGGTTCCTTCATTCACTGTAAACAGAGAGGCATACTTGCTTCCCGCTTCTCGTAATGGAGTATATCCGCTGATTGTATGGCTGTTTCCATTGAAAGTTCCTTTAAAGAAATTGGCAGTCTCATCACCAATTGCAGGGAAAGGATTGTTATTCAGATTAATGTCACGCACCAGTTCTATCGTCTTTCCTTCGAACGTAATTCCGCTCTTTACCAATTCAGACAAACCGTTCAACTGGCTGGGAGTAGAGAGACTGAAGGTAGTTTCTCCCGAATTGTACCAGTTTGTATCAGATGACTGCCCATCCCATGGAATAACAGTAACTTCAGAATCCGAGCCTTCAAGGGATTCACTCTCACCCGAATCTTCCCATGGTGAAATTGTAGCCTCTATCGAAGCAGAATTAATATTCTTATCGAGTGTCAGCGCGTACTTATATTGGTATCCGGATAACCAGGTAGACTCAGCACTTATCTTGAAAGTAAACTCACCAGATAGCAGCATTACCGCAATTTCCTTATTTCCACAATCTCCGGGATAGACAATGGCCTGCGCCGTATTCCCGTCAACAAGTGCTGTAATATCTTTCTTTGACTCTTCGTCTGTCGTTATCTGGGCATCTGCCAGATTGAAAGTCGCACTGGTAGGAACATCTCTTATAACCAGACTCAATCCCTCCAAGTCTTCTTCTGTAAGATCTTTACCCGGAGAGATACTAAACACAAGCTTGCTTAGTTTATGTTTGAAATTCAACACTTGGGCTTCTTCCGTAGCACTGATGTTCTTCAGATTGTCACTGTAAAGCAAATCGATGGATGATGGATTTTGCTGGCGGGTTATATCAAAGCTCAACTGATTATCGGTAACTGCCCGATAAGGGTAGTAAGCAATAAAATCGACTGCCTGCTTCGAAGGATAATACATCCGGTCATTTTCCGTATCGGGCTCAAAGGCATTCCCCGACGAAAACGTGTATTTCATGTTCGAAGCATTGTTAACAACCGATTCTGATGACAACGGTTCGCCGGTTTTCACCATAAAAATACCGATGTGATCGTCTGTTTCCCAAGTCTCGTTAGTCATACGTGTAGTAATTTTACTACCAAATCTCACCTCTACATTAGACATTTCCGTACTATTGTCCGCTCTCTCAAATTGTTCTTTCTGACAGCCTGAAAGTGATACCATAAATGCACTAATCAAGCAAAAATTAATAATATTTTTCATGATTCTATAATATATTTCAGCACAATATATAAATTATACTTCATTTTGTAAAATATAAAGCATACATTTTCTATCTATTTCATTCAAATTATTGAAAATATTTTTTTCACCTTATTATATAGATGTAAAGACATATACTGTCAACTATATTTAATACAGATAGAATAAATATGCAATATGAAAAGAAATATTCTTTAGCAAACGCTCTCTTTACCATTTTCTATTTCGAAAGAAAAACCCAGCGAAAGGTTTATATCATATAGAATTCAAACAGAAATATAATAGCAACAAAAAGATACTTAAAAGCACAAATAAACAACACAAAGAAAGAGCATACTACAACAAAAACGACTACTTGATTTTTGCAAACCGGAAAATTTTGGAATATTCAGAAACACTCGGACAGTTATCAGCTACATAAAAAAATTCAAGGCATCTTTTTCTAAAAAAAACGGTGCCTTTCATCTGCCGCATTATAACATGCAAATGAAAGGCACCGACAATACTTTAAAGTGTATTCCTTATATCAAAAGAATTTCGTTTCCTTATTCAGGATATCGCTCAATAACACATTTGCCAGTCCACTGGCTCCAATACGGAAACGTTTATTATTGAGCCATTCTTTACCCAATACATCTTTCACAATAGAATAATAGATTAAGGCATCGCGTACGGTTCTGACACCTCCGGCAACTTTAATACCTACCACGCGCTCAGTCTCCGTATAATAATCCTTAATGGCAGTACACATCGCATACACTGCTTCTGGAGTAGCTACCGCTCCGTCTTTTCCGGTAGAAGTCTTAATAAAGTCTGCACCTGAATACATGGCCAGGATTGCGGCCTTCTTTATATCTGAGGAATTCTTCAGTACACTGGTTTCAAGAATAACCTTCAGTTTCTTCTCACCACACAGTTCCTTCAACTCCTCTATCTCATCACACATCTCCTCATAATTTCCATCGAGAAACTTTCCAACCGGTAAAACAATATCAATCTCCGTAGCTCCTTCATGCAAAGCCAAAGCTGTTTCTGCAATCTTCACTTCCGTATAGGTTTGTGATGAAGGGAATCCTCCTGAAACGGCTGCGACCTCCACTTCTTCTACTTCAAGTGACTGGCTTACCAATGCAGAAAAAATAGGGTAGGTGCATATGGCTGCCACATTCTTCATATCGGGATAAGTATCTTCAAAAGCATTAACTCTTTCAACCAAATGCAAGATACTTTCTTCATTATCGGTAACCTTCAAAGAAGTTAAGTCAATGCAATTAAAAAGCAACTGTTTCACATCGGCCGTATTGTTCTTTGCCAATTTTTCCGCTATGATATGCTCCACCTTATGAGCCACAACAGCGTCATCCAAATCAGTATTATACTTGCGCAAAGCCATGTCATATTTACTGGGCTGATGCAAATGTTCCTTATCTTCCTCGTCTAAGGACAAACCAAAATCGTCTGTTTCATCTTCGTTCTGGCTATAGTTTTCACTGACGTGAGAACCGTATTGAATCTTTTCTTCTTGGCGAGAGTTTACACCATCTGAATCCTGTTCGTGATTATATTTCATCATTACTTGAGTTTTGGGTTATTCTTATGTCTGTCTTTATCTCTGCTTGTTTTCTTCTCCAGATTGCGCTGAAATGCCTCCGTAAGATTTACTCCGGTTTGATTGGCCAAACAAATCAACACCCACAACACATCAGCCATTTCATCATCAAGATTGCATTTCTCGCCTTCCTTGAAAGACTGATCGCCGTATTTACGTGCCATCACACGTGCCAACTCACCGACTTCTTCGGTAAGCACTGTCATGTTGGTCAGTTCGCTGAAATACCTGACCCCATACGTCTTTATCCAGTTGTCAACTGTTTTTTGAGCTTCATCGAGTGTCATCATTCTTTGTTTTTAGTATCCATCAGGATTGTTACAGGACCATCATTAAGCAATTCTACCTTCATATCTGCGCCGAAAGTACCTGTTGATATAGATTTCCCTAAATCGGCTTCCATTTGGGCACAGAACGCCTCGTAAAGCGGAATAGAGACATCAGGCTTGGCAGCCTTGATATACGAAGGACGGTTACCTTTTTTGGTTGAAGCATGCAATGTAAACTGACTGACAACCAAAATATCTCCTCCGGTATCAAGGATAGAACGATTCATAACCCCATTTTCATCATCAAAAATCCTCAAATTTACGATTTTCTTGCACAGCCATTCTATATCATCCTGGTTATCAGAACCTTCAATACCAACTAACACTAACAGTCCACCTTGTATCGCTGATTTCAGATTACTGTCAATTGTTACAGAGGCATGTCTCACACGTTGTATTACTACTCTCATAAGTATCTAGTTTTTAACGGTGCAAAGATAGTGAAAGGTGAGTGTAGAGACAAACGGAAAACAAAGTTTTCAGGTTTGGCTATACCGAACCATAGTCTATCTTATCCAAAGATAATAAATATTAGTCAGACACATTATTCAACCCATCAATTAACGCTTTAGCCTTTGCGGTTCCTATCAGTCGCGACAAATCATCAAATGATGCCTCACGTATCCGTTTCACGCTCTTGAATTCTTTCAATAAAAGACTTTTCGTCTTTTCACCAATTCCCTTTATATCATCAAGCGCAGAAGCTATCTGACGCTTACTTCGTTTATCACGATGGAATGTAATGGCAAAACGGTGCACTTCATCCTGAATGTTTTCCAAAAGATGGAAGAGGGGAGTTCCCTGCTTTATACCTATTACTACAGGTGGAAAACCGTATAACATCTCGGATGTCCGGTGACGATTATCCTTAGCCAGTCCGGCTATAGGAATATTCAGATGCAGCTCGTCTTCCACCACCTGTCGTACAACCTCCATCTGGCCTTTTCCGCCATCCGTAATAATCAAATCGGGCAGGGGAGAACCCTCATTGATTGCACGCTGATAACGCCGACGAACCACTTCCTGCATTGAAGCATAATCATCCGGTCCCACTACGGTTTTTATATTGTATTTACGATAATCTTTCTTCGAAGGTTTGGCTTTCTTGAAGACCACACATGCAGCAACAGCGTCTGTTCCGCTGATGTTCGAATTATCAAAGCACTCTATCTGCATAGGCAATTTATCAAGCTTTAACTGCTCCTGAATCTCCTTCATCAGACGTACGCTCTTTTGCTCCGGATTAAGTTTCTCCGCCTGTTTCAGACGGTCAACCTTATACTGCCTTACATTGAGTAAGGAAAGTTCAAGAAGCTTTTTCTTATCCCCTTTTTGCGGTATGGTGAAAGTAACGTTTGCAAGTTCAAGATCCATCTCAAAGGGAACAATAATTTCACGCGACAGGCTCTTATAACGCTCACGCATCTCTACAATACCCATCGCCAGGAGCTCTTCTTTTGTCTCATCCAGCCGCTTCTTATATTCAAAAGTAAAAGCCTGATTAATGCATCCGTTCGTAATATGAAGATAATTTATATATGCAGAGTTCTCATCACAATCAATTGAGAACACATCAATATTGTGCAGAACGGAACTTACCACCTCACTCCGCGAACGATAATTTTCTATCAGTTCATACTTCTCCTTTATTTTCTGAGCTTCTTCAAAACGCATTTCTGAAGCCAAATCTTGCATTTCCTTCAATAAGGAACGGATTATTTCCTGCGTATTTCCTTTTAAAATCTCCTTTATTTCGGCAATATTCTGCATGTACTCATCATGATTCTGCAGCCCTATACAAGGAGCTTTACAGTTCTTTATATGATATTCCAGACACACATTAAACTTGCCGTTACGGATATTTTCCGGAGTAAGAGAAAGATTACAGGTACGTAAAGGATAAAGACGCTTAATCAGTTCAAGAACGGCATTCATTGAAGGAATATGGCTATACGGACCAAAATAAGTAGAACCATTACGGATAATCTTGCGCGTACGGAATACCCTCGGGAAATATTCATTGCTTACACATATGGAAGGGTAAGTCTTGTCATCTTTCAACAAAACATTGTAACGAGGCTTATATTTCTTTATCAAATTATTCTCAAGCAACAGCGCATCTTCTTCCGTATTGACTACTATATACCGTATATCAGCAATCTTGCTTACAAGCACACGAGTCTTTCCTGGTGCATGTTCCTTGCTGAAATAGGAATAGACACGACGCTTCAGATTCTTTGCCTTACCGACATAAATAATCACTCCTTCAGAATTCAAATACTGATATATTCCGGGACTATCCGGAAGATTTAATACGATATTTCTTAAATAATCGCTGGTTTTAAGTTCTTCATCCATGACCATATTCTTTGCTGCAAAGTACGCAAATCTTTTTCAAAGCATCAACAAAAACAAATGCCATATCCCTTATCCGAGAATAACAGTGTACTCTCCACAACAAGGAATATGGCATTAGAATATTTTGCCTAAATCTGCTCAGGGAACAAGTTCTCCCAAACTATAATTGAAGTACGGTTTCCAGTTTTGCATCGGCTGGGAAGTTATCACGTCCATGCAAATCTTTAAGCTCGATTACAAAATTAATAAAGACATCTTTCGGATTAAACTTTCGGGTCAGTCTGTAAGCCGCATTCATTGTTCCACCTGTAGCCAGAAGATCGTCATGCAAAAGCACCACGTCATCTTCCGTAATAGCATCCTTATGAATCTGTATGGTATCTTTTCCATATTCCTTATCATAACTCTCTTCCAAAGTTTCTGCCGGAAGCTTTCCCGGCTTACGTGCCATAACAAATCCGGCGCCCAAACGAACGGCCAAAGAAGCTCCCATAACAAATCCTCTAGACTCAATACCTACTACTTTTGTTATGCCTTTATCCTTATACATGTCGTATAAGATATCTTCCAATTCCTTTAAGCATGCAGCATTCTTGAACAGTGTTGTTACATCCCAAAACAAGATTCCTTTTACCGGGAAATCTTTTATAGTTCTTAAATTACTAATAAGGGTTTCTTTACTCATAATAAATCACTTATCATAATTAGTTATACTTTTTGTTTCACGTGGAACATCGGCAATATCACCGTCCCATCAGGACCAGCAAGACGTTAATATCACTGGGAGACACCCCTGGAATACGACTGGCCTGCGCCAATGTTTCCGGGTCAATCTTGACAAGTTTCTGACGAGCCTCAGTAGACAATGAATTAAGAGAAGCGTAGTCAAACTTGCCCTTTATTTTAATACTCTCCAGACGCTGCATCTTTTCTGCAATCATTCGTTCACGGTCAATATAGCCTTGATACTTTATACGAACTTCTGCAGCTTCCAGTGTCTCATCTTTTCTCTCTGTAATCTGATCAAGCAATCTTTTAAAAGCAGCGACGTGCTCCGCAATATTACTTAGCGTTATCTGTGGACGATTAATCAAATCGATAAGTTTGCATCCATGACGCAATGGAGTTGTGCCCAACTCTTCCAAGGCCGGATTTATCAAATCGGCCTTAATCGAATACGTTTCGGCAAACTTGATAATCCGTTCTACATCTTCACGCTTTCTGCATAAACGGTCATAGCGGTCACGCTTTGCCAACCCTAAATTATAGGCACGTTCAGTAAGACGCATATCAGCATCATCCTGCCGCAATAATATACGATACTCTGCACGCGAAGTAAACATTCGATAAGGTTCGTCAACACCTTTTGTTACCAAGTCATCAATCAGCACGCCAATATAGGCTTCATCACGTTGAAGTACGAACGGTTCTCCACCAACACAATTAATGGCAGCATTAATACCGGCAACCAATCCCTGACCTGCGGCTTCTTCATAACCGGTTGTTCCGTTAACCTGACCGGCAAAGAACATATTCTTTATTATCTTCGACTCTAAGGTATGTTTTAACTGAGTAGGATCGAAATAATCATATTCAATGGCGTATCCCGGACGATATACAACCAAATCACGGAAAGCCGGAATCTTCTTCAAGGCAGCAATCTGAATATCGATAGGCAAAGATGAAGAGAATCCGTTCAAATAAAGTTCGCGTGTAGTTTCACCTTCCGGCTCCAGGAAAAGCTGATGCTGCTCTTTATCGGGGAAAGTCACAATCTTTGTTTCAATACTTGGGCAATAACGCGGACCTATACTCTTTATTTGACCATTAAATAAAGGAGAATCGGGCAAACCGTTTCTCAGGATTTCATGCACCTCCGGATTGGTAAAGCAAGTCCAGCACTGAAGCTGTTTCAGTTTTCGAGGTTCACTCATAAAAGAGAAAGAATGGAAATCGTTCTCACCATCCTGTGTATCCATCAAGTCATAATGCACGCTTCGTCCGTCGATACGCACCGGAGTACCTGTTTTCATTCGTCCGTAAGACACTCCATTTCTGGCAATCGATTCGGTAAGTCCATACGAAGCCATTTCGGCCACACGTCCTCCAGGAAGCTGTACACGACCAAAGTGCATCAGTCCGTTCAGGAAAGTACCGGCAGTAATCACAACAGACTTTGCATGAAAGACAACTTCCAGCTGCGTCTTCACACCAGTTACTTCTCCATTCTCAACCAAAACCTCAGTTACCGTATCCTGCCATATATTAAGATTGGGAATATTCTCAAGAATTTCTCTCCAAGCCCATATAAACTTTCCACGGTCACATTGGGCACGCGGACTCCACATGGCAGGTCCTTTCGAACGGTTCAACATGCGAAACTGTACAGCCGTACTGTCGGTCACCAATCCCATGTATCCGCCAAGCGCATCAATCTCACGAACAATCTGCCCTTTTGCAATTCCACCCACAGCAGGATTACAACTCATCTGAGCAATCTTGTTCATGTCCATTGTTATCAGGCAGACTTTTGCGCCCAAATTGGCAGCCGCAGCCGCAGCCTCACAACCGGCATGACCGGCACCGATTACAATCACATCATAATAAAATTCCATCTTATCTTTAATTTCTCTTTATCAACTGTTTGCAAAGTTAGGCATTTTTACGAAGTTGTAAAGTGTGCAGGAATGATTTCACACTAAGAGTCAAAGTCTTTTTTCATATCCCCCTGCTCATTTAAGGATAAAACAAAATATGAAATCAATAAGTTCTTGAATAAAAAAAGAAGGCCGGTATTTTTTCTTTCATGAGTTATGAACCGACAACGTCATAACTTGTAGAAAAATGAAACGCCTCGATAAAAAACCAATTCATAGCCCATTTTACATCTATACCTATTTAAATATATAAGACGAAGCTAGATATTCCATAAAAACCGCCTCCATTTTCTAGATTGCGTAAGAATGCGAAACCCTAAAAGAAAGAATAAAGAAAGAAAATCGGGAATAACCGAGCATACAAACTTACAAAATTTCATTTTTAATCACATACAAACCTAAGTATAGAACATACAGCTTTCATTTTATCATTTTCACACCTCCGAAAATTCGCTTATTTCCAAGCAAACGGACACCTGCACACGCAGAGCGCAAAAAATCCGCACTTATTTTCAACTGAAAAAAGAGAATTTATCAATTGCTACTACACGTATAAGCCCTGTCAAGTTTCCAATGAAATCTTAGGCAAAATCCCGTTCCTTAAAAATTGATAAAATGTTTGTCACTGTCCTAATCCGTTCAAAATGTCAGCACAATTAAGGCATGCAGGCAGGAAAACTATCATTTTCTTACAAAATTACATTTTCACCCACATTTATTACTGAAATATTTCTTTAATTCTTTTCCCTATCAATCTATTTCACTTATTTTTGCGGAATAATAGTATTTAGGATTTTCAATTCTAACAATTAAATAATTTAATTCATTTATTTATGTGGTTAAGTAATTCATCTATTGGAAGGAAAGTGGTGATGAGCGTAACTGGTATCGCCCTTGTCCTGTTTCTGACGTTTCACATGTCGATGAACTTGGTGGCACTCTTCTCTGAAGATGCTTACAACATGGTATGTGAATTCTTAGGTGCCAACTGGTATGCCTTGGTTGCGACCGTAGCATTGGCTGCACTGTTTGTAATTCACATCATCTATGCGTTCTGGCTGACAATGATGAACAGAAATGCTCGTGGTAGCGAACGTTACGCAGTAACTCAAAAACCGAAAAACGTAGAATGGGCATCACAGAACATGCTTGTTCTTGGTATTATCGTTATTTTGGGTTTGATTCTTCACTTTGCCAACTTCTGGTACAAGATGCAGTTTGCCGAAATTATCGGTGACCATTTCTTAGGCGAATATGGCCCAACCAACGGTGCCGCATACATCGCCAGCACATTCTCTCAACCAGTATACGTTATCGTATATCTGATTTGGTTAATTGCATTGTGGTTCCACCTCACTCACGGTTTCTGGAGTGCTCTCCAAACACTGGGATGGAGCAACAAGATCTGGTTTGAACGCTGGAAATTAATCGGCAATGTGTACTCAACACTTGTTGTTCTCGGTTTTGCTGTAGTAGTGGTGATCTATTTCTTTAAATCACTTTGCTGCTAATATCATTTCATTAAACCTTTAAAACAGAATAGAAAAATTATGGCTACTATAGATTCAAAAATTCCTGAAGGACCGATAGCTGAAAAGTGGACCAATTATAAAGCTCATCAAAAACTGGTAAACCCCGCAAACAAGCGTCGTCTTGATATCATCGTAGTAGGTACCGGACTGGCTGGTGCATCAGCTGCCGCTTCACTCGGTGAAATGGGTTTCAAAGTATTCAACTTCTGTATCCAGGACTCTCCACGTCGTGCACACTCTATCGCTGCACAGGGAGGTATCAATGCTGCTAAGAATTATCAAAACGACGGTGACTCTATCTACCGTCTGTTCTACGATACAGTAAAAGGTGGTGACTACCGTGCTCGTGAAGCTAACGTATACCGCCTTGCTGAAGTATCAAACAATATCATTGACCAATGCGTTGCACAAGGTGTTCCTTTCGCTCGTGAATACGGAGGTACACTGGCTAACCGTTCATTCGGTGGTGCACAGGTTTCTCGTACATTCTACGCAAAAGGTCAGACCGGACAACAGCTTCTTTTGGGTGCATACTCTGCACTGAGCCATCAGGTACATGCAGGAACCGTTAAGCTGTATACCCGTTACGAAATGGAAGACATCGTTATCGTTGACGGTCGTGCACGCGGAATCATCGCCAAGAACCTTGTAACCGGTAAACTGGAGCGCTTTGCTGCTCACGCCGTAGTTATCGCTACCGGTGGATACGGAAATACCTATTTCCTTTCAACCAACGCTATGGCTTGTAACTGTACCGCAGCTATGGCATGCTACCGTAAAGGTGCATGGTTTGCCAACCCTGCATACGTACAAATCCACCCGACTTGTATCCCTGTACACGGTGACAAACAGTCTAAACTGACTTTGATGTCTGAATCACTCCGTAACGACGGACGTATCTGGGTTCCGAAGAAAATTGAAGATGCAAAAGCATTGCAGGCAGGAACCAAGAAAGGTAGTGATATTCCTGAAGAAGACCGTGACTACTATCTGGAGCGCCGTTATCCGGCATTCGGTAACCTCGTTCCGCGTGACGTTGCTTCACGTGCTGCAAAAGAACGTTGCGACCACGGTTTCGGTGTAAACAACACTGGTTTGGCTGTATTCCTTGACTTCTCTGAAAGTATCGAACGTCTTGGCCTCGATGTTGTTCTTCAACGTTATGGTAACCTCTTCGATATGTACGAAGAAATCACCGATGTTAATCCGGGAGAACTTGCCAACGAAATCAATGGTGTGAAATACTATAACCCGATGATGATTTATCCGGCTATCCACTATACAATGGGTGGTATCTGGGTTGACTATGAACTTCAGA
>OJMI01000685.1_pt1 | contig 43705 bp, 38 predicted proteins | sample 1597131 | NCBI WGS metagenome assembly OJMI01 (sample SAMEA2452116, study PRJEB22498) | human gut metagenome | reverse complement strand
ATATTTAATAAAAAAATTCGGGATTGAAGACCCGTCCCCTAATCCCGTTTTTTTAAATATATTTTTCAATTTCATTCCATACATCATCCATATAAATTCTTCTTTCAGAAGAAAATGGAAAAGTAGGAATATCACCAATTGGATTTAAAGTTTTTTGTAATTTGCTAGCTACATCTGGAACTTTAGTAACGGCAATTTTATCTGCTTTATTTGCCAAAATCATACAAGGTAAACCGGAACGAATAACATAATCGTACATAAGTTTATCATTTTCAGTAGGTGAGTGGCGAATATCTACTAAAAAGATAATCAAGGAAATTTGTTCTCTATTAAATAGATATTGTTCAATAAATTTACCAACTTGTTCTTGTTCTTTTTTAGACATTTTACTGTATCCATATCCAGGTAAATCAACAAAATAAAATTTTTCGTCAATATTATAAAAATTAATTTGTCTTGTTTTTCCAGGTTCACTGCTTGTTCTAGCAAGTTTTTTTCTGTTTATCATGGTGTTTATAAAACTTGATTTTCCAACATTGGATTTACCAACTAAAACGATTTCTGGTAAATTATTTTTTGGATATTGAGCAGGTTTTACTGCTGATACTTCAAATTTTGGATTATTTACTATCATATTTATTGACATTCCTTTCTATCAAGTCTATCAAGGCACAAAATTTTGCACTGTCCCACTTGTCTCATTTATTTTTTTGGAAGAATTTTTTCAGTTCCGCCCATGTAAGGTCTTAAAACTTCTGGAACAGTAACACTTTCATCTTCATTGTAGTTGTTTTCTAATACTGCAATTAGTCCTCTTGGAGTAGCGACAACTGTATTATTTAATGTATGTAAGAAATAGTTTCCTTTTTCACTCTTAACACGAATTCCTAAACGTCTTGCTTGAGCGTCTCCTAAGTTAGAACAACTACAAACTTCAAAGTATTTCTTTTGTCTAGGACTCCAAGCTTCAATATCACAAGATTTAACTTTTAAATCTGCTAAATCTCCAGAACAACAGTCAAGTTGTCTTACTGGAACATTGAAACTTCTAAATAAATCAACACTTAATTTCCACATTTTATTGTACCAGTTCATAGAATCTTCTGGTTCGCATAAAACTATCATTTCTTGTTTTTCAAATTGATGAACACGGTATAAACCTCTTTCTTCTAGACCATGTGAACCGATTTCTTTTCTGAAACATGGAGAGTATGATGTCATGCTAATTGGAAGTTCATCTTTTTTGATTAATTGGTCTTTAAATCTACCAATCATTGAGTGTTCAGAAGTACCAATTAAATATAGATCTTCACCTTCAATTTTGTACATCATATCATACATTTCTTCAAAACTCATAACACCAGTTACAACATCACTACGAATCATAAATGGTGGTATAGCATATGTGAAACCGTTGTTAATCATGTAATCTCTGGCATATGCAAGCATTGCTTCATGAAGCCTTGCAACATCACCAATTAGGTAGTAGAAACCAACGCCACTTGTACGTCCTGCAGATTCTTTGTCCATTCCATTAAATCTTGCAATAATGTCTGCATGATATGGAATTTCGTAATCTGGAACAACTGGTTCACCAAATCTTTGAACTTCTACATTTTCGCTGTCGTCTTTACCAATTGGAACAGATGGGTCCATAATATTTGGTATTTTCATCATTCTTGATTTTATTTCTTCTGCATATTTTGCTTCTAATTTTTCGTTCTCTTCAAGTTGTGCATTTATTTCTTGAACTTTTACTTTTATGCTTTCTGCTTCTTCTTTTTTGCCTTGTTTCATAAGTCCACCAATTTCTGCACTTAAAGATTTTCTTTCTGCTCTTAGATTGTCTCCATTTAATTTTGCTTCTCTGTTTTTTACGTCTAAATCAATAACTTCGTCAACTAATATTAGTTTTTCGTCTTGAAATTTGTTTTTGATGTTTTGTTTTACAACATCAGGATTTTCTCTTAAAAATTTGATATCTATCATTTTTGCCTCCTAAAATTTAATTTATATAATTTTTTTCAATTTCTTTTACTATTTCAAATCTATGTGTTTGTCCAGTTATATTATCTGGTCTTTCTGTGGAAATTTCTGATAAAAACATTTTTTCAGGTCTTACCCAAAGTGTTTTTTTATCTTCTCTTTCATATAATGGTTTGTAAACGACTATTCTTTCGGTTGTTTCCGAGTCATAGGCTATGTTTTCTACAAAATAGTAGTTTCCTTTAAAATGACGGTAGACTTTGCCAATTTCAACTTTTTCCATTTTTGATTTCATTCCTTCCTAAAGGTATAAATTTTTTATATTTATAATTCTTTCTATGGCATTATATAATATTTTTGGTTAAATATCAAGGAAAATTGACATAAAAAAAGTGCATATGTGTTTTTTTGGATTTTGACATATGCACTTTCGAAAAAATAAAAATTATTTACAAAAATTACTTTTTATAAAGTTTATTTCTGCTTTAGATAATGTTTTATCTAATAATTTTATTTTTTTATTAGCCATAATGTGTGCAACAACTTTATAGGTAGTCACATCGTTATTGCTTTTTTTATGTTTGATTTTTTTCCGTATTTCTCCAATAGATGGATCGGAATCATTTGAACTAGCTGAAAATGTTTCGGCTAAATTTTTGTTGTCAATTTCCATATAGTAAATACTCCTTTCAAAAAAACATAAATAGTCACTTCCAAATTATACCATTTTTTAATAGGATTGTAAATATCTACAAAATAAAAATTCAATCTTTAATTCAAATTTAAATCTATAATGAAAAAAAGAATAAAAAAATTGAAAAAGATAAAAATATAAAAAGAAAACAAAAAGGAGCGTGTAATAAATGTTTATAGAAATAATAAAATTTATCATATATTCAGGGTTGATAGTATTAATTTCAAAATATATCTTGGTAACGACTTTAAGAAAATTAGCAGAGGCTATGAATTTAAAAGCCAAAACGGTAGGGGATATAGCAGGTTATGCAACATCAGTACCAGAATTATTAACAATAACAACATCAAGTTTAAGAGGACTAACAGGTGCAAGTGTTTATAACATTTTAAGTTCAAATGTTATAAATTTAATACAATACTTAGGAGCAATTTTTTTAAATAAAAATACCTCTAAATTGCGTAATAGAGCAATAACAACAGATTTGATATTAGTTTTTTTTACAATAGTAATTCCAATTGTTTTCTTGAAATTTGATATAGAATTAAAATTGGCAGTAGTTCCACTATTTATTATTTTGTATGTGCTTTTTAGAATTTTGAATAATTATGTTCATAAATTGTATTTAAAAAATGAAGATGCAGAGTTAGAAGAGGAAATTGAGGAAGAAAGGTTGGTTGAAGGTAAAAATTCAAAAAAGGTTATTTTATATATTGGCGTGTTAATTGTAACTGGAGTTTTGTTGTTTATTATTGGTGAATTATTAGGCGATACTCTTGAGAATTTGTGCAATTTGTTTGGAGTTTCTGAGGTTATTGTTGGTGTTTTATTGGGGTTTGTTACTAGTTTGCCTGAATTGATTACTTTTTTTGAGTCACAAAAACATTATAAAGATGTTCAAGATGATATGCTTGGAGTTGTTGAGGCTACGAATAATTTGCTTACGTCTAATATTTTGAATTTGTTTGCAATTCAGACTGTTGGAATTTTGATTTTGGCTATAATAAATGTTTAGAAAAATTATGAAATAAGAATCTTAAAAAGTGTCGACAAAAAACCTTAAAAAGTGTCGACTAAAATCGTTAAAAAGTGTCGACTAAATATTGACTCTTTATTGGAAATATGCTATATTTAATAAAGAGAGGTGAATAATATGAAAATTAAAGATGGGGAATATAAAGAAAGATTAATTGAAAAAAAGTTAAAAGATTATTTATCTGTATTTGGGGCTGTGAGTATAGAAGGACCAAAATGGTGTGGAAAAACATGGACATCATTAAAAAATTCTAAAAGTGCAGTTTTTATGGATGACGAAGATGTAAGAAAAATGGCAAATTTAGATGTTAAATCTATATTTAATAGTGACATAGAAAAAAAACCACAATTAATTGATGAGTGGAATTTGGTTCCAACAGTATGGGATGCTGTTAGACGTGAGTGTGATAAAACAATAGAAAAAGGAAATTTTATTATAACAGGTTCTACAACGTTACCAGATAAAGTAATGAAAGAAAATGTACATCATTCTGGTGCTGGGAGAATTGGAAGACTAAATATGTATACAATGAGTTTGTATGAGTCTGGAGATTCTTCTGGAGAGGCTTCTTTAACAAAAATGCTAAATAATACACAGGAAACAGTTAACACAGGTAGTATAGAAATATTACAATTAGCAAAATTAATAATAAGAGGTGGGTGGCCTGCTAACATAAATATCAGTGAGGAAAAAAGTGGAATTATTCCAAAATCTTATGTTGACTCAATATTAAATATAGACATGAATGAAGGAGAAGATAAAAAGAGAGATAAAAGCAAAATGAGAATGCTACTAAGATCTCTTGCACGTAATGAATCATCAATTGTTGGAAATAAGACAATATTGAAAGACATAGAAGATTGTGAAAGCGAGGCGGAGCGTTTATCTAGTAGAGATACAATAATTGACTATTTGGATGTATTAGATAGATTACATTTAATTGAAAATCAAGAAGCATATGGAGAAAATTATCGTTCACCTAGTAGAATTGGAAAATCACCTAAAAGACATCTTACAGACCCATCATTAGCATGTGCTTGTTTAGGATTGACGCCTGAAAAACTTTTAAAGGATTTTAACACATTTGGTTTTATGTTTGAATCACTAGTTGAGAGAGATTTAAGAATATATATGGATTATTTGGATGGACATTTATATCATTTTAGAGATAATGTTACAGGATTAGAGGTTGATTCAATTCTAGAATTTTCAGATGGCGAGTATGCTGCAGTTGAAATAAAATTGGGATATAATCAGGTGGAAGAGGCTAAAAAAAGTTTGTTAAAATTTTATGATAATATGGTTAAAAAACCAGCATTTATGTGTATTATTTTTGGAAAATGTCCTGCAATTATTAAAGACCCAGAAACAGGAATTTATATTGTACCGATTACTGCTTTAAAGCCATAGTTATAAGGATAGCTATAGATTATAAATCTATGGCTATTTTTCTGTTTTTTTATTACAAAAAATGGAAAATATTTCAATTAGAAAATATAACCATAAATGTTGAAATACATAATTTGTTATGTTAGAATAAAATTGAAAAAATGATAAAATACATATTTAATACGAGATGAAACTATTTAAACTAAATTTAATATTGGGTTATTGTTTAAGATTAAATTGGAAAAATACTAAGGAGGAATTTTAAAATGTTATTAAAGAAAAATAAGGGGATAACTCTTGTAGCACTTGTTATAACAATAGTGATTTTGTTGATTTTGGCAGGGATTTCTATTTCTACTTTAACAAATACTGGAATATTTCAAAAGGCAAAAGATGCTAAAAGTGCAAGTGAGAATGCAGAAAGGCAAGAGGAAAGTGTATTGGCAGAGTATGAAGATGAATTAAGTAGATATACATCAAATGATAGCTGGGATAATGGTGTAAATAAACCAGAATTAATGACAGGAATGACTGCTGTAAACTTTGAAAAAAATGAAATTACAAAAGTGTATAAAACTAACTTAAATTTAGAAAATACAAATAATGAGAAAAATACATGGTATAATTATGAAGATAAAAGATGGGCAAATGCTATAACAAAAGATAATGATGGAAATATAACTGCATATTGGGTTTGGATTCCAAGATTTGCTTATAGAATTCATAAAGATGATGAAGGAAATAAAACAGAAAAATTTGATATAGTTTTTTTAATTGGAACTACAGATAATTATTACGATGATAATGGAAATTTGAAAGTTGCACAAAGACAAAAGAAAATAGGACAAAAAATAAATACTGATGGGGAGACTTATACAGTACATCCAGCGTTTACAAATGAAACAAAAATAAATTATGTGAATGGAGGCTGGAAAAAAGAACTTACAGGAATATGGGTTGCAAAATTTGAAGCAGGTTTTTATGATAAGGGTACGGATTTAAAAAAGATATCAAGTAAAGTAGAATATACACAAGCAGAGGTATATACTGCGAGTAACAAAAATGAAAGTGCAAGAAATTATTTGAATGGAAAATATGGTTCAACAAAAACTAATATAACATATCCGGTATTTTTAGGTGAAAAGTATTCTATGAATTATATGAATCATAGTGATGCGTACAGTATATCAAGGGCATTGACAGATGATGGAAATGTGTATGGACTAGATAAAAAAATGACAGATAGTCATTTGATGAAAAATAGTGAATGGGGAGCGGTAGCATATTTGGGACAAAGTAAATATGGATTAGATGGTAAAAATATAAGAATTAATAATTTGAATGTAGAGGATGATAATAATTTTGTATATGCAATGACGGGATATTCTGCAAAAAATGATGATGATGAGAATACTAAAGAAATAAAAAATGTATGGAAATGGAATGAAGAAGATGGTACAGTTGCCAGTAGTACAGGAAATGTATATGGAATTTATGATTTGTCAGGAGGAGTATGGGAAAGAACTGCATCAATTATTAATAATGGGAATGATAATTTAAATAAGTATGGAAAATCACTTATGAATGCATTAAATAATGGTGATAGTTCTGCATATGTTACTGTTTATCCAAAAGGAGAAAATGAAGGAGAAGGATTAGAGGATGCAGGCAAAAATAATTATGAAAAAAGCAATATTTATGGTGATGCAATTAGGGAAACGTCAATAGCGGGAGTTGGACAAACTTCATGGTATAATGATCTTTCATGTTTTATTGGATCATATAACCCATTATTTGTACGTGGAGGATATTGTTGGGATAATAAAAAGGCAGGATTGTTTGCATTCTATCGTTTTCAAGGTGGTTGCGGAAGCTTTTATAGTACAGGTTTTCGTTCAGTACTTGTGGTTCAATAAAAATTTTAGAAAAACAAAAGAAATGAGGGAAACTTAATTATGAAGAATTTAAAAAATTCAAAAGCTATTACACTTGTAGCACTTGTTATTACAATAGTGATTTTGTTGATTTTGGCGGGGATTTCTATTTCTACTTTAACAAATACTGGAATATTTCAAAAGGCAAAAGATGCTAAAAGTGCAAGTGAGAATGCAGAAAGAGACGAAGATACTTTGATTTCAAAATATGAAAAAGAATTAAATAAATATATATCAAATGATTTAGAAGAAAATATAGGAATGAAATTTGACAAAAATACTGAATTGCATGATAAAAATGGAAATAAAATTGTTGTTCCAAAAGGATTTAAAATTGTAGTTGATGAAGATACTGAAAATGCAAAGATTGTAGAAGATGGAATTGTAATAGAGGATGCAACAGATGCATCGACTAAAGGAAGTCAATTTGTTTGGATTCCGGTTGGGAAAATAAAAAAAACAGATGGAACAATTACTGAAATAAAATTAGATAGATATACTTTTTTAGAAGATGGAACTCCGTTAGAACAGGGAGAAAATGTTGTTGAATATTTTTTTAAGGAACTAAATAAATCAAATGGAGATAATATAACAGCAAAAAACATTGATGAATTTAAGAATAGTGTTGATTTGAATGGTGGATATTATATAGGAAGATATGAGACAAGAAAAAATAAAAATGGAGGGATTACAGAGGTAAAGTCAGATGTTGTATGGAATGATGTAACACAGATAGATGCTGCAAATTATGCACGAAATATGTACAATGATAAAAATTATACTTGTGATTTAATTAATAGTTATGCATGGGATACGGCAACGCTTTTTTTGCAAAGTTTTGGAAATAACAAGACTTATTCAAGAAAAAATAGTTTGAATGTTGAAACGCTTGAAGAAAATGGAACAATAGATGATAAACAATGTAATGTATTTGATATGGCAAGCAATTTAATGGAATGGACAACGGAAACGTTTAATGGTGAGGAAACAGGTGTACTTAGAGGTGGACGTTATAATGATAGTTATATTTATACTGGATGGAGAGGCCATAATAAAGCATCTGTTATTTATATCGGATTTGGTTTTAGACCAATATTATATTTAAAGTAATTTCTAACTTTTTATTAAGATTTTTTTGAGATATAAAGTGAAAATAAAAATATCATAAAAAATAGTTATAGACCACAAATCTATGACTATTTTTTTGTTTCAAATTATAAGATAAATTCAGTTCACAAAAAATTCACAAAAAAATTTAGCAAAAGGTATTGACAAGTGCTAAAAAAGGATATAATATATAACAAGATTAGCAAACAAACAAAAAGAGTGCTAAAAGAGGTGATAAAATGCTAGACGATAGAAAAAAGAAAGTATTACAAGCCATAGTAGAAGAATATATAAACACAGCAGAGCCAGTAAGTTCAAATGCACTAACAAATAATGAAGAACTACAATATAGTAGTGCAACAATAAGAAACGAAATGGCAGACCTTGAAAAGGCAGGATATCTAGAAAAAACACATACATCAAGTGGAAGAATACCATCAGAAAAAGGATATAGATACTATGTAGACGAACTTTTAAAAGACGACAACATAAGTATGGAAGAAATTAAATATATAAGTGACAAATTAGAAACAAAAGTAAATGAAATTGAAGACTTAACAAAAATTGCAACAACAACAATTTCGGAAATAACACATTATACAACATTAGCAATTGGACCAAGTTCACAAGACTTGTTGATTGAAGAAATAAAATTTGTTCTATTAGGACCAAGAATGTTAATGGCAATAATATTAACAAACACAGGAATGGTAAAAGAAACAATAATAAAATTTGACGAGGATATAACAGACAAACAAGTAGAAACAATAAATTATATGTTTAATCAAAAGTTGAAAGGTCAACCACTTCAAATTATAGATGTTCCATTAGAGGAATATCTAATAAATGAAATGAAATATAGTGTAAAAGTTATAAAACCAATAATAGAACAAATCAAAAAAGTCATTTCAGAAGATAGGCAAGTATATCTTGAAGGAGCAAATAAAGCATTTGATTTACCAGAATTTAATAGTTTAGCAGTTGCTAAAAATTTTGTAAATATAATTGATGAAAAAGATTTAATGACAGACATATTAAACTCAGGTTTTGCAAAAGATATAAATGTGTATATTGGTGACGAAAATGAAAAAGAAGAACTTAAAGATTTTAGTGTTATAACTTTTAAACATAAAGTTGGTGACAAAGATATGGGAACAATAGGAATTATAGGACCTAAAAGGATGGATTATTCAAAAGTTATTTCAGTTATGAAGTATATAAATAAAAAATTAAAAGACAAAGGAATATAAAATACTTTGAATAAAAATTTCTTGAAGATAAAAAATAAAAGAAAGAGGCGATAAAATGGCAAAAGAAAATGAAAATGTTGAACAAGAAGTAACAGAAGAAATTAAAAAAATTAATGAAGAAAAAAGTGAATTACAAAAAAAACAACAAGAATTAGATGATTTGACAGACAGATATAAAAGAATTTTAGCAGAATTTGAAAATCATAAAAAAAGAAGTCAAAAAGAAAGAGAAGGCATGTATAATTCAATTTTAGGTGATGTTGTGGAGGTTATGCTTCCAATATTAGATAACCTAGAAAATGCAGCAAAAGTTGAAACTCAAGATGAAAATTATAAAAAAGGCGTTGAACTTGTTTTAAAACAATTTCAAGATGTACTTAAATCAAAAGGTGTAGAAGAAATCAAAGCTCTTGGAGAAACTTTTGATCCAGAACTTCATGAGGCTGTTAGCAGTGTTCAGGATGATTCTAAGGGAGAAAAAGAAATTGTTCAAGAGTATAGAAAGGGCTACAAAATAGGTCATAGAGTTATTAGACATTCTATGGTCGTAGTCGCAAATTAAAATAGTTATTAATTTTAAAAATATAAAAAATTTAGGGAGGAATTTAAAATGGGAAAAATTATAGGAATTGACTTAGGAACAACAAACTCATGTGTAGCAGTTATGGAAGGAGGAGAACCAGTAGTAATACCAAACGCTGAAGGTAACAGAACAACACCATCAGTAGTAGCATTCTCAAAAAATGGTGAAAGATTAGTTGGACAAATAGCAAAACGTCAAGCAGTTACAAATCCAGAAAATACTGTTATATCAATAAAAAGAAAAATGGGTACAGCTGAAAAAGTTAAAATAGAAGGTGACAGCTTTACACCACAAGAAATATCTGCAATGATTTTACAAAAATTAAAAACTGATGCAGAAAATTATTTAGGACAAAAAGTAACTCAAGCAGTTATTACAGTACCTGCATACTTTAATGATAGCCAAAGACAAGCAACAAAAGATGCTGGTAAAATAGCAGGACTTGAAGTTTTAAGAATTATAAATGAGCCAACAGCAGCCGCTTTAGCTTATGGAATGGATAAAGAACAAGACCAAAAAATATTAATTTATGACTTAGGTGGAGGAACATTCGATGTTTCTATACTAGACATTGGTGATGGTGTATTTGAAGTTTTATCTACAAGTGGTAACACACATTTAGGTGGAGATGACTTTGATAATGCAATAATTGAATATTTAGTAAGTGAATTCAAAAAATCAAATGGAATCGATTTAAAAACAGATAAAATGGCAATGCAAAGATTAAAAGAAGCAGCAGAAAAAGCAAAAATAGAATTATCAGGTGTTCAACAAACACAAATCAACTTACCATTTATTACAGCAGATGCAACAGGACCAAAACACTTAGATGTAACTTTAACAAGATCTAAATTTGAAGAATTAATTCATGATTTAGTAGAAGCTACAGCAGGACCAGTTAACCAAGCTTTAAAAGATGCAGGATTAACAGCAAATGATATTCACAAAGTATTATTAGTTGGTGGTTCTACAAGAGTTCCAGCTGTTCAAGAAGTTGTTAAGAGAATAACAGGTAAAGAACCGGATAAAGGAATAAACCCAGATGAATGTGTTGCAATCGGTGCATCAATTCAAGGTGGTGTTTTATCAGGAGATGTTAAAGACTTAGTATTACTAGATGTAACACCATTATCATTAGGTATTGAAACATATGGTGGAGTATTCACAAAATTGATTGAAAGAAACACAACAATACCAACTAAAAAATCACAAATATTCTCAACAGCAGCAGATGGTCAAACATCAGTTGAGGTTCACGTATTACAAGGTGAGAGAGAAATGGCTGCATACAATAAAACATTAGGAAGATTCCAATTAACAGGAATTCCAGCAGCACCAAGAGGTGTACCTCAAATTGAAGTAACATTTGATATAGATGCAAACGGTATAGTTCATGTATCTGCAAAAGATATGGCAACAGGAAATCAACAAGATGTTTCTATTACAGCTTCAACAAACTTAACAGATGAAGATATCGACAAAGCGGTTAAAGATGCAGAAGCACATGCTGAAGAAGATAAAAAGAAGAAAGAAGAAATTGAAGTTAAAAATAATGCAGAAAGTTTAGTTTACAACAGTGAAAAAACATTAAATGATTTAGGTGACAAAATTAGTGGAGAAGAAAAGGCTAAAGTTGAAACTGAAATCGATAATACTAAAAAAGCATTAGAAACAAACGATACAGAAAAAATCAAAGAGGCTACAGAAAAATTAACAAAAGTATTCTACGATATGTCAGAACAATTATACAAAAATGCAAATCCAAACGGAGCAGCAGGGGTAGACCCAAATGCAGCAGCAGGCGCTGGAACAGATAATGGTTCAGATGCAAATAATGGTGGAGATAACGGAAATGTTTATGATGCTGATTATAAGGTTGAAGATGACAAATAGAATTTGAAAAGTTTCGGGATTGGGGGACGGGTCTTTCATCCCGAAAAATTTTTATGGTAAAAAAATCGGGATGAAAGACCCGTCCCTCAATCCCGAAATTTTATGGAGGAAAAAATGGCTAATAAAAGAGATTATTATGAGGTTTTAGGTGTTAATAAAAATGCCACAGATGATGAATTAAAAAAGGCTTATAGAAAAATGGCTAAAAAATATCATCCAGATGCAAACCCAGATAATAAAGAAGAAGCGGAAAAGAAATTTAAAGAAGTTAACGAAGCATATGAAACACTTTCTAATCCTCAAAAAAGAAGAATGTATGACCAATTTGGAACAGCTGATCCACAAGGATTTGGAGGAGCTGGAGGACCATTTGGAGGTGGAAATTATACATATTCTACTTCCGGATTTGATGGTTTTGGAGACTTTGGTGATTTAGGTGATATATTCTCATCTTTCTTTGGTGGAGGCTTTGGAGGCAGACAGTCTGCTAGAAAAAATAATGGACCAAGAAAAGGTGCAGACTTAAATCTAAATATGGATATTACATTTGAAGAGGCTTTTTTAGGTGTTGAAAAAGAAGTTGTAATAAATAGAAATGAAACTTGTGAACATTGTCATGGAACTGGTGCAAAACCTGGAACTAATCCTATAAAATGTCCAGATTGCCATGGAACAGGTCAAGTTACACAAGTTCAAAATACTATTTTGGGTCAAGTTCAAACAACTAGAACTTGTGGAAAATGCCATGGAACTGGTGAAGTTATTACAGAAGTTTGCGAAAGCTGTAAAGGTAAAGGAACTATAAGAAAACAACCTAAAATAAAAGTTAAAATTCCAGCAGGAATTGATGATAATCAAACTGTAGTATTAAGAGGAGAAGGTGAACCAGGTAGCAAAGGTGGACCAAAGGGTGATTTGTATATTACTTTAAGAATTAAAAAACATAGTATATTTACAAGAAAAGGTAATAATGTTTTATGTGATATTCCAATTACTATGACTCAAGCGGCACTAGGGGCAGAACTTCAAATACCTATGGTTGATGGAAGTAAGGAAAAATATAGAATCCCGGAAGGTACTCAAACGGGTACAAAATTTACTATTAGAAATAAAGGATTTAAATATGTAAATTCAACATCAGAAGGGGACTTTGTATTTACTGTACAAGTTCAAACTCCTAAGAGATTGACTAAGGAACAAAGAGAATTGCTTACTCAATTGGCTAGAACTATGAATGAGCAACCTCCTGTTAAGAAAAAAGGAATTTTTGGATAAAATTTAGAATAAATCTGAAAATTTCCAATTTTCAGTCTTAACTCTACTTTTTATCATACTATGATAACTTTCCTAGAATATAAAAAAATCGAGATTAAAAGTTAAATTAATCCCGATTTTTCTTCTTTTTCTTCATTTTCTGTTTCATTTTCATTTGTTTTTAAATATTTTATAATATCTGTGTCAGAAATTTTTAAGACTTTTATAAGTTTTTTTAGTGTTTTTACTGTTGTTTTTGATTCGTTGTGTTCTAGACGTTGAAGGTGTCTCCAACTTATATCTACTTTTTCTGCTAATTCTTCTTGTGAAAATCCATTTTTAATTCTATATTCTTTTATCATATAGGTACCTCCATAGTAATTATGTGATAATTATGTCATAATTATTAATAAAAAAGTATGATAAAAAAATCATAGAATTTTGACGGTAAAATTAATCAAAAAAATAAAGGCTTCCAAAAATATTAAATTTGAAACATAAAAAATACCAAAAGGGGATATGCCTAATGGTAGTTTTATATATCGTTTTCTTCATCTGAAACATTATCAAATAAAGGACTATCAAAAAATTCTTTTAAACTTATATTAAATCCTTCACATATATGTAATAAACTATTTATTTTGGGAGATTTGCTTACTCCATAAGTAATGTCTCTTACAGTAGCCTGAGAAAGACCAGATAGTGTTGCTAATTTATTTGTTGTTATTTTTCTATTATTTTGAAGTTCTGTTATTCTTTCAACAATTGCTTGAGATAAAGTCATAATTAATTCAAGTCCTTTCTATTTTAGAATATAACCTATAAAAAGGTAAATAGTCCAGTAACCTTAATAGTTAAAGTATAGCAAATAAAAATAAAAAAGTTAGTGTGCAACCATTGACAAAATATAAAAACTAATATAGAATTTCAATGTAGTGGTTGGCCACTAATAAATTGTTTGAATATAGGAGGAACAAATGAAAAAATTAGAAAAGAAAAATGGAATAACTTTAATTTCATTAGTAATCACAATTGTGATTTTATTGATATTAACAGGAATTTCGATATCTGTGTTAACAAATACAGGAATATTTAAAAAGGCAAAAGAAGCAAAAGAAAAGAGTAATAATTTTGAAAAAGAACAAAGCAAAATTTTAGATGCATATGAAAATGAAATGAATCAATATGACCAAAATACAATTTCATATAAAGTAAAAAAAGGAGAAATAAAAATAGGAGATTATATAGCATATATACCAAATATAATATCAAATACTGATACAGGATATACAACATTAATATCAAATTTAGAAACTTATTCTGGCTCAGATGAGAATAACACATCAACACTAAAACAAGAAAATTTAAATTGGAGAGTACTTGATGTGAAAGATGGGCAAGTGCGATTGATAAGTGGAAAACCTACGGAAGTTACAATTACATTAAAAGGATATAATGGATATAATAATTCTGTAAAATTATTAGACGATAGTTGCAGTGTTTTATATGGAAATTCGGAGTTTGCAAGCAAGGTACAAAATTTGAAAATAGAAGATATACAAGAAAAAATGAAAAAAACAGAAAATATAGATGATAATTATAATGAGAAATTTGATATTGATACCGATAAATTTTATCCAGAAATATTAAAAAAGGAAAAAGGTCAAAAAATAGATGAAATAGAAGGAAATGAGTTAGAAATAAGTGAACAAAACTTTTTTATAGCACAGGAAGGAAACATGGAGGCTAATAAATTAAGTTTAAAGTATACATATTATTCTAAAGAAATAAAAAATATAGATTTTTATAATAACAAATATTATGAATTATTTATAAAAATGCAAGATAAATATTTTTCATATTTTATGTCTTCGCGTTGCGTAGGAGTCTCAAGTGGAAGAGGATGTTTCTTTATTAGAAATATTAATTCAGGAAAAATAGATGCAGCAAATTGTTCATATTTTTCAAATAATTATCAAAATATAGATAAAGATTCTTTTAGGCCTATAGTAACATTAAATTCAAATGTTCAAATAGATTTAAATAACTCAGGAGATGGAAGTACAGAAGAAAATGCTTATGCAATAAAATGAAAAATGTGTATATTATATATTATAAATTATAAGTAAAAACAATAGTTATGTTTTTCAAAGTATATTTATTATCATAAAGAAAAAGTATTCAAGGGAAAATCGAGATTTTATATTTTGTAAAAATCTTGATTTTTTAGTATTTTTGAAGTATAATTGTAACCGTACATAAAAACGAAGAAAGAAGGAAAATAAATGAAAGCAATAGAAATAAGAAATAAATACCTAAACTTTTTTAAAAAACATGGACACGCTGTAATACCATCAGCTTCATTAATACCAGAAAATGACCCATCAGTACTATTCACAACAGCAGGAATGCAACCATTAGTACCATATTTATTAGGAGAAAAACATCCATCAGGAACAAGACTTACAGATTACCAAAAATGTCTAAGAACAAATGACATAGAAGAAGTAGGAGACAACAGACACTTAACATATTTCGAAATGTTAGGAAACTGGTCATTAGGAGACTACTTCAAAGAAGAATCAATTCAAATGAGTTTTGATTTCTTAACAAAAGAACTACAAATACCAGTAGAAAAATTGTCTGTAACAGTATTTGCAGGAGACGATGACTGCCCAAGAGACGAAGTAGCAGCAGAATGTTGGAAAAAAGCAGGAATTTTAGATGGACATATCTATTATTATGGAAAAGACGACAACTGGTGGATAGCTGGAGAAGAAGGGCCATGTGGACCAGATACAGAAATGTTCTATGACACAGGAAAACCAGCTTGTGGACCAGACTGTCAACCTTCATGTGACTGTGGTAAATATGTTGAAATATGGAACAATGTATTTATGGAATATTTCAAAAGCAAAGATGGAAAATATTCAAAATTAGCTCAAAGAAATGTTGATACAGGACTTGGACTAGAAAGAATGACAATGCTATTACAAGGAAAAGAAACACCATTTGATACAGAATTATTCAAACCAGTAATGGACAAACTATCAGAATTGCAAAAAGTTGATAATATAGAAAGCAGAAGAATCATAGCAGAACACTTACGTTCAAGCATGATGGTAATTAGTGATGGTGGAAGACCAAGCAATGTTGACAGAGGATATATTTTAAGAAGATTAATCCGTAGAATGGTAAGACATATGAACAAACTACAAATAAATTTAGAAGAAATATCAACATTAATAGATATCAATGTTGAAAACTTGAAAGAAATGTATCCAGACTTAGCAAAAAATCAAGAATTAATAAAAAATGTAATAATTGAAGAAAAAAATAAATTTGTAAAAACGCTTGCACATGGTGAAAAAGAATTTGAAAAAGAAATGAATAAAGCCAAAGAACAAGGAAAGACTAAGATAGACGGAAAAGTAGTATTTAAACTATATGACACATATGGATTTCCACCAGAAGTTACAAGCGAATTAGCACAAGAAAATAACATGACAGTTGATATGAAAGAATTTGACGAACTATTCAAAGCACATCAAGAAAAATCAAGAATGGGTTCAGAACAAAAATTTAAAGGTGGACTAGCAGAACAAAATGACACAACAATAGCATATCATACAGCAACACATTTATTAAATGCAGCACTTAAAGTAGTTTTAGGACCAGAAACACATCAAAGAGGTTCAAACATTACAGTAGACAGAATGAGATTCGACTTTAACTGTGACCACAAAATGACAGACGAAGAAAAGAAACAAACAGAAGACTTAGTAAACAAATGGATTCAAGATGCAATACCAGTAACAGTAGAAGAAATGAAAAAAGATGAAGCAGTTAAATCAGGTGCAGAATGTATGTTTATTGAAAAATATCCAGATGTTGTAACTGTTTACACAATAGGAAATGTTTCAAAAGAACTTTGCGGTGGACCTCATGTAAAAAACACAAGTGAACTTGGAAAATTCAAAATCAAAAAAGAAGAAGCAAGTTCAGCAGGTGTTAGAAGAATAAAGGCAATTTTAGAAAAATAAAAAATCGGGATTGGAGACCCGTCCCCTAATCCCTAAAAATAATTAGGGATTGGGGGACGGGTCTTTAATCCCTAAAAAATAATTGAAAGGTGATAAAAATGGAAGATTGTTTATTTTGTAAAATTATAAAAGGTGAAATTCCTTCAACAAAAGTATATGAAGATGATGAAATATTAGCGTTTAATGATATAAATCCAGCGGCTCCAATTCATATATTGGTAATTCCAAAAAAACATATAACATCATTAGCTCATATGGAAAAAGAAGATGAAGCGGTTGTTGGTAAAATATATGGTGTTATAAATAAAATTGCAGAAGAAAAAGGCTTTAAGGAAAGTGGATATAGAGTTATTGTAAATTGTGGAAAAGATGCTGGACAAGAAGTTATGCATTTACATTTCCATGTTTTAGCAGGTGCTAAATTTGGAGATAAAATAGTATAATATTAATAAGCATTAGTACATTAAGAAACAAAGATTAACATAAAAAATATAAAAATTTGTAAAAAAATTGTAAAATCAAATTTAATATGTTATAATGTAATTAGAGTTTAAAAGTACGGAGGTAAAAGGTATGTTTGAGAGTAAATATAGTAAAGTATTAACAGTAGTGTTAATAATAGTAATAATTGCAATAGTATTGTTATTAGGATTTTTAGGATTTGATTATATTAAAAAATATAATTCTTCAAAACAAGCTTCAGACTTTGTAGAAGATTATCAAGGAGATGTAACAACAAGTGAAGAAAATACAACAGAAGATTCAAATGAAAATGTTGTATTAGATAGTTCTAATGAAACACCAATAACAAGTACAACAGGTAGCAGTTCAGGAAAGAAAAAATATAATGGATTTACAGTTGTAGGTACAATGAAAATTCCAGCAATTAATTTGGAATATCCAATAGTAGAAGAAGTATCAACAACTGCACTAGAAAAAGCACTAATTGCATTATATCCAAGTGGAGACAACCTAAATCAGCCAGGAAACACAGTTGTAATAGGACACAATTATAGAAATGGAATGTTTTTCTCTAATTTGAAAAAATTATCTAATGGTGCAAAAATATATGTAACAGATTATAGAGGAAAATCAGTAACATATCAAGTGTACAATAAATTCGAGGCATCATCAACAGATACATCATTCTACACAAGAGATACTGCAGGATTAGCAGAATTAACATTATCAACTTGTACAGATGCAAGTAATGATCAAAGAACAATAATTTTTGCTAAACAAATTTAGTAGATAAAACAAAAGAACTTACAAGAAATTGTAGGTTCTTTTGTTTATCTATTAAGAAAGTTATGCAACTTTCCAAATAGATAAAAATACATTGCGCCAAAAAATTATTTCATAAATTTTCATGCATGAACAAATTTACAGAATTTACAAAAAATACTTTAAAAAAATAAGAAAATGTTATACAATATACGAAAAGTAAAAAAAGGAGAAAGGTATGAACAAAAAATGGCAAATATATGAGACAGATACAGAAGAAACAAAAAGAATAGCAGAAAAATACAAAATAAATGAATTGCTAGCGTCAATAATTGTAAATAGAAAAATAAAAGACGAAGACATAGAAAAATTTTTACATCCAACAAGACAAAATTTCCATGACCCATTTTTAATGCCAGATATGAATATTGCGGTAGAGAGAATAATAAAAGCAATAGAAAATAACGAAAAAACAATAATATATGGTGATTACGATGTAGACGGAATAACAAGTATAACAGTATTAAAAAGCTTTTTAGAAGATAGAGGACTACATGTAGATTCATATATTCCAAACAGATTAGAAGAAGGATATGGATTAAACAAACCAGCTATAGAAAAAATAGCAAAAGAAAATTACACATTAATGATAACTGTTGATACTGGAATTTCAGGAATAGAAGAAATCGAATATGCAAATTCGTTAGGAATTGAAACAATAGTAACAGACCATCATGAAGTAGGAGATGAATTGCCAAAAGCACTTGCTGTAGTTGATGCAAAAAGAAAAGACAATCAATATCCTTGCAGAGATTTGGCGGGAGTTGGTGTTGTATTTAAATTAATACAAGCATTGCGGAAAAAAATTAGAATTAGACGAAAAAGAATACTTAAAATACTTAGACATTGTGTGTGTTGGAACAATATCAGATATAGTTCCATTAGTTGATGAAAATAGAGTTATAACAAAATTAGGATTATTACTTGTAGCGCAAACAAAAAATATGGGACTAAGGTCATTACTTATGTCTTCAGGATACAAAAATCTTGACTCAACAACTATATCTTTTGGTGTTGCACCAAGAATAAATGCGTGTGGAAGAATGGGACATGCAAATGAGGCGTTGAATTTATTTTTATCAAAAGATATTTACGAAGTAAATGAACTCACAAAAAAATTAAATGATTATAATAAAATGAGACAAGAAAAAGAAAAATCAATTTATGAAGACGCAGTAAATCAAATTGAAAAAAATAAATTATATGAAAATTGTGCAATAGTTGTTGGTGGAGACAATTGGCATCACGGAGTTATTGGAATTGTATCTTCAAAAATAACAGATTTGTATTTTAAACCAAGTATTTTATTGTGTTATGATGACGACTTGGCAAAAGGCTCAGGTAGAAGCATTCCAGGTTTTGACTTGCATGATGCATTAATGAAATGCCAAGATACAATTGAAAAATTTGGTGGACACAGTATGGCAATAGGGATTACAATAAAAAAAGACAATTTTGACAAGTTTGCAAATGAACTTGAACAAATTGCAAAAGATTCAAAAATAGATGAGATAGTTCCTATTATAAATGTTGATGCAAAAATCAATTTAAATGAAGTAAGTAGAGAAACTGTTGAAAGTTTGAAACAACTCGAACCATTTGGTGAAGGAAATAAGACACCAATATTTGCGTTGAAAAATCTGAAAGTTGATTCTATTAGAAGTTTGTCAGAAGGCAAACATATAAAAATGACTTTGAAAGATGGCAATTCTGTAGTAAATGCAATAGGTTTTAATTTAGGTTATTTAGCAGATGAATATAGAATTGGTGACAAGATTGATGTTGTTGGAACTTTGGAAATTAATAGTTTTAATGGTGTTGATAGTTTACAAATTAATGTTAAAGATGTTATGAAGTCAATATAAAAAGCTGTCAAAAGGGACGGACCCTTTTGACAACTTTAGTGGTTAGTATTTTTCTATTTCTTCTGGATCTTCATATTTTCCAACTTTGTAAATGTCAATAAAATTAGCTACTGTTCCAAGTACGGAGAATACTAGTGAAATAGAAAGAAGAAAAATGAGTACTCCAAAATTACTTGATAAAATCCTGAAACCGAGGAGAAAACTAAATGTTACAATGCCTGCAACATTTAATAAACTCCAAGCAGTAAAGATTAAACCATAAACCAACCGTAATTTTCCTGAATCTGACATAATGTCTCCTTTCATATGTTTGCTAAATAAGCTTTAGCATGTTAATGGTTATAAAATTTAAATAGAGTATAGCACAATTTACATAAATAGTCAATTGAGCTTTGAAAAAAATTTCTGTCAAAAAGGGGTGTCCCTATTGACAAAAAGGGGTGAAAAAATGCAAGAAAACAATAAAGAAATAACAATACAAGATGTAATATCAAAAAAGAAAGAAACAAGCAGAAGAGTAGATACGAAGTTAATAATGAAAGCATATAACTATGCAGTAGAACATCATGGAGACCAAAAAAGAAGGTCTGGAGAACCATATATAATACATCCACTAAATGTTGCATACATATTGGCAGGAGTAGGATTGGACGAAGCAACAATATGTGCAGCACTTTTACATGATGTTGTAGAAGACACAGATGCAACAGATACAGATTTAAGAAGAGAGTTTGGTGACGAAATTGCAGATATGGTTGCAGGTGTTACAAAATTAGAAACAATGCAATTTACAACTGTTGAAGAACAACAAGTTGAAGATTACAGAAAAATGTTTTTGGCAATGGGAAAAGATATCAGAGTTATAATATTGAAAATTGCAGATAGACTTCACAACATGAGAACATTAAAATATCTAAAAAGAGATAGACAAATAGCAAATGCAAAAGAAACAATGGAAATATATGCACCACTTGCAAACCGTTTAGGTCTATATTCAATGAAATGGGAATTAGAAGATTTATCTTTTAAATATTTATATCCAGAAGAATATCATGAATTAGTTGAAGGAATAAACAAAAAGAGAGAAGAAAGATTAAAATTCATAGAAAAAATAATGGCAGACATACGAGTTCAACTAAAAAAACAACATATTGATGCAGAAGTAACAGGTCGTGCAAAACATTTATATAGTATATATAGAAAAATGAAAAGAGACAACAAAACACTAGACCAAATATATGACCTATTTGCATTGCGTATATTGGTAAATTCAATAAAAGATTGTTATGCAGCATTAGGAGTTGTACATGAGATGTACAGCCCAATGCCAGGAAGATTTAAGGACTACATAGCTGTTCCAAAACCAAATATGTATCAATCAATACATACAACATTATTAGGTGACAAAGGAACACCATTTGAAGTTCAGATCCGTACATGGGATATGCACAGAGTTGCAGAATATGGTATCGCAGCACACTGGGCATATAAAGAAGCAAGCTACTTTGGAAAAAAACAATCAGTAAAAGTAGAAGAGGACAAACTTGCTTGGCTTAGAGAATCATTGGAATGGCAAAAAGATATGCAAGACCCACAAGAATTCTTGGCAACACTAAAAACAGAATTATTTGAAGATGAGGTTTATGTATTTACACCAAAAGGAGCCATAAAAATATTACCAAGAAATGCAACGCCAATAGATTTTGCATATAGCATACACGAAGAAATTGGAAACCATATGACAGGATGTAAAATAAATAGCAAAATGATGCCAATTATAACACCATTAAAAAGTGGGGACATCATAGAAATAATTACATCAGACAATTCAAAAGGACCAAGTAGAGATTGGCTTAAATTTGTAAAAAGTACAAAAGCTAAAAACAAAATAAATGGATGGTTCAAAAAGGCAGAAAAATCAGAAAACATTGAAAAAGGAAAAGACTTAATAGAAAAAGAAATCAAGAGAATTGGAATGTCACATGTAGATTTATTCAAACAAGAATATATTGATGCAATGCTTGATAGATATAAATATAAAAATATCGAAGACATGTATGCAGCTGTTGGATTTGGAGCAAATTCTGCAGTAAAAGTAATTGCAAGAATGTTACAAGAATATAGAAAAGAACACCAAGAAGAAAATGTTGAAGAAAAAATTGAAGAATTAAGAAAACAAAAAGAAAGTAAACAAAAACCATCAAGTTCAGGAGTTGTTGTAGAAGGAATAGATAATTGTTTAGTAAAACTTTCAAAATGTTGCAATCCATTACCAGGAGACGAAATAATAGGATACATCACAAAAGGAAGAGGAGTATCAGTTCACAGAAAAGACTGTGTAAACGTGAAAGACTTACTAACTGAAGAAAACAGAATAATAGATGTTAAATGGTATGAAGAGGCAAAAGAAAATTATAATGTTACATTAGAAGTTTTGGCAAATGACAGAAAAGGTCTATTGGTTGATATTCTAAATACTGTTAAGGAAACTAAAGCAAATCTTATGGGAGTTAGTACAAAAACTACTAAGGAGAGAATAGCAATTATGGATATTGACCTTGAAGTTGAGAATATTGAAGAATTAAATAAAGTAATTAGAAATATTAAGAAAGTGGATAGTGTTTACGAAGTTAGGAGATGATTGTTGGAAAATAATTACAATTTTGGACTGCGTCAAATTATATTTAAAATGCGGTTACATATAAATGTATGAGCCCTTGCCTTTTAAATATAATTTTCCTTGCCAAAATTTAATTCTTTTCCAACATAAGAATTATAGGTAATATTTGAGAGGAATGAAAGAAAAATATGATTTTAAAAGAACTAAAGATAGACACCTGGATAGGTGACCCAACAAATTGCTATGTGATATTTGATGAAGATAGCAAAGAAATAATGGTAATAGATCCAGCAGGTGATGTAGATAAAATTGAGGATTTAATAAAAAATGTATTTAAAGGAAAATTAAAATATATTTATTTAACACATTGCCACGGGGACCATATTGCAGGTGTAAACGAGTTAAAAAGACGTTGTGGTGGCAAAATATTAATTCATAGAATTGATAGTGAAGGACTAAACAATGTTGACATTAATTTGTCTGAATATATTGGACTGCCAGATATAGAGTTAGAAGCGGATTCAAGAGTTGACGATAATGATTTAATACATTTAGGTGATTTAGAATTTAGAGTAATTCATACACCTGGTCATACTGCAGGAAGTACATCACTTTATTGTGAAAAAGAAAAATGTTTATTTTCAGGTGACACAATTTTTGCCGGAACATGGGGAAGAACAGATTTACCTACTTCTAGCAGAGAAGCAATAATGAATTCAATAGTTAATAAAATATTAAATTTGCCTGATGATACTTTTATTTATCCAGGACATGGAAAGGCAACAATGCTAAAAGATGAAAAAACAATTTATCTTGAATTAAAGCCTAAAATGTGGTAAAATATAAAAAAATCGGGATTTGGGGACGGGTCTTCAATCCCGAAAAAATAGAGAGAGGATATAATTATGAGCAAAACAGAACCAAGAACATTGGCAGGTTTTATGGAATTAATGCCAAATGAACAAATATTATTTGAACAAATAAAACAAAAAATAGAAAAAACATATCAAAAATTTGGATTTTTACCACTAGATACACCAATACTAGAACTATCAGAAGTATTATTAGCAAAAGCTGGTGGAGAAACAGAAAAACAAATATACAGATTTGAAAAAGGTGATACAGACATATCAATGAGATTTGATTTAACGGTACCACTTGCAAAATATGTAGCAAAAAATTATGGAAATTTAAGTTTTCCATTTAGAAGATATCAAATTGGAAAAGTATATCGTGGAGAAAGAACGCAAAAAGGAAGATTCCGTGAATTTTATCAATGTGATATAGATATTATTGGTGATGGAGAATTAAGCGTAATTAATGATGCAGAACTACCAAGTGTTATTTATAATGTATTTAAAGAGTTAGGATTTGACGATTTTACAATAAAAATAAACAACAGAAAATTATTTAATGGTTTGTTTGAAAGTTTAAATCAAAAAGAAAATGCAGTTGAAATTCTTAGAATAATAGACAAAATTGAAAAAATAGGAAAAGAAGCAGTAATAGAAGAATTAGAAAAAATTGGAGTTCCAACAGAATCAATAAATAAAATATTAGATTTTATTGAAATTGATGGAACAACAGATGAAAAATTGCAAAAACTTGAAGATTTAAAAATTGAAAATGAAGCATTCAAAACAGGACTTGAAGAACTTACAGAAGTTGTTAAATATGTAAGATTATTTGGAATTCCAGATAACAACTTCAAAGTTGATTTAACAATTGCTAGAGGTCTTGATTATTATACAGGAACAGTGTATGAAACATTTTTAAATGAATATAGAGAACTTGGAAGTGTATGTTCTGGTGGTAGATATGAAAATTTAGCAGAACATTATACTGATAAAAAATTGCCAGGTGTTGGAATTTCAATTGGTTTGACTAGATTGTTCTACAAGTTAAATGAATTGAATTTAATAAAAGCGGATAAAAAATCAATTGCGGAAGTTTTAGTAGTTCCAATGGTTGATGATATGACAGTTCCAATTAAATTGGCAAGTGATTTAAGAAAAAATGGTATTAATACTGAAATATTCTTGAATGATAAAAAATTAAAGGCTAAAATGAAATATGCCGATAAACTTGAAATCCCTTATGTTATTGTAGTTGGCGAAGATGAGGTTAATTCTGGTGTTGTTAAGGTTAAAAATATGAAAACAGGGGAGCAAATAGAAAGTTCTATTGAGGATGTTTATAAGGTATTTTAATATTATTTAAAAAATAAATGAGGTAGAAATTTCTATCTCATTTTTTTGATTAGTTACTTTGTATAAAAATTTACAAAAAGGGGTATTCAATTTCAAAAATATATGATAGAATACGCTTAAGAAAAAAACTAAGGAGAGTGAAAAAATTGTCAGAAGCAAAATATAAAAGAGTACTTTTAAAACTAAGTGGAGAAGCACTAGCAGGAGAACAAAAAACAGGAGTAAACGTAGAAGTAGTAGGAAAAATATGTGACAAAATAAAAGAAGTAACAGAAATGGGAGTAGAAGTAGGAATAGTAGTAGGAGGAGGAAACTTCTGGAGAGGAAGAAACGGACACCAAATGGAAAGAGCAACAGCAGACTACATGGGAATGTTAGCAACTGCAATGAACGGCTTAGCACTACAAGATGCACTAGAAGCAAGAGGAGTACACTCAAGAGTACAAACTGCAATAGAAATGAGAGAAATAGCAGAACCATTTATAATAAGAAAAGCAGAAAAACATTTAGGAAGAGGCAGAGTTGTAATATTTGCATGTGGAACAGGGCATCCATATTTCACAACAGATACAGCAGCAGTACTAAGAGCAACAGAAATAAATGCAGATATCATTTTATTAGGAAAAGCAATAGATGCAGTATATTCTGCAGACCCTAAATTAGACCCAACAGCAGAAAAATTTGACAAAATATCATATTTAGAAGTATTAGAAAAAGACTTAAAAGTTATGGATTCAACTGCAACTGCATTATGTAGAGATAACAATATTCCATTATTAGTATTTGGAATAGCAGACCCAGAAAACATAGTAAGAGCAGTAAAAGGCGAACATATAGGAACAATAGTAAAATAGAAAATGTCACTTTGAGGCATCAGTTTTAAAATGGATAATGGTAAAATAAAGAAAAGAGGTATAAGATTATGGATTACACAAATATTAAAGAAAAAATGGAAAAATGTATAAGCGTATACAGTGAAAAATTATCAGAAGTTAGAGCAGGAAGAGCAAATCCTGCAATATTAAACAAAGTAAAAATAGATTATTATGGAACACCAACACCAATAAATCAAGTAGCAGGTGTATCAGTTCCAGAAGCAAGATTAATAGTTATTCAACCATGGGATATGAGCATATTAAAAGAAATTGAAAAAGCAATATTGGCTTCAGACATAGGAATAAATCCAAACAATGATGGAAAAGTAATCAGATTGGCATTCCCAGAACTAACAGAAGAAAGAAGAAAAGAATTAGTAAAAGACATCAAAAAAATGGCAGAAGAAGCAAAAGTAGCAGTAAGATCAGTTAGAAGAGATGGAATAGAAACAGCAAAAGCAGAACAAAAAGAAGGAAATATGACAGAAGATGAATTAAAACAAGCAGAAAATGACATTCAAAAATTAACAGATAGCAGTGTAGAAGAAATTGATAAAATATTAGCAAACAAAGAAAAAGAAGTAATGTCTGTATAAAAGGGAAGGACCAAAAATGGAATTTAAACAAAATCTAAAAATGTATCAAGATATAGTAAATAATGAATTAGAAAAATATCTTAGAAAAGAAGAATGCCCAGAAAAGACTTTAAATAATTCAATGGAATATAGTTTAATGGCAGGAGGAAAAAGACTAAGACCAATTTTGGTATTAGCAACATATCAATTATTTAAAGAAGATATTGAAGAAGCAATGCCATTTGCAGTAGCAATAGAAATGGTGCATAATTTTTCATTAATACACGATGACTTGCCAGAAGTAGATAATGATGATTTTAGACATGGAAAACCAACAAATCATAAACAATTTAATCATCCAACTGCATTGCTTGCAGGAGATGGCTTATTAAACCAAGCATATATAGTATTAAGTGACGAAATATTATACTCTGCAGAAAATCAATATAAAGAAAACTTTTGTGAAAAAGTAAGAGCATTTAATGAATTTTCAAAAGCAGTTGACAGAATGATAGCGGGAGAATATTTAGATACAGAATTAGAAGGTAAGCAAATTTCAAAAGAAATGCTTGAATATATTCATATAAATAAAACAGGAGCATTACTAAAATTATGTGTAAGAATGGGTGCAATTTTGGTAGGTGCTTCAGAAAAAGATTTAAAAAAATTAACAAAATATGCAGAAAACATTGGATTGGCATTTCAAATAAAAGATGATATTTTATCTGAAGAAGGTGACCCAAAAATTACTGGAAAACCAGTTGGAAATGATAAAGAAATGGGCAAATGTACATATGTATCATATTATGGTTTAGATGGTGCAAAAAAAGAACTAGATAAAATAACTCAAGAGGCAATTGAACAATTAAAAGATTATGGAGAAAAAGCAGAATTTTTAAGTCAATTAGCAACATATATTAAAAATAGAAATAAATAAAATCTGTCAAAAGGGACGCCCCTTTTTGACAGAAAATAAAGAAAAATGACAGATGGGGGAACAAAATGGAACAAGATAATTTGCCAAAACATATAGCAATTATAATGGATGGAAATAGAAGATGGGCTAAAAATAAAAATTTGCCAGTAAGTTTAGGACATAAAGAAGGTGCAAAAACTCTAGAAAAAGTAGTTAGATATGCAAATAAAATTGGTATAAAATATATAACAGTATATGCATTTTCAACAGAAAACTGGAAAAGAACAACAGAAGAAGTTACTGCATTAATGAACTTATTTCAAAGTTATTTGGATGATTATAGTAAAAGAGCGGATTCGGAAAATATCAAAGTAAAAATAATTGGAAATAGACAAGGTTTATCAGAAAAGATGCAAAAAAGTATAGAAAAATGCATGGAAAGAACAAAAGACAATACTGGAATTGTATTTAATATAGCACTAAATTATGGTGGAAGAGACGAAATATTGGGAGCAGTAAAGAATATTGCAAAAAAAATACAAAATAATGAAGTAAAAATTGAAGATATAACAGAGCAAATGATATCAGACAATTTATATACTGCAAATCAGCCAGATCCAGATTTGTTAATAAGAACAAGTGGAGAGTTACGTTTAAGTAATTTCTTACCATGGCAATTAGCATATACAGAATTTTTATTTGTAGACAAAAATTGGCCTGACTTTAATGAAAAAGATTTAGATGATGCAATAGAAGTTTATAAAAGTAGAAATAGAAAATTTGGGGCAAAATAAAAAATTTGAAAAGAGTTAATAGTGAGAACAAATCATTTTAAATTTTTATATTTGTTCACTAATGAATGAGCGAAGAGGAGAGAAAGAATAGGTATGGATTTTAAAAGAATAACATCAGGATTTATAGTAGGTTTAGCCCTTATAGTATTGTTATTAATTCAAAATAATATAATAACAGGACTAATGTTTACACTTATTGCAATTGTAGCAATGCATGAATATTTAGGAGCAATATCAAAAGTATGTAAACCTATAAAATGGATATCATATTTAAGTTGTGCATTGGTATTATTGCCAAGTTTTATATCAAGCCAACAATTAACAGGAAGCCTAATTTATGCAATTCCAATAATATTATTAATATTATTTGCACATGTAATAGCAACAGATATGAAAACATCATTTAAAGACATGGCATACACATTGCTTGGAATATGTTATGTACCAACATTTATAATGTTTTTAACAATGATAGATAAAATGCAAAACGGAAAAATATTGTTGGGATATATATTTATTGCATCATGGGGAACAGATGTATTTGCATATTGCATAGGAAAAAGATTTGGAAAACACAAATTTAGTAAAGTAAGTCCTAAAAAATCGATAGAAGGTTGTGTTGCTGGAACGATTGGAGCAACTGCGTTAGCACTTATTTATACATTTGTTTTAAATAATAATTTTTCTTTTGAATATTCATATTTTGTAGTAGGAATATCAGGAATAGTATTAAGTTTGATAGGTCAAATAGGTGATTTTTCAGCATCTTGTATAAAAAGATATGTTGATATAAAAGATTATAGTAATTTATTACCAGGTCATGGAGGAATGCTTGACAGAATAGATAGTGTACTGTTTATAGCACCATTTGCATATATGTTATTTACTTTAATTTAAAAATTTCGGGATAGGGGGACAGGTCTTTAATCCCGAAAAAAAATCGGGATTAAAGACCTGTCCCCCAATCCCGAAATAAGGAGGCATAAATTTGACAATTATAATATCAGCCTTAAAGATAATATTTTTACTTGGATTTCTAATTTTGATACATGAGGCAGGACACTTGCTAGTAGCAAAACTTTGCAAAGTTAAAGTAAATGAATTTGCAATAGGTTTTGGACCAACAATATGGAAAAAACAAGGAAAAGAAACCAAATATGCACTAAGATTAATACCATTACGGTGGATTTTGCAGTATGGAAGGCGAAGAAGAAAGATCAGAAAATGAGGGATCTTTTTCAAAAGCAAGTATACCAAAAAGAATTGCTATAGTTATTGCAGGTGCAACAGTAAATATCATATTTGGATTATTAGTATATTTTGTTTTAATGTCAACAAGTACAACATATGTAACAAATGAAATAAGTTCAGTATTAGATGGATATGTTGCACAAGAAGTAGGATTGCAACAAAATGACAAAATTGTAGAATTAGATGGAAAGAAAATCAAGAACAAATACGACTTAAGTAAAGCAATGACTAAAGTTACAGAACCAAATGATAAAAACGAAAAATACAATGGAGAAGAAATTTCTTTAAAAGTAGAAAGAAATGGCCAAACATTGGAATATCAAATAAAACCAACAGAAATAAAAACAAAAAATACAGGAATATATTTAGATAAAAACTGTAAAATAATATCTATTGAAAAAGATAGTAGTGCAGAAAAAGTTGGATTAAAGGCAAATGATAAAATAACTAAAATTAATAATCAAGAAATAAATGGTGATTATAATAAAATTGTAAATATGATTCAAGAAAAAGGTGTTAATACAATACTTATAACTGTAGAAAGAAAAGAGCAACAAATAACATTTGAATTTACACCAGATTATATTTCATCATATTATTTAGGAGTAAATTTAAAACAAGCAGAGAACACATTAGCAAATCATTTGATATATGGTGGAATAGAAACAAAAGAATTTGCAGGTTCTATATTAGACAATATAAAAATGCTATTTACAGGAGGAGTAAGTGTAGACCAAATGATGGGACCTGTTGGAATATCAGAAGTTGTTGCAAAAACTAACGGCCTTAGAGAATTTATATATATGTTGGCTTTGATTTCACTATCACTAGGAGTAACAAACTTATTGCCAATTCCAGCACTTGATGGTGGCAAAATTTTAATATTAATAATTGAAGCAATTAGAAGAAAACCATTAAATGAAAGAACAGAAATAAATATACAATTAATAGGATTTTCAATTTTAATAGCATTATCATTATATATAACTTATAATGATATCCTAAGAATTTTTTAAATGAGGTGTAAGATACAAAATTATCAAAATATGTAATAATTAAAGACCTCAAAAAAGGAGAAAAAAATGGATGATAAAAAGGGAAATATAATATTAGGAATAATACTTGCAATATTGATGATAATTGCAATAGCAATTGTGATTATTAATCCAAACAAAGTTGAAACAGTAAATTATGCCAAAGAACAGGGAAATACAAATAGTGAAGAGGTAACTGCAAACACAAATAAAACAAATAATGAAGAACTAGAAAAGGAAGAAAAACAAAAAAGTATGCAAGAAGGAAAAACATTCTGTAAAATAGGAAAAACAGGTGTGATTTACGAAGACAAAAATAAAAGTATATATGCATATAATGTCGAAGATGGTACAACTAAAAAATTAGCACAGCTTCCAAATGGGGCAAGTAAAATATATTTTGACGGTGAAAATATATTTGCAATTCCAGACTATTATAGCGGAAAAGGAATTTATAAAATAGATTTGGAAGGAAATGTTACTAAAATTTATGATGGTTCATCTTTACAATTATGGATAACAGATGAGAAAGTATATTTTGTAAATCAAATAGGATATGATACTATAAATCAAAATCCACAGGGAACATTATGCTCTATGGACAAAGATGGAAAAAATGTAAAAAATATAGCAGAAAAAATAAAAAATTATTTTGCGATACATAATGATAAAATATATTATACTGCTCAAAATAGAAAAATGCATGAAATAAATACAGATGGTTCTAATGATACAGAAATAGCGCAAGGAAGAAAATTTGTAATAACTTTAAATGATAAATATTTAACATATGTAGATTATGCGGAACAGGAAGCAATACATATATTAAACTTGGAAACAAAAGATGATGTATTGGTTGGATATTTTGGTATGGTTAGAGAATATGCAGGGAATACATATATAAATATTAGAAAAAGACTTGATGATGGTTCATTGGATGAAAAATATACTTTGTTTAATGTTAAAGAAGATGGTACTGCAACAGAAATTGGTCAATTTGCAGATTTTGGAACTAATTTAAATTATATTATTAATGATAAAATTTATGTTGGAAATAGTAGAGATGGAGTTTCTATTGTTAATTTGAAAAATGGTGAGAAGCAAACTGCAGAGGATTACAATAATTGCAGATATTATTTAGGTGGATATGGATATAAAGTTGATGATTCTAATTTGGATGATATTAAAGTTGAAAAAATAGAATTGTAATAAAAAACAAGGCATCAAACCTAGCAACAGTAATCAATAAATTATGTGAAGTTTTAGAAAATAGAATAGGAAAATTACAGAAAAAGCAAGATTAAAATTATCTTGCTTTTTTTGACTTGTTCGCTTTAACAAAATGGCAATTTGTGATAAAATACAACAAAAGAAAAAACATCTTGGAACCGGACCAAAACAGAACAGGTCCCAAAAGAACATTAGCGAAATGGAGTGAATCAAAAGCAATGTCAGAAAATAAAACAAAAAAAGTAAAAGAAATATTCAGTGATTATGAAACAAAAGCAAATATAAAAGAAGCACATGTTACAGCACTAAATGTAATAAAAAGCACAAATACATTAGGAATAACATTGGAAATAGACGAATACATAGAAGTAAAAGACATATGGTATTTTGAAAAATTCTTAATAGAAAGATTCCATTTTTCAAACATAGATATGACAATCCATTACCAAAAAGACACGCAATTAAAATCAGTAAAAGAAGAATGGAAAAACATCATATGCTATATGGCACATAAATATCCATTAATGAAACCAATGCTATTAATGAAAAGTGATGTTGAAATAAATGACAATATAATAAATGTAAAAATGCATATAAGAGGTGCAGACTTTTTAAGAGCAAAGAAAACAGATAAAGAGTTAGAAAATGTAATTAAAAAATTATATGGAAAAGAATACAAAATTGAACTTGAAGAAATTTTGCCACAAGAAGCGGAAATACAACATGAAAAGAAAATTAAAGAAATGGAAGAAAATGCAATAAAACATACAGTTGCATATATTCCAGAAAATAGTGAAGAAACAGAAAACGGACAACATACATTAAATACTTCAAATTCAGCATCAAATGGAACAAATTCTGTACACAACCAAAATAATTCTCAAAACGAGGTGCCAGAATATAATGATCCAGACTATATGCCACCACAAGACGGAGACTATATTCCAATGGAAGAGATGGGAACAATGCCAGAAGATATTGAATTAGATAATGCCGTTATAGAAGAACAAAAATACATAATGGGAAAACCATCAAAGGCAAAAGAAAAACTAATCAAAATAAAAGATATAACTGCAAATGATGGTAGAGTAGCACTTGAAGGAAGAGTGCTAACAGTTGAATGTAGAGAAACAAAATCGGGCAAAGGAATGCTTATAATTGACCTATATGATGGAACAGGCACAATGACATGTAAATCATTTGCCAAAGATATCAAAGAAGGAAATGAAATAAAAGCACAAATAGAACAAGCAAAAGGAATAAAAGTTATAGGAAAAGCAGGACTTGACACATATGCAGGAGATGTAACAGTAATTGCAAACACAATAATTGAAATAGAAAACAATATTCCAGACCTTCCAAAAGAAGACGAAGAAGAAGATACACCATTAATTTTAGGAAAAACAATGAACATAACCGCTCCACTTGCAAAAGTTTCAGAACTAGGACCAGAAGACGGAGCAGTTTCATTAGATGGTGAGATTATCTTTATGGAAGATAGAGAATTAAAATCTGGAAAGACATTATTAAGTTTTGATTTATATGATGGAACAAGTACACTTACATGTAAAGCATTCCTAGAAAAAGGAAAAGCTAAAAAAATAATAAAAAGAATGGGTAGTGTAAAAGGTATAAAAATTGAAGGAAATGCACAAATGGACTCATTCTCAGGTGAACTTACTGTTATGGCAAATACCATCGTAGAAAGTACAGGTGTAAAAAAAGAAGTAAGACAAGACAACGCAGAAGTAAAAAGAGTAGAATTACACATGCACACCAAAATGAGCCAAATGGATGCAGTAACATCAGCAACAGACTTGATAAAAAGAGCAATGAAATGGGGAATGAAATCAATAGCAATAACAGACCATGGAGTTGCGCAAGCATTCCCAGAAGCATATCACCTAGTTGGCGACGATAATCCGGATATCAAAATAATATATGGTGTAGAAGCATATTTAGCGCCAGATAATACAAAATCAATTTATAATGGAAAGGGACAAGACATAGATGCAACATATTGTGTACTTGACTTAGAAACAACAGGATTTTCAGCAACAAATGATAGAATTACAGAAATAGGAATAATGAAAGTTAAAAATAAAGAAGTAATAGACGAATTCAGTTGCTTTGTAAATCCAGAAAGACACATCCCAGAAAGAGTTACAGAAGTTACAAACATATCAGACGATATGGTAAAAGATGCAGAAACAATTGAAAAAGTATTCCCTAAAATGTTGGAATTTTTAGGTGACCAAAATGAAACCGTAATAGTAGCACATAATGCAAATTTTGATGTAGGCTTCTTAAAACAAAATGCCAAAAGATTAGGATATGACTTTGATTATTCATATTTAGATACATTAAGTTTGGCCAAAGATTTATTCCCAGAGTATAAAAAATATAAATTAGGAAAAATTGCAGAAAACTTAGGAATCAAAGTAGAAGTAGCACATAGAGCTTTAGATGATGTTGATACAACAGTTAAAGTATTTAATGTAATGATAGATATGTTAAAGGAAAAGGGAGCAAAAAAACTAGAAGATATAGACCAAGTTGCAGCAGATCCAGTAGCAAAAGCAGAAGAATACAAAAAATTAAAAACATATCATGCTATCATTTTAGCAAAAAACTATGTGGGATTACGAAATTTATATAGATTAATTTCGCTTTCACATGTTAATTATTTTTATAGAAAACCTAGAATATTAAAAAGCTTATACAAAAAATATTCAGAAGGTTTAATACTTGGAAGTGCGTGTGAAGCAGGTGAATTGTATCAAGCAATAGAACAAGGACGTCCAGATGAAGAGATTGAAGCGATTGCAAATGACTATGATTACTTAGAAATTCAACCAACAGGAAATAATCAATTCTTGATTAGAAATGGAATTGTAAGAGATGTTGAAGATTTAAGAGATATCAACAGAAAAATTGTTGCATTAGGTGAAAAATTAAACAAATTAGTTGTTGCAACATGTGATGTTCATTTTATGGACCCACAAGACGAAATTTATAGAAGAATATTAGAAGCGGGACAAAAATATGAAGATGCAGACAATCAAGCACCATTATATTTAAGAACAACAGAAGAAATGCTTGAAGAGTTCAGTTATTTAGGAGAAGAAAAAGCATATGAAGTAGTTGTAACAAACACAAATAAAATATCAGATATGTGTGAGCAAATAAGCCCAATATCACCAGAAAAATGTCCGCCACATATTCCAGGATGCGAAGAAGATATCAAAAACATAGCTTACAAAAAAGCACATGAATTATATGGTGACCCATTACCAAAAATAGTACAAGACAGACTTGACAAAGAGTTAGACTCAATTATAAGCAATGGATATTCAGTTATGTACATAATTGCACAAAAATTGGTATGGAAATCAAATGAAGATGGATATATAGTTGGTTCCAGAGGTTCAGTAGGTTCATCTTTAGCAGCATTTATGACAGGTATAACAGAAGTCAATTCACTACAGCCACACTACCGTTGCCCAAACTGTAAGTATTCAGAATTTGAGGATTACGGAGTAGGAAACGGATTTGACTTACCAGATAAAGACTGTCCAAAATGTGGACATAAACTAACAAAAGACGGAATGGACATACCATTTGAAACATTCTTAGGATTTAATGGAGACAAAGAACCAGATATTGACTTAAATTTCTCAGGTGAATATCAAGCAAAAGCACATAAATACACAGAAGTAATATTTGGAAAAGGAACAACATTTAAAGCGGGAACAGTTGGTACAGTAGCAGAAAAAACTGCATATGGATATGTTAAAGGATATTATGAAGATAGAGGAATTCCTATGAATAGAGCAGAAATTCAAAGACTATCACAAGGATGTACAGGAATAAAAAGAACAACAGGTCAGCACCCTGGTGGAATTATAGTTGTACCAAAAGGAAGAGAAATATATGAATTTACACCAGTACAACACCCTGCAGATGACCCAAATTCAGACATAATAACAACACACTTTGATTATCACTCAATAGATGGAAACTTGTTAAAACTAGATATACTTGGACACGACGATCCGACGGTAATTCGTATGTTACAAGACTTAACAGGAATTGCACCAACAGATGTACCACTAGATGACAAAGAAACAATGTCAATATTTAATTCAACAGAAGCATTAGGTGTAACACCAGAGCAAATACACTCACAAGTTGGAACATTTGGAATACCTGAATATGGAACAAAATTTGCCAGAGGCATGCTTTTGGACACAAAACCAACAACATTTGATGAATTAATACGTTTATCAGGTTTATCACATGGTACAGACGTATGGCTAGGAAATGCCCAAACATTAATTGAACAAGGGGTAGTAACACTTCAAGAAGCAATATGTTGTCGTGACGATATTATGATTTACCTAATCAAAAAAGGATTACCACCAGACAAATCATTCAAAATAATGGAAGCAGTACGTAAAGGAAAAGTAGCAAAAGGAAAAGAACCAAAATGGAAAGATGAATACATACCATTAATGAAAGAACATGATGTACCAGACTGGTATATCAAATCATGTGAAAAAATAAAATACATGTTTCCAAAGGCTCATGCAGCAGCATATGTTACAAACGCCTTTAGGATTGCATGGTTCAAAGTACACATACCACTAGCATATTATGCGGCATATTTTTCAATAAGAGCAAAAGCATTTGATGCAAGTTGTATGATATTTGGAAAAGAAAAAGTAAAAAACAAAATGAAAGAAATAGAAATGAAAAACCAAAAGAAAGAAGCAACAAAAGCCGAATTAGACATGTATGACGACTTAGAAATAGTATTAGAAATGTATGAAAGAGGATTTGAATTTTTACCAGTAGATTTATACGAATCTGAAGCAACAAAATTCAAAGTACAAGACAACAAATTAAGACCACCTTTAAATAGTATACCAGGTTTTGGTGGTGTAGCTGCACAAGGTATTGTAGAGGCTAGAAAAGATGGTAAATTTATGTCAATAGACGACCTAAAAATACGTGCTAAAATAGGTGCTTCAGGAGCAGATTTGCTTAAAGAATTTGGTTGCTTAGAAGGTATGAGCCAAAGTAATCAGTTGAGTCTGTTTGGATAAGATAGATTGAGAGGGATTGAGGGACGTTCCTTAAAATCCCCTTTTAAAGGGAAATAGGGACACTCCTTGAAAAGGGACAACAATTAAAGGAATGGAGTGAAATCAAAATGCAAGATTTACAAAATATATTCACAACTAAAAATATAATAATCTACTTTATACTAATAAATATAATAGGATTTCTAATGATGTATATAGATAAGCAAAAAGCCAAAAAAGGGAAATGGAGAATACCAGAAAAAACTCTATTTATAATAACTGCACTAGGTGGAGGTATTGGAACAATTGCTGGAATGTATACATTTAGACACAAAACACAAAAAGTTGCATTTGTTGTTGGATTTCCAGTTATAACAATTTTAGAAATAATATGTATAATATATTTTAAATTTATGAGTTAAAAGTATAATGCATAATATATTCTAAAATTGTAAGTTATAAGTATTATGTATAATACATTCTGAATTTGTAGATTTAAAAAGATTATGTATATCAAAAAATAACAAAAACTATAAAATTGGTGATATATAGCCGTTTTATAGTTTTTTTATAATTTGCATAAAATGCAATAAGAGTACACATAAAATAAAATAATAAAATGTAAATAATTGGAAAACAAAGTTATGCACAATGGTATGTGCATAACTATCAAAAACAAAGGTACATTTTTGAGTTATTCACAGAGTTATCCACAGTTTCCACAGGGTGTGGATAAAAAATAAATAAAATAATGTAAACAAAACAGATAACATAATACAAGAAAGATAACATAATTGCAAAATAATACAAAAATATACAACAAAATGTCTTATTAATAATATTATAATAGTAAGAAGATAAAATTATTTAATATAGATATTTTGGGGGATTAAAAATGTTTAGAAAAATAAAATATATGATAGAAAAAAATTTTGAATTAAAAAGAAGTTTTGATAACAAAAAAGATATTAGAAAAGATGAAATAAGTCAATACATTAAACAAGATGCAGTATTAATTGATGTGCGTAGTCCACAGGAATACAGAGAAGGACATCTTGATGGTGCAATATCAATACCTGATTATCAAATAAGAAGAGTTGTTGCAAGGCAAATTACTAATAAAGAACAATTGATAGTTGTTTATTGCTCAACGGGACATAGGAGCCAAGAAGCACAAAGAATTTTAGAAAATATGGGATATACAAATGTGTATAATGTGTATGAGGGTATAATAATATGAAAACCCCCATAATGCGCATTGCACATTATGGGGTAAGCATTAATTATTTTTTTTCATAACTATAAATTGAAGCAAATGTATATGTATTGATTTTTGCTTCGTCAGAGAAAAAATTTGGTGCTAAATCGTCAATCCTAAAAATATTATTAGAATTAGTGTATATTGGTAATAATTCTGTATCTATAAAACCAATAAAATCACCATCTTTGATTATAACAGAAAAAGATGCTAAGGTATCTTCTGTTGTCGTTATTTTAACACCGTCCGTAATTCTACTGTTTTATCATTTTCTCATCATTTTGTAAATTTTTTTCTTCATTCATTTGAATGTCCTCCTTTTATACAGTAGTATTTACTAATAATAAAATAATACCAAAATTTACATAAAATGCCAAACAAACTAATTTTCTATATAATCTATTGTGATTTTATTAAAATTATGTTAAAATATGAACAAAAGTTAATAAAGAACGGAACTTAGTAATTCAAAATATTTAATAAACAGAAAAACATAGGGAGGAAAAATGAATAAAAGACAAGAACATATAAGGAACTTCAGTATAATAGCACACATAGACCATGGAAAATCAACACTAGCAGACAGAATGATAGAAATGACAGGAGTACTTTCAAAAAGAGAAATGGAAAGTCAAGTGCTAGACAACATGGAAATAGAAAAAGAAAGAGGAATCACAATAAAATCACAAGCAGTAAGAATGATATACAAAGCAAAAAATGGTGAAGAATACGAATTCAATTTGATAGACACACCTGGCCATGTAGACTTCAACTACGAAGTATCAAGAAGTTTGGCAGCATGTGATGGAGCAATATTAGTTGTAGACTCAAGCCAAGGAGTTGAAGCACAAACTTTAGCAAACGTGTATCTAGCAATTGACAATAATCTAGAGATATTGCCAGTTATAAATAAAATAGATTTACCAAACGCAAGACCAGACGAAGTAAAACAAGAGATTGAAGATATAATAGGAATACCGGCAGAAGATGCACCATGTATATCAGCAAAATCGGGATTAAATGTAGAAGAAGTTTTAGAAAGAATTGTAACAGACTTGCCTTCACCAAAAGGTGATGAAAATGCAAAAACAACTTGTTTAATATTTGACTCATACTACGACAATTACAAAGGAGCAGTAGCATATGTAAGAGTAATGGATGGAAAAGTAAAAGCAGGAGACGAAATAAGACTAATGGCAACAAATAAAGTATACACAGTTGCAGAAGTTGGATATTTTGTACCTGGATCATATATGCCTACGAATGAAATAAAAGCAGGAGAAGTTGGATATATTGCAGCAAGTATAAAAAGTTTATCAGACATACATGTTGGAGATACAGTAACTTTAAACGGTAACCCAGCGGACAAGCCATTAAAAGGATACAAAAAAGTAACACCAATGGTATATTGTGGACTTTACCCAATAGATGGAAGTGAATACGAAAACTTAAAAGTGGCTCTAGAAAAGCTTCAATTAAATGATGCCGCACTAGAATATGAACCAGAAACATCAGCTGCACTTGGTTTTGGATTTAGATGTGGATTTTTAGGACTACTTCACCTAGAAATAATTGAAGAAAGATTAGACAGAGAATTTGACTTAGGATTAATCACAACTGCTCCATCAGTTATATATAAAGTGCACAAAACAACAGGAGAAGTTGAAGAAATATATAATCCAACAGAATTACCAACACCACAAGAAATATCATATATAGAAGAACCATTTGTAACTGCAAACATACTAACACCAAAAGAATATGTAGGAAACATAATGGAAATATGTCAAAATAGACGTGGAATTTATATAGATATGAAATACCTTGACGAAAACAGGGTGACATTAGTATATGAAATGCCATTAAATGAAATAATATATGACTTTTTTGACAATCTAAAATCAAAGACAAAAGGATATGCATCATTTGACTATGAATTCAAAGAATACAGAAGGTCAAATCTAGTAAAACTAGACATACATATAAATGGTGAACCAGTTGACGCACTTTCATTTATAGTACACAAAGATAGTGCATATACAAGAGGAAAGAAAATGGTAGAAAAATTAAAAACAGTAATACCAAGAAAATTATTTACAATACCAATTCAAGCAGTAATCGGAGGACAAATTATAGCTAGAGAAACAATATCTGCAATGAGAAAAGACGTACTTGCAAAATGCTATGGTGGAGATGTTACTAGAAAAAAGAAACTTCTTGAAAAACAAAAAAGAGGTAAAAAGAAAATGCGTGAGATTGGTAATGTTGAAGTACCACAAGAGGCATTTTTATCAGTGCTTAAATTAGATGATGAATAATAATTATTAAGTTCATATATTAAAAATAATGTAAAAGTAAAAGAGGTAGAAAATGAAAAATAATTATAATCAAAAAAATAATAAAAAAATTCAAAAAGAAAATTATGAAAAAAAAGAAGAAAAAAATTATGATGACCAAGTAGAAGGAAGAAATTCAGTATTAGAACTATTAGAAAGTGGAAAAGACATCAACAAAATATTTATAGCAAAAGGAGAAAGACATGGCTCAATCAACAAAATAATAGCAATAGCAAAAGAAAAAGGAATAATAATAGTAGAAAAAGACAAAAGACAAATGGACGAAATGGCGCAAAATCAAAATTATCAAGGTGTCATTGCAATAGTACCACCATTTGAATATTGTGAAATTGAAGACATCATAGATTACGCAAAAGAAAAAAATGAAGACCCATTTGTACTAATTTTAGACGGAATAGAAGACCCACACAATTTGGGTTCAATAATAAGAACAGCAGAAACTGCCGGAGTTCATGGAGTTATAATACCTAAAAGAAGAGCAGCAGCAGTAAATAGTACTGTAAATAAAACATCAGCTGGAGCAGTAGAACATATGCATATTGCTAGAGTTACAAATATATCAGATGCAATTCAAAAATTAAAAGATGCCGGTCTATGGATATGTGGAACAGACATAAATACAGAAAAATATTATTATGATCAAGATTTAACAGGACCATTGGGCATTGTTATAGGAAATGAAGGAAGCGGAATGAGTGACAAAGTAAGAAAAAATTGTGACTTTTTAGTAAAGATTCCAATGAAAGGAAAAGTAACATCATTAAATGCCTCAGTATCAACAGGTATAGTAATATATGAAGCAGTTGAACAAAAATTAAGAAAAAGTATTGATTAAAAAAATAAAAAAATATATAATTGAAATGTACTTAAGAATAAAATAGGAGGTAAAAAATATGATGGCAAGAAAGAAAAGAATAGCAATATTATCAGCATCAATTGCTTTAACTGTCTTAATAATAATAGGAATTTTAATAGTTTTATATCTAAAAACAGATGCTTTTAAAACTAAAGAGACTTTATTTGCAAAATATATGTTACAAAACTTTGATGTTTTAGAAATACTAAAAGAAGATGATAATACAGAAATAGAAAATATGCTATCAGAAAATAAATATACTACTAATTTAGAAGGGAAAATTGAGTATACTGAAAATAAAGGAACTAGTAGTGAAAGTAAAAATAGTGGTGTAAACAATGTGAAAATACAGGCAAAAGGAAATGTTGATAAAACAAACAACTATAAATATTATGACATATCAGTTGTAAATAGTAATGAAAATAGTAATGAAAAGTTAGCTGGATTAGAATATTTACAACAAGATGATACATATGGAATAAGATTGAATGACATACAGCAATTTGTTACTACAAAGGGTGATGACAGTAAAACACAAATGCAATCTTTGGATGAGTTGATACAAAAAATAGATGTAAAATCTATATTAGAGTTTACAGATGAAGAAAAGCAAACTCTTGCAAATACTTATGTTGGAATAATACAAAACAATATATCTAAAGATAAATATCATAAACAATCAAATTCTTTAATAACAGTAAATGAAAAAGATGTACAAACAAATGCATATTATGTTAGTGTTACATTAGAAGAATTTAATAACTTGTATATAAAAATGTTGGAACAATTATCAAAGGATGAAATTATTTTATCAAAAATAGATAAAATAGAATCAAAAATAAAAGAAAATAACTCTGATTATTCTGGAAATTTAAAAGATGATTTTACTCAAAAAATAAATGATAAAATTAAAAATATCGAAGATAATAATATCGGAAATGATGAGGTAAAAATAACAGTTTATGAAAATAAAATGAAAACAGTAAGAACATCTATAGAAAAAGGAACTCAAAAAATAACTTTGGATTTTTATAATGGTTCATCTGCAAAATTAACAACATCAGAAGTAAAAGATGTTACAACAGAACAATTTATAAAAATAGAAAAACAAAATAATCAAACACAAAATAATACTGTTGTAGAATATAAAAGCACTCAAGATAATGCAGTGAAATTAGATATTAATTTAAATATTGAACAAACAGTTCAAAGTGATGATATTGATAAAGAAATAAAATTTGAAATGTCAAATGATAAGACAGATGCAATTGCAAAAATATCAAATAAAATAAATATTGTACAGGAATTTGATAATCAGGTTACTCTTGAAAAAGATGTTGTGGACATGGATAAACTGACTGAAGAACAGTCAAATGCAATAAATAATGTATTAAAAAACAATGCACAAAAACAAATTTCTAATATATTATCGGTGGCAAGTGTAAATGATTATGTTAAAATCTTACAAAATTTGGGTCTTGCAAGTAAGGATACGATAAAATTACCTAGTGAAGGCGAAATAACAGATACTGAAAGAAAGAGATTTAATTCACAATTTGAATTTTTTGCAAGTGAAAATTTGACTGCAGATAATATTAAGGAATTACTTAATACAACTGAGGGTAATTTTGAGGATATGAAGGTTTTGTTAAAAACTGGTGAAGTTCAAGATTTAGATATTGACAAATTAAATTCTCAAAAAGATGGAGATGAATATAAAAAGAATATTTCAGAAATTGTTTTCTATATAAAAAGAAATTCTAATAATGAAGAAAAGACAAAACTTGCTGAACAGTATTTGGAAAAAAATAAAAATGATAAGTATACTGTATCTATTCAATATGATAGTGATGGTTTGGTTAGTCTTATTAGAGCAAAGATTCAAGAAAATAAATAATTTGTTTATATTATGGGGATTACGAAAGTAGTCTCTTTTTTTATCTTCTACAGAAAGTTTTATAATAAAAATAAAATTTTTTTGAGCAAAATTTGTGACAAAAATATTGAAGAATAAAGGGTTTTACGAAGATGGAAAAAAATACCATAAAATTATTTTGAAAAAAGTATTGACTTTAATAAAAAATGGTGGTAAACTAATGCCTAGTTCACGAGGTTTGACAAGTGAATTAAACATAAAAACAATGTGATTTTTTAATGCCAATTTTATTTGAAAAATTAATAAAAAATTTTTTTGAAAAAATTTTAAAAAAAGTGTTGACAAACAAAAAAACATATTGTATAATACAAATCGTTCACCGCGAGGGAGAACAAAAAGTACATTGAAAAGTAAACAGTAAATCCTTTAGAGAATAAACCGAAGCGGT
>OJMI01000674.1_pt1 | contig 44151 bp, 43 predicted proteins | sample 1597131 | NCBI WGS metagenome assembly OJMI01 (sample SAMEA2452116, study PRJEB22498) | human gut metagenome | reverse complement strand
TAATTGTGGGTGGATTATGCCGTTCTAAGTGGGTGGGTATGCTCCGTTTTCGCCAACTAAAAGAACAAGTCAGGACATTACTTGAAAAATTTAACTTTTAAAAAATATAAAAAGTGGCATTTTTATTTGCATGGAAAGATTAATAATTATATTTTTGCATCGAAAACGAGAATGAAATAATTACAAAGTTGAAAAGTATGAAATCTTCAGTTATCTACGACAACCTGCTAAAACATGAAGTGAAACCTTCAGTTCAGCGAATGGCTATCATGGATTATATGATGACTCATTTCACACACCCAAGTGTTGATGATATCTATAATGCGTTGAGTCCAAAATTCCCTACGCTTTCACGAACAACAGTGTACAATACTCTGAAACTGTTTGTAGAGCATGGAGCTGTGCAGATGTTGACAATTGATGAACATAATGCTTGTTTCGACGGTAATACAGAACTGCATGCACATTTTCTGTGTAAGAAGTGTGGAAAAATATATGACGTCCCCTTACAGGCAGAAATGGCTCGTTTGATTGGTGATATGATTGAAGGTAACGAAGTAACAGAACTTCACCAGTATTTTAAAGGTGTATGCAAGGATTGCAGATAATTAATTAACTAACGATATTGACTAACTTATTAAAAAAAAAGAGTATTATGAAAAAGTTTATTTGTACAGTTTGTGGTTATATTCATGAAGGTGATGCAGCTCCTGAAAAGTGTCCTATGTGTAAAGCTCCAGCTTCAAAATTTAAAGAAATGACTGAAACTTCTTTGGAATTTGTTGCAGAACACAATATCGGTGTAGCTAAAGGTTGTGATGAAGAAATGATTAAAGATCTGAACGCTCACTTCAACGGTGAATGTACTGAAGTTGGTATGTATTTGGCTATGAGCCGTCAGGCTGATCGTGAGGGATATCCTGAAATTGCTGAGGCTTTCAAACGCTATGCATGGGAAGAGGCTGAGCACGCTGCTAAATTTGCTGAATTGCTCGGTGACTGTGTATGGGATACCAAAACAAACCTGGAAAAACGTATGAACGCTGAAAGTGGTGCATGTGCAGATAAAGCTCGTATTGCTAAACGTGCAAAAGAACTGAATCTGGATGCTATTCACGATACTGTTCATGAAATGGCTCGCGACGAAGCTCGTCACGGAAAAGGTTTTGAAGGACTCTTCAACAGATATTTCAAGAAATAAGTAATTTTTTACGATAGTGCGAAAAGGATGTGTTCTGTTTAAGGATGCATCCTTTTTTTGTGTATATGCATGTTCTGAAAAGCGGAACGATATATTTTTTGATTTTATTTCATTTGCCGGCTTTTGTTTTTGTCTGTTTCTTTTGCTGTAGTATATGTTTTTTCTACATTTGTAAATAAATACATTTTTTAAATATTAAAATATGCACGTTTTTTATACTCCTGATATAGATACCCGATATGAACTTCCGGAAGAGGAAGCTGCACACTGCATAAGAGTGTTGCGTTTGGCCGTGGGTGATGAGATAATGCTTACAGATGGAAAAGGATATTTTTACAAGGCAGAAATAGATTCGATTTCCGGAAAACGCTGTTCTTTTTCAATTTTGGAAAAAAACAGGCAGGAGCCTCTATGGAAAGGACATCTTCATCTGGCAATGGCACCTACCAAGAATATGGAACGCACGGAATGGTTTGTGGAAAAGGCTACCGAAATAGGAGTTGATGAGATTTCCTTTTTGAATTGCCGCTTTTCGGAGCGTAAGGTGATAAAGCTTGAGCGTGTTGAAAAGATAGTTGTGTCTGCTGTCAAGCAGTCATTAAAGGCACGAAAACCGCAGGTTAATGAAATGGTTCCGTTTGAAAAGTTTGTAAAGATGAGTTTCTCTGGCGATAAGTTTATAGCACATTGTAATCCCGGAGAAAAGGAGCTTTTGAAAGATTGTCTGTGCGATGCAAATGATGCCCTGGTTTTGATAGGACCGGAAGGTGATTTTAGTCCTGAAGAAGTAAGTCTGGCAATGGAAAACGGTTTCAGACCGATAAGTCTGGGATCTTCACGCTTACGTACTGAAACAGCTGCTCTGGTTGCATGTCATTTAATGAATTTGTTCCATCAAAATTAATATTTCTATGAAAAAATCTGTTTTCAGAACTCTTTGTCTGGTATGTGTTGCTGTCATGATGGCCGCATGTAGTAATCAGGATGATTATCGCCAGTGTATACCTTCGGATGTTAAAGCTCTGTGTGCAATAGACGTAGCTTCGATCATGGAAAAGGGGGGACTCAAAGATTTGGTAAAAGACCAGTCATCAATGAATAACCTGTCGGAACTGTTTTCAGAATCAGGTATTAATCTGCAGGAAAAAGTCTATATGTTTATGACCGGTAAGGAAGATCTTGTTTGTCTTATCCGGCTGGACAGTGAACGGAAATTTAAAAAATTCCTGAAAAATGAATTTGATGCGTTGATAAAGGGTGAAATAAAATCGGATGATGGATTTTCATACATAGATGATGGACCTGTCGCTGTTGTTTTCAATGATGATGTGGCTATCTGGTCAATGTCACAGTCGGGGGCAACGGGCGAAGCAATGTGCTTGCGTTCGATGAACTGGATAAAGCAGAAGCGTGAAGACAGTTTTATGATGAACAAGGATTTTGATGTCATAGATAAGGAACAGAGTGATTTCTTTGCATGGGTTAGCATGGATGTTATTCCCGCACCGTTTAAGCTGACTACACAGATGAGCTTGCCGCGAGATGTTTCGTTGGATGATATTCATTATCTGGCCAGCATGCGTTTTGAGAATGGAAAGGGAATAATACGTTCAACGGTACTTCCGGCAACCCAAGCTGCCGCTGAAATGTATGACAGACAGGTTGCCATGATGAAACCTATTCAGGGAACTTTTCTGCCGGACAAGGATAATCCGTTGTTTTTCTGGTTGGGATTCTCTGTGGATGGCCGTAAATTCTGCAAGCAGCTGGAAGAGAATCCGGACGCACGGCAGATGGTGGAAGGAGTGACTTTTGGATTTAATATCAAAAAACTGATATCTTCAATAAACGGAGATGTGGCTTTGGGAGTGGCCTTGCCGGACTCAGGAAAACAGATGTATCCTGTAGCCATTCGTGCCAAACTTGAAAATGATTCCATTCTGGAAGATATGGAAACCATGCAGCAGATGATGACAATGCTTGGAGTTGACTTGAAAAAGGTCGAAAACAGAAAGTATTGCTTGAAACAGGAAGCAGGAGATTTTTATTTTGGAGTAGACCGGAAAAATCATTTTTATTATACCAGTGACGAGCAACTGATACAGCCGGATAATGAGAACGGTCGTCCGGACTGGACTTCAGAAATTGACAAAAACTGTTTGTACATGAGAATGGATGTGGCGCAGGGCGTAGAAATGTTTCGACAGATTCCGGACCCTAAGTTACAGAGCCTTATGCCGGTTTTAAGATTGATGGATACCATTGTATTGAAATCGGAAAACAATAAGGATTGTACCATTGTTTTGAATGCAATCAATACGGAAGAGAACTTCCTTAAACAGATTTTGCGTGCATGTATAACTGTATATGGAGACAATCAGACTAATTGATACATTACCTCGTGTTTTTGACGGACAACCGGAGATAAAGTCGGATGTATGGAACCGGGAGATTGTGTTTCAAAGAGGGAAGACTTATTTAGTAGAGGCAGCGTCGGGAACAGGAAAGTCTTCATTATGCAGTTTTATATACGGATATCGGAATGATTATAATGGAGATATCTGTTTTGATGATGTCAATATCAGACAAATAAGTCTGAATGGATGGCTGAAAATCAGAAAAGAAAACATAAGTTTCCTGTTTCAGGACTTGAGGCTTTTCAACGAACTGACGGCATGGGAGAATGTTGAGATAAAGAATGAGCTGACCCGTTTCAAGACGCATGAAGAAATAGAACGGCTTTTTGACAGAATGCAGTTGGCAGACAAACGTCATTGCCTGGTTGGAAAACTGTCGTATGGACAGCAGCAAAGAGTAGCCTTTATCAGAGCTTTATGTCAGCCTTATGATTTCATTTTGCTGGATGAGCCGGTAAGTCATCTGGACGAAGAAAATGCACATATCATGGCTGATATTCTTCAGGAGGAGGCTGTAGGTAAAGGTGCCGGTATTCTGGTAACGTCTATCGGAAAGCATTTGTCGTTGAATTATTCTGAAATAGTGAGGCTATGAGATTGTTGTGGAAATTGTTGCGCCGTCATGTCAGTATGGCGCAGTTGCTGGGTTTCTTTCTGGCCAACTGGATTGGGTTGACTATTATTCTGCTCAGTGCCCAGTTTTATTATGACGTGCGTCCTTTGTTTGGAGAAAGTGATTCTTTCTTTAAAAAACAGTATCTTGTGATATCAAAGCCTGTAAATACGTTGGGAAGTCTTTTGGGAAGTAAGGGGACATTCTCATCCGGAGATATACAGGCGATAGAAGAACAACCCTTTACAAAAAGTGTAGGAGCTTTTTCTTCATCATTATATGATGTATCAATGTCGGCAGGAATGTTCGGTACGAATATGAATATTCAGACAGAGATGTTTTTTGAGTCTGTTCCTGATGGATATATTGACATTGATTTGTCTGAATGGAAATATCTTCCGGGCAGTAAAATCATTCCTATCATTCTTCCCAAAAACTATTTGAATCTGTATAACTTCGGTTTTGCCCAAAGCAGAAATCTGCCCCGTTTGTCTGAGGGGGTATTGTCAATGCTCAGTTTGAAGATTTATATATCCGGCAATGGGAAAAGAGATGTTTTTGAAGGACGGATTGTCGGATTCTCCAACCGTTTGAATACAATATTGGTGCCCGATGCCTTTATGGCGTGGGCAAATGATTACTATGCTGCGGGCAGAAAGAAAGAACCTTCGAGACTGATTGTGGAAGTTACGAATCCCGCCGATGAGGCAATCGTGAAGTACATGGATGCACACCGCTATGAAGTAGAAGGTGATGATCTTGAAAGCGGAAAGACTGTCTGGTTCCTGAAAATCATAGTCGGAATAGTCTTTTTTGTGGGATTTGTCATAACCTTGCTTTCATTTTATATATTGATGTTGAGTATTTTTTTAATTTTGCAGAAAAATACAGGCAAGATACAAAACCTGATGTTGATTGGCTATTCTCCACGAAAAGTCGCATTACCTTATCAGTTGCTGGTATTGTTTTTGAATATACTGGTGAGCATATTGGCTGTTACTGTCGTTTGGAATGTACATTTGGCTTATGTGGAGGAAATAAGACAAATATATCCGTCGTTCGGTAACGGAAGCCTTTTGCCGATATTCGTCATATTATTGATATTGTTTGTGTTTATATCGTTATTCAATATCTTTGTCATACATAAAAAAGTAAAAAGGATTTGGAACGGAAACTTATAAAACAGATTTGCTGGGTAGACGGAAGTCTGCTTTCAATTGTAGTGATAGCCTTGTGCTGGTTTGTCCTTTTCTCACCGTGGACCAGACCGTGGGTTAATTTCTGGTGGGTTTTGTCGATATCTTCATTCCTGGTTTCTATTCTTGCCGGACATTTCTATCCTCAGTGGACACTGGACATGGATGTCGATAAGAAGAATTTCCTCTTGGGTTTTGGCTTGTTTGCCGTATTGTGTGGAGGTTGTTATGCTGGCAGTATGTATCTGATGGAGCAGTATCCGTTTCTGGAGGAACAGTTTGACAGGCTTCATCTGCTGTATGATGACTCTACCTATTATTTTCTGGCTATATTCCTTCTGTTGCTGATGGGGCAGGCTGAAGAGATATTCTGGCGTGGATATATTCAGCGGGCATTGTCCGAACGTTTGTCGCCCAATGCCGGTTATCTGATAACAACATTGCTGTATACCTTAATGTATGCATGGGCTTTTAACTGGGCCTTGACATTGGGAGCATTTGTGTTGAGTCTGGTGTGGGGTGGTTTGTGTCGGTATAATCCGCGTTGGTTATCACCGGTAATGTTGTCGCACATGTTGCTGAATGTTGTCTTCTTTATATTGTTTCCTTTATGATAATCTGAAAAAACTGCATAAAATATGGTTCAACAGGTAGAATTGATTTTGCGTCCCCGTACACGGGGATTTCATCTGGTAACCGATGAAGTTCTTTCCGCTTTGCCGGAGTTGCCTGCATGTGGGTTGTTGCATTTGTTTGTCAAGCATACCAGCTGTGGACTGGCGATTAATGAAAATGCTGATCCGGATGTGCGGACAGATATGGAGTCGTCGTTTAACCGTCTGGTGAAAGAAAGAGAACCTTATTATCTTCATACGTTGGAGGGGGCTGATGATATGCCGGCACATATAAAGAGCGTGCTTACAGGAGTCAGTCTTACTATTCCTATCACGAATGGCCGGTTGAATATGGGAACCTGGCAGGGGATATATCTGTGTGAATATCGCAACTATGGAGGTCCGCGTCATATTACGGCCACTATAATCAGTTGACAATGATATTTTATTGACAGGAGAGCGTGTAAGGGCAGTGTGTAAAACCGCTGTTTTTACACGCTCTTTTAATATGATGATTGCTGTGCAGTGAAATGTTCCTTGCATGATTTGTTGGGAGTAGAAGTTTTTTTCATAACTTTGTGCTGATATGAGAAGATTGAATAGACATAATAGCCGGATGATTCGTTTCCGCCAGTGGAGCCGGAAAGCATATGCTGTTTTTTCCAGTCTGGGAAAGCATGTGACTATTGGTTTCGTAGGAAAGGGAATTGTCGATGCCTCCTTATGCAAGTCTTCTCACAGCAGTGCTGCCTGTTCGGAAGGATATGAATTCTGCACATTGAGACTGTTGGCAGATGACAGTAGTGATGAGAGTAGTATAGGAGGGAATATTATGCCCTCTTGCAGAGATCTTATGTTTCTTCTGTCTGTTGAAAACAGCTGTAGCCCTGCCCGTAAGTGTGATTTGTTTGTAAAAAGAAGTATAACCGGGAAACAGTATCAGAAAATATCAGGTATTTTCTGATACTGTTTTTTTATATCCAATAAGATGATGATAGAAATATTGAAAAACAAGGTACTTGATGGCGGCAAGATTTCTTTGTCTGAAGTACTTGAACTGGAAAAGAATGCGGCAGATGAAGAATTGTTTGAGGCCGCCCATGAAATAACCGAGAGAATGGCTTCGAAAAATTTTGATATGTGCTCCATAATCAATGCTAAATCGGGCCTTTGTTCGGAAGATTGCAAATGGTGTGCACAGTCAATGCATCATCATACAGGAATAAAGGAATATCCGCTGGTATCGGTAGAAGAGTGCGTAGAGGCTGCAGCTGCCAATGCTTCGAAAGAAGTAAAACGCTTTTCGTTGGTTACCAGTGGGCGTAAACCTTCCCCTTCGGAAGTGGAACAGCTGTGTGAACGTATTCGTGCCATTAAGTCAAATTGCAGAATAGAGGTTTGTGTGTCATTGGGACTGCTCTCTGAAGATGCTATCAAAAAATTGTACGAAGCCGGTGCAACACGTTATCATTGTAATCTGGAAACAGCTCCGTCTTATTTTTCAAAGCTGTGTTCCACGCATACGCAAGAGCAGAAACTAAAGACACTTGAAGCTGCCCGAAAGGCCGGAATGGATATTTGTTGTGGAGGAATAATCGGAATGGGAGAGACTATGGAACAGCGCATTGAGCTGGCTTTTACTTTGCGTGAACTGGATGTGAAATCCATTCCTCTGAATGTATTACAACCTATTAAGGGAACTCCTCTTCAGGATATAGCCCTGTTGTCCGAAAGGGATATTCTGAGAACTGTAGCCTTGTTCCGCTTTATACACCCCACATCTTATCTGCGCTTTGCAGGCGGACGTGCAAGGCTTTCGGAAGAAACATTGAGAAAAGCATTATATATAGGAATAAATTCGGCCATTGTGGGTGACATGCTTACAACCTTGGGCTCGAACATTGCAGATGATAAAAAACGAATAAAAGAAGCTGGATATGAATTATAAATACGAAACTGACCCGTTTGACAGAGAACATTTGTGGCATCCTTATACCTCGGCTACCAATCCGCTACCGACCTATAAGGTAAAGAAAGCAGAAGGATGTATCATAACATTGGATGATGGCACGGAACTGATTGAAGGAATGTCGTCATGGTGGTGTGCTGTGCACGGATACAATCATCCGGTGCTGAATAAGGCAATAGAGGAACAGATTCATAAGATGTCGCATGTCATGTTTGGCGGACTGACACATGAGCCGGCCATAGAACTTGGCAAATTATTGCTGGACATTGTTCCTCCTTCCATGCAGAAGATATTCTATGCCGACAGTGGCTCGGTGGCTGTAGAGGTTGCTTTGAAGATGGCCGTACAGTACCAGTTTGCAAAGGGATGTCCGCAGAAGAATAATTTTGTGACCATCCGTTCGGGATATCACGGTGATACATGGAATGCCATGTCAGTCTGCGACCCTGTAACGGGTATGCACAGTTTGTTTGGAACGGCTTTACCGGTGCGTTATTTTGCTCCTTCTCCACAATGCCGTTATGGAGAAGAATGGAATTCCGAAGATATTTTGCCTCTTAAGAAGATTGTTGAGGAACATCATGGCGAGCTGGCCGGGCTCATATTGGAGCCGGTAGTTCAGGGAGCCGGCGGTATGCGTTTTTATAATCCGCAATATCTGCGTGAGGCTGCTCAATTATGTAAGGAATATGGACTGTTGCTCATTTTTGATGAGATTGCTACCGGATTCGGACGGACCGGAAAACTTTTTGCATGGGAGCATGCCGGAGTAGAACCGGATATCATGTGTATAGGAAAAGCACTTACTGGAGGATATATGACGTTCTCTGCTGTATTGACAACCGATGAAGTGGCTTCGTGCATATCCGACAACTATCCTAATGCCTTTATGCATGGACCTACGTTTATGGGAAATCCGTTGGCTTGTGCCGTAGCCAAGGCTTCGGTCCAACTGCTCCTGTCATCAGGATGGAAACAAAAGGTAGACAATATAGAAAAGCAGTTGAAAGAAGAACTGCAACCGGCATGGAAACTGCCTCAGGTGGCTGATGTCAGAGTGCTGGGTGCCATTGGAGTGATTGAAACCAGAGAGCCTGTAGATATGGCATGGATGCAGAAACGTTTTGTGGAAGAAGGCGTATGGGTACGCCCGTTCGGAAAACTGGTTTATATAATGCCACCCTTTATCATGTCTGCGGAGCAGTTGCATAAGCTGACTTCTGCACTGATAAAGATTGTGAGTGAAATGAAAATGGAAAAATGAATATGAATGATATTTGTCAGTCATATAAGGATGAGTTGCAGAGACTGGATGCTTCGGGCAATCTGAGAAAGCTTCCAAGTGTGGTGCACGATGGTAAATGGGTGATAGATGGTGGCAGAAAGATGCTGAATCTGTCTTCCAATGACTATCTAGGTCTGTCCACCGATAAAGCGTTACGACAGGAGTTTATAAGCAATCGCATGACAGAAGAATGTTTGTTTTCATCATCTTCCTCACGTTTGCTTACGGGCAATTACACCATCTATGACCGGCTTGAAACTCTTCTGGCCGATTTGTTTGGAGCAGAGAGTGCACTGGTGTTCTGTAGCGGATACCACATGAATACGGGCATTCTTCCGGCAGTGACAGACAGCACGACGCTGATATTGGCCGATAAGCTGGTACATGCCAGTATCATTGACGGAATAAGATTGTCACAGGCACAGTGTGTGCGGTATCGCCATCAGGACTACAAGCAGCTGGAAATGTTGCTTCAGAAGCATAAAGATAACTTTTCTCGTATAATCATTGTTACTGAGAGTATTTTCAGTATGGATGGTGATATAGCTCCGTTGTACAAGCTTGTTGAGTTAAAGAAGATGTATCCGAATGTGATGCTGTATGTTGATGAAGCCCATGCAATTGGGGTGAGAGGCGATAACGGATTGGGAATTGCAGAAGAGCAAGGCTGTATTCACGATATTGATTTCTTGTGTGGAACATTTGGTAAGGCTTTGTCTTCGGTGGGTGCATATGTTATTTGCCGGAAAGCAATCCGTGAGTTTCTGGTGAACAGAATGCGTACCTTGATTTTTACTACGGCTCTTCCGCCGGTAAATGTGGCTTGGACTTATTTTATAGTAGAGCATCTTTCTCAGATGAAAGAACGGCGCAATGCCTTGAATCTTGTTTCATCACGCCTGCGGGATGCATTGCGGGCCAAAGATTATGATGTGGCATCAGAGAGTCACATCGTGCCGATGATTGTAGGTAAGAGCAGTGATACCATATTGAAGGCTGAAGAAATGCAGCGTAAGGGATTTTATGTGTTGCCTGTCCGTCCGCCTACCGTACCGGAAGGAACCTCACGTTTGCGCTTTTCATTAACAGCTGCTGTGAGTGAGGAGGAAGTCGGTCGTTTAATAGAAGTATTGTAAACTTATGAAACAGATATTTTTGAAGAAAGAGGGAAATTCCGGATTGTTGCTTTTCTTTGCCGGATGGGGAGCTGATGAACATCTTTTTACAGCACCTGTACTTGACGGATATGACTGCATGTTGTGTTACGATTATCGGGCACTGGATTTTGACAGCTCCTTGCTTGATGGCTATGCTTCTGTCCGTCTGTTGGCCTGGTCAATGGGGGTGTGGGTTGCCCAACATGTTGCATCCCGCCTTAAACTGAACTATGACAGAAAAGTAGCTGTAAACGGAACACCTTACCCGATTGATGACAAAAAGGGTATACCGTATGCTGTATTCATGGGAACTTTGGAAGGAATTTCCGTGCCTACACTTTATAAGTTCCGGCGCAGAATGTGCGGGTCGGCAAAAGAATTGCAGGAGTTTACGGCCAGAATGCCTCAAAGAGCATTGGAGGAACTGAGAGATGAGCTGGCAGCTCTTCAGCGTTTTGTTGCAGAAAGTGATGCCGGAGATGCTTCTTTCTGGGATGAAGCCATAGCAGGTAAAAACGATTTTATATTTCCGTTTGAGAATCAGATGAATGCCTGGAAAAACATTCATGTGCAGGTAATGGATATAGCACATTATGATACATCTCTTTTTGCTGATTTGTTAAGAAAGGAGGAAATGTGGACAAAACATTGATAAAGCAACGTTTTGCCAAGGCGGTAGCTACCTATGAAAAGGAAGCTGCTGTGCAGAGGCAGATAGCTTCTCATATGGTAGAGCTTATGGAAAAATATCTGCCTGAAGATGTGCATAGTAATGTGTGGGAGATAGGTTGCGGTACCGGGATGCTTACGCGTTTTTATCTCAACCGTTTCACTCCGGAGGAACTTTATCTTAACGATTTGTGTCCGGAAGTAAAACCGTATCTGGAGGATGTATTGAGTAGTAAGGTGACCTTTGAGGCTGGCGATGCTGAAGGAATGCTGCCTCCGTTGCAGACAAGTCTGCTTGTTTCATGTTCAGCATTGCAATGGCTTGAAGAGCCGGTTTCTTTTCTTGCGCGCTGTCAGGATGCGATGACCTCGGATGCTTTTCTGGCATTCAGCATGTTTGGCGAAGATAATATGAAAGAGATGTGCATGCTGGCAGAGAATACCTTGAAATATTATACGCTCGATGAACTGAAGGATATGCTTGCACGGCAAGGACTGAATGTATTGTATTCTGAGGAAGAACGCATTCCGTTGCAGTTTGATTCTCCGCTGGATGTATTGAGACATTTGAAGCTGACAGGTGTAACAGGAATCAACCGTCAGCAATGGACTAAAGGAAAGCTGGAAAGCTTCTGCCGGCAGTATAAGGATATGTTTGCATTGCAGGATGGTAGAGTCTCACTGACTTATCATCCGGTTTATATAATCATAAAAAAATAAAAGTATGGAAAAAGGTGTATATTTTGTAAGTGGCATCGATACCAATATTGGAAAAAGTTATGCCACTGGATTCATAGCAAAACAATGGAATGAAAAAGGTGTCCGTACAATAACCCAGAAACTGATACAGACTGGAAATACCGATTTGTCGGAAGATATAGAGTTGCATAGAAAACTGATGGGGACAGGACTACTGAAAGAAGATCACGAAGGACTTACTATGCCTGAAATCTTTACTTATCCCTGCTCTCCTCATCTGGCAGCCGAGATAGACCACCGTTCAATTGATTTTGATAAAATAGAGAAGGCTACTCATGAATTGTGCAACCGTTATGATGCCGTGTTGCTTGAGGGGGCCGGAGGCCTGATGGTTCCTCTTACGCGTGACTATCTAACAATAGATTATGTTGCGGATAAAGGATATCCTTTGATCTTTATCACTTCCGGCCGTTTGGGAAGCATAAACCATTTCTTGCTCAGTCTGGAAGCAATCAAGAAGCGTAACATACGTCTGCATGCAGTGGGATATAATCTGTTCCCGGTAGGTGAAGATAAGATTATTCAGAAAGATACAGAGGAATATATTATAAACTATCTGAAAGTTAACTTTCCAGAGACTTTGTTCATAAAGATTCCTTGTATCAATGTATAAAAGTTTGCCCTGCCTCGAATAACTTGGCAAGTCATTTGAGACAGGGCATTATTTTGTGTATTGGAATATGTTATTTCTTTTCAGCCGGAACGTAACGTTTGTTAAGTCCTTCAATGATTTCTTTTGTAATGTTGAGAGAAGGATCAGCATATAACAAATTGTCGGCACCGGTATTGCTTATGATAAGGCTGTAACCTTTAGTCTTGTTGTATTCTTTCAGGAATGAATTGATAGAATCACGTAACTGCATGCTGTTCTTGTCATTTTCCTGTTGTAACTCAGCCATTAGTCGTTGGTGTTGAGCCTCCAGATCCTGACGCATTTTCAACAAGCGAGCCTGTTCCTGTTGTGCTCTTTCCGGAGTAAATACATGGTTGTTATATTTTCTTTCGAATTCACGAACTTCATTGTCAAGGGCTTTCATCTTCTCGTTTAATGTTGCATTGACGTTTTCCTGTTTTCTCATCATTGCTTCATTAAGGTCTTTGCAGAAATTATATTGTGTCAGCAGGCTGTCTATTTCTACATATGCGATTTTCAGTTCAGAAACTCCTCCGGTAGGAGCTGCATTGCCTGTATTTGTAGTTGTTCCTTTGTTGTTATCACATTGTGTGAATGCGGTCATGACTGCCAATGCAAGAAGTCCGTTCACAATAAAGTTTTTTTTCTTCATAACGTATCAGGTTGTTCTATGTATATAATAATTTATTTTTCTTTGTCTGATTCGGCAAGCTTGAAATTCCATGTCTTTTTCAGGCGCGCCTCTTTGTCTTGTGCTTGAACGCAATGAATTCCCTTTTTTCGTAAAGCTGCATTGCCGCTGACATGTGTGTTTGGGAATTTTCCGTTTTTCTTAAATAGTATTTGTATGGATAATAATAGCATACAAATAGCAACTATTAACACGGATATAAGTATTGTTTCAAGCATTTCTTTTTAATTTTGTGCTGCAAAGATATATTTTTGCTTTCACTAATCTATGTCTTTTTTTCAAAAAATGAGAATCAGAGAGTTAGAAGCGATTTTATTTAACGAATTTTAGTGTTTTACTCTAATATCATGAAAGGAGATATTAAAAATGGAAAAAGAACAAAACCTGAAACCTGAATGTGTTTTTCACTATTTTGCTGAAATATGCAAAATTCCACGTCCTTCAAAAAAGGAAGAGAAGATTATTGCTTATCTGAAAGAATTCGGTAAAGCACACCAGCTTGAGACTCTGGTAGATAAAGCTGGTAATGTTTTGATAAGAAAGCCTGCGACACCGGGATATGAAGATAGAAAGACTGTTATTTTGCAGTCACATATTGATATGGTGTGCGAGAAGAACAAAGATACCGAGCACGATTTTGAAAAAGACCCAATAGAAACTTATGTTGACGGAGAATGGTTGCGTGCTAAAGGTACTACCTTGGGAGCAGACAATGGTATTGGTGTTGCTACCGAGTTGGCTATTCTTGCTTCAAATGATATAGAACACGGACCTGTTGAATGTCTGTTTACTGTAGATGAAGAGACCGGACTGACTGGTGCTTTTGCTTTGGAAAAAGGTTTTATGAATGGAGATATTCTGTTGAATCTTGATTCAGAGGATGAAGGTGAGCTGTTTATAGGATGTGCCGGAGGTGTACGTGCTTTGGCTGAGTTTGATTATGAAACAGTTGCTGTGCCTGAAGGTTATTTCTGCTTCCGCGTATCATTGGAAGGTCTTACCGGTGGACATTCTGGCGACGATATAAACAAAATGCGTGCTAATGCCAATAAGGTATTGTGCAGATTCCTTTACCAGATAAGCAGAAAATATGATTTCTATCTGCTGGATATTGAAGGTGGAAACCTGCATAATGCCATTCCGCGTGAGGCACATGCTCTGTGTGCTATTCCGATGGAGCATAAGGAAGATGTACGTGTAGACTGGAATGTGTTTGCTGCAGAAGTTGAAGAGGAATATTCAGTAACCGAAAAGAACATGAAGTTTAAGCTTGAGTCTGAAACATTCTGCGGAACAGCCATTGATCGTCAGGTTACTACCAATTTCCTGCGTGCAATGCAAGGAGCATTCAATGGCGTCTTTGCCATGAGTCAGGATATGCCGGGCCTGGTAGAGACTTCTTCAAATCTGGCTTCTGTAAAGGTACGTGACAATAAAATCATCATTACAAGCAGTCAGCGTAGTTCCATATTGTCTGCACGCAAGAATGTTGCTGATACCATGCAGGCTATATTTGAGTTGGCCGGTGCACGGGTTGATGTAGGCGAAGGTTATCCGGGCTGGAAACCCAATACCCATTCTGAAATTCTAGCCATAGCCGTACAGACTTATAAGGAACTGTTTGGTACTGAACCGAAAGTGAAAGCTATTCATGCCGGTTTGGAATGTGGTTTGTTCCTTGAAAAATATCCTTCACTTGATATGGTTTCATTTGGTCCTACATTGCGTGGAGTTCATTCTCCGGATGAGCGTATGCTTATACCGACAGTAGATAAATACTGGAGACATTTGCTGGCTATCTTGAAACAGATTCCTGTAAAGAAATAAAATCTTATATTTTTAATAATACTCCGGCTTGAAACTTTAAAGTTTGAAGACCGGAGTATTTTATAATTACTCTATTGGCTAATGAAAGCTGTCCTCATCATAATGTTGTCATTGTATTGCATGTTACCGCTTCATGCACAGACATCACGCTTCAGGCTGATGGAGTATAATGTAGAGAATTTATTTGATTGTGAAGATGATTCTCTGAAAAACGATGACGAGTTTCTGCCGGATGCTTTACGGAAATGGAATTATGGGAAATACAGGGCCAAACTCGAACGGCTTATGAAAGTAATTGTGGCGGTTGGTGAGGAGCAGGTTCCGGACCTGGTGGCATTGTGCGAGGTTGAGAATGAAAGGGTTTTACGTGACCTCACTTTGTATACTCCATTGAAAGTGCTTGGATATCGTTTTGTCATGACAGATTCTTCCGATGAACGGGGAATTGATGTTGCCCTGCTGTATCAGCTTGGGCGTTTCAGATTACTTTCGCAGAGGAATATTCATGTGTCATTGCCGGGAGAGCGGCCAACGCGGGATATCATGCACATATCCGGTAAGATAATGACGGGAGATACGCTGGATGTCTTTGTGGTTCATTTTCCTTCACGTGCCGGAGGAGAGAATACTACCCGTCCGTATAGGATACATGTGGCGAAGGAACTGAAGTGTCAGTATGATTCAGTTTTTGCAGCGCGTAAAAATCCTCAAATTGTGGTGACTGGAGATTTTAATGATTTTCCGGAGAGTATGTCAATTTCTGAGATACTTGGTGCAAGTTATCCTTCCGGAACTGTTTTTCCGCATAAACTTTATAATGTTGTGGCCGGTTGTAAACCGGGAACTTACCGATATCAGGGTGTATGGGGAATATTTGACCATATTCTTGTTTCGGGTACGTTACTGGATACAAAGAATAAATTTCATACTTCTGCTCAGCATGCAGAGATAGTGACTTTTCCTTTTTTATTGGAGAAAGATACCAAGTATGGTGGTCTGAAACCTTTTCGCACGTATCTGGGACCACGTTATAAAGGCGGGTATAGTGACCATCTGCCGGTAAGGGTTGATTTCTTTTTTACAGACTGATGTGTTATTCATGATGATAGGCTCCGCCATTTAATATGTTCATAGCCCGGTATAACTGTTCAACAAACAGTATACGTATCATTTGGTGTGAAAATGTCATTTTGGACAATGACAGCTTTTCACTGGTAGCAGCATATACGCTGGGAGAGAAACCGTAGGGTCCTCCAATTACAAAAACCAACCGTTTGTTTACGGTATTGAGTTTGCGTTCCATCCACGAAGCAAATTCAACGGAACGGAATTCCTTTCCACCTTCATCAAGCAATACAACAGTGTCTCCGGGTTGTAATGCTTTTAATATGAGTTCACCTTCTTTTTCCTTCTGTTGTTCCTGCGTGAGACTTTTTGTGTTCTTCAGTTCCGGAATAACTTCTATATCAAATGAAATGTAATGTTTTACACGTTCAGTGTAATCATTTATTATGGTGATATAATGTTTCTCTACAGTTTTTCCAACTACAAGCAATGTGGTTTTCATACAGTTCCTATTGTTTATCAGTGCAAAGATAGCAGAAATACGCCAAAGATAAAAGCGGATATAAAAAGGGTGGAGCCCGCCACCATACCGCCGTATGGCCTGCGAGCTCCTGATCTACATATAGAGAGTATTGTAATTTATTGCATGGTTTTGTCACTCAGATAATCCTGAATGTCCTGCTTGTAACTGTCAGATATCGGAATATATTCTTTTCCGAAAACGATACGTCCGCGTTCAATCAGTTTTATTTTGCTCTTTTGAACGATGTATGAACGATGTATTCTGATAAACTGTGCAGATGGCAATCGTTCTTCCATGCTTTTCATACTCATTAATGAGAGTATGGGACGTGGCTCGTTTTCCAGATAGATTTTTACATAATCCTTAAGACCTTCAATATAGAGTATATCTTTTAAAGGTATCTGAACCAACTTATAATCACTTTTTACATAAATACATTCATCACCGGTGTTGCTTTGTGCATTGTTCTTTGACTTTTCTTTCATTTCAAACCATTGATATGCTTTGTTGGCAGCTTCGAGAAAATCTTTATAGCTGATGGGCTTCAAAAGATAATCGAGTGCATTTACCCTGTAACTGTCCAATGCATATTGGCTGAAGGCTGTAGTGAAGATGATACGTGTTTCCGGGCTGACTATATGCGAAAACTCCAGTCCGTTCAATTCAGGCATCTGAATATCGAGGAACAGCAAATCGACAGGATTGTCCTGCAATCCCTTTGAAGCCATTACTGCACTGGTATATTCTCCTTTCAGTTCCAGAAAGGGAGTTTTGTTTGCATAAGTCTTTAGTAATCCTAAAGCTAGCGGTTCATCATCAACTATAGCGCAAGTTAAGATCATGACTCAATATATTTATTGTTAGTTCTTATTGATAAAATGGAAGAATAGATACTTCCGTTTTCATTTATTCCTTTTTTCCATTCGTATTGTCCGTGATAGAGCAGCTCCAGTCTTTTCTTTACCTGTTCCAGACCTATGCCGCTACCACTTTTATCCGTATAGTTCTTAGGGTGGTTGCTGTTTATGATTTCGCACAGAACCTCGTTTTTGTTTTCGCTTATATTGATACTTATGAAGCTTGGCTCTACCGGGCTGATGCCATGTTTAAAAGCGTTTTCTATCAAAGATATGAATATAAGCGGTGCAATCTGAGTCTGACTGTTTTTGTCTACTTGTATGTTGATTGATACAGAAACATTGTCGGTCAGCCGTATTCGCATGAGTTCAATGTAATTTTGTATGAAATCTATTTCTTTCGACAAAGATACAAATGTCCCTTGATTTTCATATAAAACATGCCTTAAAAGTTTGCTAAGATCCTGTATGGCTTTTTGAGCTTTGTCAGTATCGAAGGTAACCAAAGCGTAAATATTGTTGAGCGTATTCAAAAGGAAATGTGGATTCAACTGATTTCTAAGATTGTTGAGCTCAGCTTCCATTTTGCTTTGTTCTGCTTCTTTTCTGGCATTTTCCGCTTTTTGCCATTGCATGCTCATACGGATCACAGCGCCAAGTCCGGCCATAAAGGTAAATGAAATGGCATCCTTTAAGATAAAAATCCAGCGTGGAGGTCTTTCCTTATGCTGTGAAATTTCTCTCATCGCATCTTGCAGGTTGTTTTCAGTCTGTACAAAAGGAATATACCAGCATTGCATAACTACCATTATGGAGATAATCAGTATAAGATTATATATGATATATCTGGAGACTTTCTTTTTCAGTAAAAAGCGGGGTGCAAAAATCAGATAATTGCTATAGAATATCAGAAACAAGGCTACAGGCATATTCAGACGTTTGAAATAAGCCTCCCATTGTATACCTCTTGTAGAGTTTTCTATCAACAAGGGGAATGTAAAAAGCAGTATCCATACAATAATATGGATAAATGTTATCATGGATACTGCTTTGCGGGTATATATCTTGTTCTTGTTCATAATTATATGATTATTCGTATCTGATAGCTTCTATAGGATCAAGGCTTGCTGCTTTCTTGGCCGGATACCATCCGAAGAATACACCGGTTATAGTACATACGGCAAAACTTAACAGTACGCTCCAGGGTTGTATGAATATGGGCCAGTGTGCTACATTCTTTACGATAATGCTGGCACCGCATCCGAAAATGACTCCGATAAGTCCGCCTGTTATACTGATCAGGATTGCTTCAATCAGGAACTGACTCAGAATGTCTATACCTCGTGCACCGACAGACATTCGTAATCCTATTTCGCGGGTTCTTTCTGTAACGGAAACATACATGATATTCATGATTCCGATACCACCTACGATTAATGAGATTCCGGCAATACATGCCAACAAGGTAGTCATCAGATTGGTTGTAGAGTTAAGCATGGTACTTAATTCTTGCTGAGTACGTATGGTAAAGTCATCATCATCGGTAGCTTTTAACTTATGTTCTCTGCGCAGGATACGGCTGACCTCATCAGTCGCGTAGTCTGTCATGTCTTCTGTAAGAGCCGATGCGAATATACCCTGAAGATAAGTTACAGCCAGCAGACGTTTCATTACAGTGGTGTAAGGTGCAAGAACGATATCGTCCTGGTCCATACCCATTGAGTTGTATCCTTTTGATTTAAGTACACCGATAACTCTGAACGGAATCTTGTTAAAACGGATTATCTGTCCGATAGGGTCGCTGCCGTCAGTAAAAAGGTTGTCGGCAATGGTCTTACCTATAATACAGACTTTACTGGCACTTTTAATATCAGCTTCAGTAAACATTTCTCCACTTTCAACAGTCAGCTGACGAATTTTCAGGTAGTCAATGCTGACTCCGTTGACTGAAGACGGATAGTTGTTTGCTCCGTGAATCAGTTGTCCGGATGAAGAAACGTTTGGGCTGATAGCTGACAAAAAGGTACATTCATTACGCAAAGTCTCATAATTTTCGAGTTTAAGAGTCTGCATGGCCGATGGGTCCTGACGCACACCACCACGCATTTCTCCACCCGGATGTATCATAATCATATTTGATCCCATCTCGGAGATTTGTGCCTGAATGCTCTTTTTGGAACCTTGACCAATGGCTAGCATGGTAATTACCGAAGCTACACCAATAATGATACCGAGCATGGTCAGGAATGCTCTCATCTTGTTATTGGCCAAGGCCCGCAGAGCTATTTTGAATAGATTGCTAATGTTCATGGCAATTTGTTTATAATGTTCTTTTCTTATTCTTCGTCATTCTTTGGCAAAGCAGCTAGTGCCTGTTTTGCTGAAAGAATGTTCTTGTTTACAGTGTCTTCAATAATATGGCCGTCTCGCAACCGGATGTTTCGACTGCTGTATTGTGCAATGTCCGGATTATGGGTAACAAAGATAATAGTACGTCCGCTGGCATGCAGTTGCTGGAACAATACCAGTATTTCAAACGATGTACGCGTATCCAGATTACCTGTAGCTTCGTCGGCGAGGATTACAGCCGGATTGTTGACCAGGGCTCGTGCAATGGCTACACGTTGCATCTGTCCACCCGACATTTGGTTTGATTTATGCTCAAGTCTGTCACCAAGTCCGACATTTTGCAGTGCTTTTATAGCTCTTTCTCTGCGTTCGGAAGCGCCGACTGCAGGATTATACATAAGCGGGAGCTCTACATTTTCAACAGCAGTTGTTTTCGGTAACAGGTTGTAGTTCTGAAAAACGAAACCTATTTTTCTGTTACGGAGTATGGCACGTTCAGGTTTGCTCATTTTCCTTACGGAGATTCCATCCAGGTAATATTCACCGCTGCTGGGAGTATCCAGACATCCTAAGGTGTTCAGCAAAGTCGATTTGCCGGAACCGGATGTTCCCATAATCGTAACGAATTCTCCTTCTTCGATGGAGAATGAAACGCCACGCAAGGCATGTACCGTTTCATCTCCAACAATGAAGTCTCGTTTGATATTTTGTAATTCGATAACAGTTTTACCCATAGTCGTTATTCCTTGTTCGTTTTTTTGTCTTTGTTCCTGTCAGGACGTCCAGGCATGAACGGATTTTGTTCTTGTTGAGCTGGTTGTGCTTCCGGTTCTGTACTAAAGGCTTTTGCTTCGCTTACAATAGTTGTACCTTCGGCTATACCTCCACAGATTTCCGTATAAGTACCGTTGCTTAGTCCGATTGTTACCGGATGTGCCTGGAATACATGATTTTCATAAGTCCATACCTTGTGCTCTGCGTCGCAATCTTTTATTACATCTTCTTTGCCTAAGAGAGGTTCTTCAGGAACAAAGCGCAAAGCCTTTGCCGGAACGCATAAAACATCCTTTTTATTGATGGTATAGATGGTGACATTTGCTGTCAATCTGGGTTTCAGTTTCAAGTCAGGATTATCTGCAGTGATAACAACTTCATATGTTACAACCGTTTCTGTGGTACTGGTAGTACTGGTGCTGCTTTTGCTGCTTCCTAAACGAATCTGTTTGACGTGTCCGGTAAATACATCTTCAGGATAAGCGTCTACAGTAAATGATACTTCCTGGCCGTTTTCAACTCCACCTATGTCAGCTTCATCAATGTCGGCAACAACCTGCATCTTTGTCAAGTCTGCGGCTATGGTGAAGAGGGTAGGAGTTTCAAATCCGGATGCAACAGTTTGTCCTTCTTCAACGTCACGACTGGTTACAATTCCGTCAATTGGAGAGGTAATGATTGCATAAGACAAGTTACGTTGAGCCTTATTGTAAGAAGCTTTGCTGCTTTCATAAGTACTTTTGGCACGTTGATAGTTGTACAGATATTCTTCGTACTCCTTATCACTGATGAGGCCCTTTTCATGCAATAGCTTGTTGCGCTCATAGTTCTTTTTCTGGTAATTGTATTCAGCCTGTGCTCCATCGTAAGTTCCTTTTGCCGATTCCAATTCGTTCTGCAAGGTTACTTTATCCATTTCAGCAATCAGTTGGCCTTTCTTGACTACAGAATTGTAATCCACATATATTTTATCGATAATTCCAGATACCTGAGTACCTACTTCTACTTCAGTTACAGGCTCAATAGTACCTGTAGCCGTGATCGAACTTTTGATTTCGCCTTTTTGTACTTGTGTGGTTGCAAAGGTTACTACCGGTTTCTTTTTACTTCCACCGAATAACCAGTATCCACATCCGGCAATAATTACAATAATGATAATGCCGCCGATAAGTTTCTGCTTCTTGTTCATATTTATATGTATTTTATTTTTGTCTTATATTTCTATTTTATTTCCTGCATAGAAGTTTAGCAGAATACGGTTTAATATAGCCATGTATTTGGCTTGAATACGTTCTTGCTGCGCACTCATCAGGTTGTTTTTTTCTGTGAGAAGTTCAACCGTATTTTTCATTCCCAGTTTAAATTGTTCGCTTACTAAGGCATAACTGCTTTCGCTGCTTTTTAACTTGGCATCAGCAGCAACGAACTGTTGTTGTGCGCTGGATGCATCCAGCCACATGTTTTCAATGTTCTTATAAAGTTCTTTCTGCTGGCTGATTAAATCCAACTTCTTGCTTTCGTATTGGAATTTAGCTTTTTCTACAGCACTTTTGGTTTCTCTGTTATTAAATATAGGAATACTGAGTGTCAGTCCTATTGAATTGTTCCATCCGTTTTTTATTTGTTCAGAGAAAGTGAAGTTACTTCCGGATGTATGGTTGGTACCTATTCCGGCGCTCAGACTGATGTTTGGCATATATCCGGCTTTTGCCATACGTATGCTTAAATCAGCCGATTCTATGTTCAGTTTACTGCTTTGTATTTCCGGACGAAGAGAAAGAGCTGTCTGGTAAATATCTTCTTTTTGAGGAAGGGGTGACAGTACTTCCTGTTCATTCAGCTCAGGAATAACAAGTTCCATTGTCTGATCACCATCCAGCTCAAGCAATTGTTTGAGCTGAAGTTTGTAATCCTCAAGGCTTACTTGTGAGGTAACCAGCTGATAATTGTCATTGCTTACTTGCGACTCGAGCTGTGCCAGTTCACTCTTGGAAATATCTCCTGCAGCCAGTAATTCCTTGCCACGTTCATATTGGGCTTTACTTAATTCAAGAGTTCCTTCATTAATGCGTACAGATTCGTAAGCATAAAGGATTTGAATGTATAGCTTGGTTATTTCTTCCTGCAGTGTGTTTTCTTGTTCGCTGACAGTCAGTTCTGCAGTTTCCTGACTCAGCTTGTTCTGTTTGATTGTATTCAAACGTTTTCCTCCATTCCATACAGTCCACTGTGCATTAAGCCCGTAGTTTCCTGTATATGATGTCTTGCTACTGCTGCTTATGATTTCAGTTCCACTTACCATGCTGCTGGTTTCCTGGTAGGGACGATTTACTATGTTCTGTCCGCTGCTGAATGACAAACTTGGGAAAAGAGCGGCTTTTGCTGTCTTTACATCAACTTTGCTTTCTTCTAGTGACAGTTTGTTCTGTTGCAACTGGATATTTTGTTCCAATGCATAACGGATGCATTCATCCAATGTCCATTGCTTGACTTCTTGTGCCGTTGATGGCAATGTTATTGCCATGGCCAGTGTCGTTACTGCATATGCAATCTGTTTTTTCATTCTACCCTTGTTTTTTTATTATTCACGATACAAAAGTATATCGTGCCTGATTTATTCGAAAATGAAATAGATTCTCCCTTTTTTTCTATGGATAAATGCTTTTTTTTTATCGATGAATTAATATTGGGGTCGACTGTTTGTTAAACTTTGAATTTATTCATTTGTTCATTACATGGTTTTGTCTAACTTTGTCTCTGATAAGAAATGTATAACTAAAAACAGAAACAAAAATTATGTTTTCAGGTATTGTAGAAGAATTTGCAGAAGTGGTCCGTGTGGTGAAAGACCAGGAAAATTTGCACCTTACTTTGAAATGTTCATTTGTTGATGAGTTGAAAATAGATCAGAGCATATCACATAACGGTGTCTGTCTGACAGTTGTAAAAATAGAAGATGGAACTTATACGGTAACAGCGATGCGTGAAACCATTGAACGCTCAAATATCGGACTGTTAAAAGAGGGTGATAAGGTGAATGTGGAGCGTAGTATGCTGATGAACGGGCGCCTTGACGGACACATCGTACAGGGACATGTGGATATGACAGCAGAATGTGTGGAAGTAAAGGATGCTGAAGGTAGCTGGTATTATACTTTTAAATATGCTTTTGATAAGGAAATGGCACAACGCGGATACATGACGGTTGATAAGGGTTCGGTAACGGTAAATGGAGTGAGTCTTACGGTATGCAATCCTACGGAAAATTCGTTCCAGGTAGCTATTATACCTTATACATATGAGCATACGAACTTTCATACGATAAAGGTTGGAAGTATTGTAAATATTGAGTTTGACATATTGGGCAAATATATCAGTCGTATTTTACAATTGTCAAAATAAGATTTGTCTGATGGAGGATTTCTTGGAACTGGCTTCATCACGTCAGAGTGACAGAGCCTATGATAAAACAAAACGGGTTGAAGAGTATAAAATAAATTATATTCTGGAAGCTGCACGCATGGCACCTTCTGCCTGCAATGCACAGCCTTGGAAATTTGTTGTAGTAATCGAGCCGGATTTAGTGCTCCGTCTGGGTAAGGCGGCTGCAGGACTGGGCATGAACAAATTTGCGAAAGATGCTCCAGTGCATATTCTTGTTATAGAAGAATCAGCCAATATTACATCCTTTCTGGGGTCTAAAATCAAGGACAAACATTTTCCTTTGATTGATATAGGCATAGTGTCGGCACATATAGTATTGGCGGCAGAAGAACAGGGATTAGGTTCTTGCATATTGGGATGGTTTGATGAAAAGGCCATAAAGCAAATGGTAGGAATACCTTCGTCAAAGCGTCTTTTACTTGATATTGTGATAGGATATGCAGCCAAGCCGGACAGACCTAAGTCTCGTAAGTCAATGGATAAGATTGTTTCATTCAATAAATACTAGCAGACACAGGAATAGTGGCCGATATTTATAAAATCATAGCCTTCTTTTTTAAAATTACCAGTTATAATTCTAAAAAAGAAGGCTATGATTTTATTTTTTGTCTATTATAAAAATTGATTCTCAATATTGCATTTTCCAATATTTGACTATACGGTATATTTTTCTTATGATAATGAAAGGTGATAGTATTGCACCCACCCATACGGAAAGTAATACTTTTACAAGAAAATAGAAAAACCAGATAACGATGCTGGCATATTGCAAAAACAATGGTTGGTAACGTGTCAGGAATTGCCATCCGGTGACGATGGATACAAGGGCATATCCTATCATGAACGGATTATATTCAGGACTTTTTCCGGGATCATCGGGCGCCAGACTGTAGCCTGCAATGAATAGCAGAACATAAATGACGAGCGAACGGATATCATTGCGAATATTTCCTTCTTTTCTTTTGTCAAAACATTCTGGACATAATATCGGAGTGCTGTGTGATGCACATTCCGAGCATAAACCTTTGCCACAATCTGTACATGTGGTTACCGCAGGTCGGTCGGGATGATAAAAACAGTTCATAATAATTAGTTCTTTGTGTTTTTTATTTCTATATATGTAGCTGCGGAACATGTTATACTGCCCAGCATTTCACAAAGATAAAAATGTTTTTTTATATAAGCATATATGAAACTTTTTATTGCATCATATAATGAAGATTATTTTAATAATGCCGTTTATTCACAGGCCGTTATTTTTTATATAACTGTTAAGACAAATTAGGTTTGATAAGAAAATACTAGTTGTGTGAACATAAGTTATTTTGTAATCAAATTTTCTGATGGAATATTCATCAGATTGTTGATAATGAGTGGTTCACTTCTTGTTGATTTTTAGTCTGTTTCTATAAAAGTAAATAGTAAAATGTTTATTGGTTATGTGGAGTTTTGTGTATTAATTGCATAAAGAAAATATATTTCTTCTTTATTACAACTGTGTGTAAAATGGTTTTGAATTCTAAAAGTAACTATAAAATCTTGGAATTTGAAATGAAAACTATATTTTTGCGTTGAGTTTTCTATTATATATATGAAAATGCGATTTAATATAGTGAGTTTGTTTTTTGCAGGCTGGATGGGAGTATGTTTTTCATCAATGGCTGCAAATGAAAACAAAGAAATTTCTGCTTCAGACACAGTAAGTGAATACAGACGTTCTTTGCTAAAGCGTTTGCTTGATTATCTGGAAGAATCGGATAAACCGGACCCGACTAAAAAAATTGATTGGGGCTTTTTGGCAGGGCCTCATTATTCTTCTGATTCCGGTTTAGGACTAGGACTGGTCGCTTCCGGATTATATTCTATGGATCGTTCAGATTCATTGTTGCCTCAATCAAATGTATCATTGTATGGAGACATTACTACGAAAGCTTTTATGCTTATAGGTCTTCGTGGAAACAATATATTTCCGAAGAAGAAATATCGGTTGGATTATCGTGTATATATCTATACATTTCCGAGTGATTTTTGGGGAATAGGTTTTGAAAATGCTGATAATGATGAAAATGAGAGTGAGTATAAGCGTATTAAGGTAGAGTTGATGACGAGGTTCCAGTTTAAAATAGCCGAGAATGCTTTCTTGGGACCCATTGCGCGCTTTCAGCTAGTCAGAGCTTATTCTTTGGATGAGAAGGCAAGAGCCTTGCTGAATGGAGAATCCAGAGTAGTGCATGATTATGGTATTGGAATATCATATACATACGATACCCGTGATTTTATATTGAATGCATACAGAGGTTGGTTTATTCAGTTCGACTTATTGGCTAATCCTCGTTTTTTAGGAAATCATTCAAATTATCTGACTTCAGATTTGTCGGTCAGTACCTACCGTCAGGTATGGAAAGGCGGAGTATTGGCCGGTGAGTTTCATTACAGACAAAGTATAGGAGATGTACCTTGGGCGATGTTGGCAGAGGTTGGTTCAAGCAATAGAATGCGTGGATATTACGAAGGACGTTATCGTGACAAGAATCTGATGGAAGCCCAGATAGAATTAAGACAGCATGTATGGAAACGTAACGGAATAGTATTGTGGGCAGGTTTGGCCGAGGTCTATCCCGACTTTGGTGAGTTGCGCTGGAACCGGATTTTGCCTAATGCCGGTATCGGTTACCGCTGGGAATTCAAGAAGCGTGTGAATGTTCGTCTTGATTATGGATTTACCCGTAATGGCGGTGGCTTTTTGTTTAACATAAATGAAGCATTTTAATGAAAAAGCAGAGAGTATTATTTTATTTGTTTTGGTTCATATTGTCATTGCCCAATTTTATATTGGCATTTACTGAACAAATGAATGTATGGGGAAAATGTGCATTGATTATATTGCCTGTTGCAGTATTTGGAGTATTGATGACACTGAATAAAAAGCCTGGAATAATATATTGGGCCTGTTTCCCTTTCCTGTTTATCGGAGCATTCCAGATGGTATTGACTTATTTGTTTGGTAAGGGAGGTATTGCTGTTGATATGTGGCTTAACTTATCTACTACCAATTCAAGCGAAGCCAATGAATTGCTGTCACAATTATGGCCTGCAGTGATAGGAGTTATTTTGATTTATATTCCTTCATTGGTACTGGCTGTGTGGTCAGTACGTATGAAAGAGAAACTGTCGGGTGCCTTTAGGAAAGTTCACAGGCATATCGCAGGAGGATTATTGGCAGCCAGTTTGTTGTGTATATTGATGGCTTATATGGCAGGCGGATATAAACTGACTGATGATATGTTTCCTGTGAATGCATGTTACAATTGCGTGCAGGCAATGGAACGTGAGGATGCGACGAAAGCATACAAAGAAGCTTCAGACGGTTTTGTTTTCAATGCTCATATGGCAAAGACAGATACGCTTCCACAAGTGGTTGTATGTGTGGTGGGTGAAACATCGAGAGCTGCCAACTGGCAACTTTACGGATATGAGCGTGCCACTAATCCGATACTTTCAAAAACAGATGGACTTTTGGTTTTTCGCGACCATATGAGCCAAAGTAATACGACTCATAAGAGTGTTCCTATTTTGTTGTCTTTGGCATCGGCTGAGAATTATGAAATACTGTACAGAAGTAAAGGTATCATGGCTGCTTATCGTGAAGCCGGTTACTATACCGCCTATATTTCCAACCAGCAACGCAATAAATCTTTTATTGATTTTATCGGTGAACAGGCTGACAGTTGTGTCTTTCTGAACGACAATAAGAAAGGAGTAAGCTATGATGAAGTGTTGATACCCGCTTTGCATGGAATCCTTAAAAAGGGGCACAGACATTTGTTTGTTGTATTGCATACTTATGGCTCTCATTTCAATTATTATGACCGTTATCCCGAAGAAGCAAGAACATTTGTACCCGATTTTATAGAGAATGCCAAGAAGACTCATCGTCATAAGATGATAAATGCATACGATAATTCTATCCGTTATACGGATGCGGTTCTAGGAAAACTGATAGGATTATTGACCGAATGTAAAGAAAGTGCGGCTTTGCTTTATACATCAGATCATGGCGAAGATATTTTTGATGATGAGCGTGATTTGTTTCTGCATGCTTCTCCGGTACCTTCTTACTATCAGTTGCATGTTCCATTGGTGATATGGACTTCAGAGACTTATCGTCAGGTGCATGCTCAGAGACTGGAGTCTATGACCAGTCATACGGATTTGCCTACAAGCAGCAATTGTGTATTCCATACCTTGCTTGGATTGGGAGGAGTTGAGACTGCATATCGGAATGATTCTTTGTCGTTGGTAAGTCCTGATTTCTCTGTTAGTAAGAGATATTATATAAATGACAGAAATGAACCGGAACTGTTAAGGCTCTGTTGGGATGAAAATGATTTGAAAGTATTGAAAAAAAAGAATTTGCGCTATGAATAAGAATTTGGTTACTTTATTTTATGGGCTTGTTCTTGCCGGATTTGTAAATGCCCAGGAGAAAGTAGAATACATTAAGTATGGAGATATGGATTCATGGTTGGTGCGTAATATCAAAGAAAGTCTGGTTATTGGTGGAAATACTAAAGTATTGTATGAAATAGCACCTACGGCTGTATGGAATGAAAACAAGGCGTATGTCAATCAGGGAAACTCGCCTTGGGCTACGTCAAATGTGATGGCAAAAGTGGCAGGAGTAACCAAAACCAATACTTCTGTGTATAGGGAAACCAGAACGGGACATGGATATTGTGCCCGTTTGGAGACTCATGAAGAACAGTGTCATGTACTGGGATTGTTTAATATCAGGGTATTGGCTGCAGGTTCTGTTTTTTTGGGTGAAACTATTGAACCTATTACCGGTACGGATAATCCGATGAGCAAGCTGAATGTGGGGATGCCTTTTACGGGCCATCCTAAAGCCTTGTGTTTTGACTATAAAGTAAAACTCTCGGGAAAACCGAATCGTATAAGGCAAACGGGATTCAGTAAAATATCCGAAGTAAAAGGGCTGGATATGGCAGACTGTGTATGTTTTTTGCAAAAACGGTGGGAAGATAGTGCTGGCAATATCTATGCGTTAAGAGTGGGGACTATGGTGCATCGGTTTGATAAGGATTCAGACGGTTGGGTAGATAAGGCCCAGTTTGCAATTCATTATGGCGATATTACGCATCAGGATTTTTACCAATCTTATATGGGCTTGTTGCAGGGTGAGCAGGAAAAGTATGCCAGAAACAGTAAAGGAAAAATGGTTCCTGTAAAGGAAATAGGCTGGGCTAAAGATGGAGAAAATCCAACACATGTGATATTGCAGTTTGATTCCAGTCATGGCGGAGCCTATATAGGTTCTATCGGAAATACCTTGTGGATAGATAATGTAGGATTTATATATTGATATGAATTTATATGCATAAAAATAAAAACCTTTCGATAAGCATCGAAAGGTTTTTATTTTTATAACCTTGAAACGGAACGTTTCAATTATTTCTTTTCACTCAATTGTTTATGCATTGCTGCGGCAGCACGGCGTCCGTCTCCCATAGCCAGAATAACGGTAGCTCCACCTCTTACGATGTCTCCTCCAGCATAAATTGTCGGGATAGACGATTGCATGTCTTCATTTACAGAGATAGTACCTTTGCGACCCAGTTCGAGACCTTCTATTGAGTGAGGTACGATTGGGTTAGGTGATACTCCGACGCTGACAATAGCCATATCAATATCGATGGTTTCAGTTGCTCCAGGAATAGGAACAGGGCTACGACGTCCGGATGCATCTGGTTCTCCAAGTTCCATCTTTTGCAATACTACCTGTTTTACAGCACCTTTTTCATCTGCAATGTATTCAATCGGGTTATGCAGTGTGATAAATTCCACACCTTCTTCTTTGGCATGTTTAACTTCTTCCAGACGTGCAGGCATTTCTTCTTCAGAACGTCGGTAGATAATCATGGCACGTTCAGCTCCCAGACGGCGGGCTGTACGGACAGAATCCATAGCAGTATTACCTCCACCGATAACGGCAACGCGTTTTCCGAAAGTGACAGGAGTATCTGTATCTTCACTTGCTGCATCCATCAGGTTAACGCGGGTCAGATATTCGTTTGACGACATGATGTTGATAGAGTTCTCACCCGGGATATTCATGAAGTTGGGCAGACCTGCGCCAGATGCAACGAAGATTCCTTTAAATCCTTTATCTTCCAACTCTTTAACACTGATAGTTTTACCTACAATGCAGTCTTTAATGAAAGTAACTCCCATTTTCTTAAGATTGTCTATCTCAACATCTACAATCTTGTTTGGAAGACGGAATTCGGGAATACCATATTTTAATACACCGCCAATTTCATGCAAAGCTTCAAAGACGGTAACATCGTATCCCAGTTTTGCCATATCTCCAGCAAAAGACAATCCTGCCGGTCCTGAACCTACGACTCCTACCTTTATTCCATTCTTTTCAGCAATGTGAGGTAATGAAATATGTCCGCTTTCGCGTTCATAGTCGGCAGCGAATCTTTCCAGATAACCGATAGCTACTGCTGGTTCTCCCATTTTCAGATGGATACATTTTGATTCGCACTGTTTTTCTTGTGGACATACACGGCCACATACGGCAGGAAGTGCACTTGTTTCTTTTAATACGCGGGCAGCTTCCAGGAACTCTCCTCGTTCGATGTTTTTAATGAAGCCCGGAATATTGATGCTTACCGGACATCCGGTCATACAAGTCGGATTGGCACAGTCAAGACAACGTTTGGCTTCAAGAACAGCCTGTTCTGCAGTAATACCTTGATTAACTTCTTCTTTTCGGCTGTGTGAGCGATATTCCGGATCTAACTCTGGCATTATGACACGTTTGATGGCTGTACGTTCTTTAGGTTTCATGCTCTTGCGCAATTCTTCACGCCAGGGAGCATTACGTCCGTTTTCGTGATTTTCGGCCATGCATTCATGTTCATGTGTGAAACGGTCCATTTCTTCCTTTTCTTCTTTCTTGAAAGCGCCCATACGTTTCAGCATCTCATCGAAATCAACCTGATGTCCATCAAATTCCGGTCCGTCAACACATACAAATTTTGTTTTTCCACCCACAGTAATACGGCATGCACCACACATACCTGTACCGTCTACCATAATGGTATTAAGTGAAACATCGGTAGGAATATCGTATTTCTTGGTCAGTAAACAAACAAACTTCATCATGATAGCCGGGCCAATGGCGAAACATTTATCTACTTTCTCGCGTAAGATAACGCTTTCGACACCTTCAGTGACGAGTCCTTTGTTTCCATATGAACCGTCATCGGTCATGATAATTACTTCATCAGAACTTTTTCTGACTTCTTCTTCGAGAATGATGAGTTCTTTGGTGCGTCCTGCCAATACTGAAATTACTTTATTTCCGGCAGCTTTTAATGCTTGTATGATAGGAAGCATTGGAGCTACACCTACGCCACCTCCGGCACATACTACGGTACCGAATTTTTCAATGTGGGTAGCTTGTCCCAACGGACCTACAATATCTGTAATGGTGTCACCTTCATTCAAATCACACAATCGGGTTGAAGACAATCCTACTTTCTGTACAACAAGAGTGATGGTTCCTTTTACAGGATCTGCTCCTGCAATGGTAAGAGGCATACGCTCACCTTTCTCACCTACACGCACAATAACAAAATGGCCGGCTTTACGTGATTTTGCTATTAATGGTGCTTCAACTTCGAACTTAAAAACTTTTTCAGAGAATTGTTCTTTTGAAATAATTTTGTTCATTTCTTTTCTGTATTAAAAAACTAAAAGTTAGTGTTGGTCATTATTAGTACTTACAAAGATAAAATCTTTCATCGGATTGCACAAGAAAACAATGCGGAACTATTATTATAAGAGCTTTATAAGTTCTTGTATATGTTCCTCTTTTGTTGCCCAACTTGTAGTAAACCGCACAATCGAGTGTTTGTTATCAAAGATTCCCCAAGTTTCAAAAGTTGCTTTTTTTCTCAGCTCTTCTATCTTGTTGTTCTCTAAAATCAGGAATTGTTGATTTGTTGGAGAATCTATGTAGAATCGATAACCTTTTTGTCTGAATCCGTTTTTCAGAGTTTCTGCCATGTCAATGGCATGTCGTGCAATTTTCAGATACAAGTTATCTGTAAACAGTGTATCGAACTGTATTCCCAATAATCTTCCTTTTGCCAGTAAGGCTCCGTGTTGTTTGATAATAGGAAAGAAGTTTTTTAGTAATTCTTTATTGGTAACAACAACGGCTTCTCCAAACAGTGCCCCTACCTTGGTGCCACCAATATAAAAAATATCACATAGGCGGGCTATGTCTGCCATACCCATATCTGCCGCATAAGAAGCGAGTCCATATCCCAGTCTGGCTCCGTCAATGAAAAGAGGTATATTATGCTTATGGCAGACATCGCTTAATGCCGTAAGTTCATTCTTACTGTATAAAGTTCCATATTCGGTGGGGTAGGAGATGTATAGCATGCCTGGAGCGACCATATGTCCGTAAGTGGGATCATTATAAAAGTTTGTAATGTAATTATCCACATCTTCGGCACGAACCTTACCTTCTTTTTGAGGTAATACAAGAACTTTATGTCCGCTTGTTTCTATGGCACCCGATTCATGAACGTTAATATGACCGGTTTCTGCTGCTAAAACTCCTTCGTAGCTTTTTAAGACTCCGTCAATAACGGTTGCATTGGTTTGAGTTCCACCCACAAGAAAATGAATATCGGCATGAGGCATATCGCAGAACTTGCGTATTTTTTCTTTTGCGCTTTGACAATAAGAATCATAACCGTATCCGGGAGTCTGTTCCATGTTGGTCTGCAGGAGCTTTTCCATGATTAAAGGATGTGCTCCTTCCATATAATCACAATCAAAATGTAACATGATTTTTAAAATGAAAAAGCGCAAACTACCCAAATATGTTGTATTTGTGTAATTTGCGCTTATTATGTTATTAAAAAATATATTAGTCAATCATTTCAAATCCGCAATAAGGAACCAGCGCTTTAGGTATGCGGATACCTTCAGGTGTCTGGTTGTTTTCAAGTAGTGCAGCTACGATTCTTGGTAAAGCTAATGCAGAGCCGTTCAATGTATGGCAAAGTTCGATTTTTTTGTCAGCATTACGGTAACGGCATTTCAGACGATTGGCCTGATAAGTGTCAAAGTTTGAAACAGAGCTTACTTCGAGCCAACGCTGTTGAGCTTCTGAATAGACTTCAAAGTCGTAGCATATTGCTGCAGTGAAACTCATATCACCACCGCATAAGCGAAGGATTCTGTATGGAAGTTCCAGCTTTTGCAAAAGTCCTTCTACGTGATCAAGCATTTCCTGATGTGATTGTTTGGAATGTTCCGGCTTGTCAATGCGTACTAATTCCACTTTTGAGAATTCATGCAGACGGTTCAGGCCACGTACATCTTTTCCATATGAACCGGCCTCACGGCGGAAACATTGTGTGTAAGCGCAATTCTTTATAGGAAGTTCTTTCTCGTCAAGAATCACGTCACGGTAAATATTGGTGACTGGGACTTCTGCAGTAGGAATAAGATACAAGTCATCAACTTCACAATGATACATCTGGCCTTCCTTGTCTGGTAATTGTCCGGTTCCATATCCAGATGCTGTATTCACTACGGTCGGAGGCATGATTTCTGTATATCCGGCATTTCTTGCTTCATCAAGGAAGAAATTAATGAGTGCTCGTTGCAAGCGGGCTCCTTTTCCTTTGTAAACAGGGAAGCCTGCTCCCGTGATCTTAACGCCCAAATCAAAATCAATCAAATCATATTTTTTTGCCAGTTCCCAATGAGGAAGTGCATTTTTAGGAAGTTCAGTTTCCATTCCACCCATTTTTACCACAACATTCTCTTCTGCTGTAGCTCCTTCTGGTACTTCTTCATAAGGGACATTTGGAATAGTGTAAAGAAGATCTTGCATGTCATTGGCTGCTTGAGTCATTGTCTCTTCTAATGCCTTATTAGATTCTTTAATTTCGGCAACTCGTTTTTTTGCGGCTTCTGCTTCTTCTTTTTTACCTTCTTTCATCAATGCACCAATTGTTTTTGATGTAGCATTGATTTCTGCAAGGTTTTTATCCAGAATAGTTTGGGTATTTTTTCTTTTATCGTTTAATTCGAGAACTTTAGATATTGTTTCCTGTGCATTCTTGAAGTGCTTTTTTTCCAGTCCACGTACAACTTTGTCCGTGTTTTCTGTGATTTGTTTAATAGTAAGCATATTTGTAAAGTCTTAATTCATTATTTCGAATATGCAAAGATAAAAAAAGGTGAGTGGAGAGACAAATGAAAAACAGAGTTTTTCGGTCTGCTAATTAGCTGTCTTTAGTCTTATTTAAATATGGTGAAAGATAAATGGATAGAAATAGAGCCTTACTGTCAGAAATGGTAAAACCGTTTGTTGTCTTGTATAAAATGTAGTTTGTCGGGTTAACAAAAAAGGCTCATGGAATTCATGAGCCTTTTGTTGTAGTTTTTAGTATGAGGTTTATGCTTCAGCTGCAGGAATTACAGAAACATAACTCTTATCGTTACGTCCTTTTTTGAAGCATACAGTACCATCTACCAATGCGTAAAGAGTGTGGTCGCTACCCATACCGATGTTTTCACCCGGATTATGAACAGTTCCTCTTTGACGAACAATGATGTTACCAGCTTTACAAGCTTGTCCACCGAATATCTTTACGCCTAATCTTTTACTTGCTGATTCACGGCCGTTCTTTGAACTACCAACACCTTTCTTATGTGCCATTTCTTCTTACTTTTTAAATGATTAAGCAATAACTTGTTTGATTGTTAACTCTGTAAATTGTTGACGGTGACCATTCAACTTTCTGTAACCTTTTCTTCTTTTCTTGTGGAAAACTAATACTTTGTCTCCTTTAACGATAGAAGAAGCTACTTCGCAAACAACTTTTGCACCTTCTACAGTAGGAGCACCTACGGTTACATTTCCATTGTTATCAACTAACAATACTTTGTCAAATTCAACAGTTGCACCATTTTCAGCATTTTGAATGTGGTGTACAAACAATTTCTTGCCTTCTTCAGCTTTGAACTGTTGTCCGTTAATTTCTACGATTACGTACATATTATATATTTATTTAAACGGTTTCTCCGCCAGGTGAACTTTAATCACTTAAAATTACTTCTTTAACCCGCACGGACTAAAATCGGCTGCAAAATTACAATAAATAAACTAATTGGCAAATAGTTTGAGGAAATATTATTTTTTATGAGGAAATGTTTTTCTTATTAGAAAGCGTAATGTTAAAGCTTGATTAGTTGTCTAAATATGAAAAATGATTACATAACGCTCGAAGATTATGTTTGGCTTGATATTGAATGAGTTTCTATAAATAGTGAATATATATACTTTTGCTCTTTATTTGCTTCTTATATTTAACATTCTGATTGTATTTATGCGGAATTTGTGTCTTTTGTATTTTATTGGTTTTAGGAAAGTTGGATTAAAAATGAATTGTCGATTTGATGTAAATGTTAATATTAAAATCTGTAAAAAGTTAAATAAAAACGCTTATTAACTTTTCTATTCTGGTTTAATTATTCTTTTAAGAATTAATAGGGATATAGTCTAAAAAAGAGAAGGAAAAAATTTGTTTATTTTTTCAAAGCTTTTATTTTTGTTAGGTAATATTATAAATTTAATAAAATCAAGGGAGAGCATGAATAATTCTTTTTTACAAAACAATTCTAGGTATGTTCCCTTTTCACAGCATTGGTTACATCATGTAGCATGTGGATGTTTAGTGATGGCCATGATGGTGTCTCCTGTAATAGTTAGTGCACAAAATGCTACGGGGGGGGGTAAACAAGTTGTAAATCAACAAGGTAAAGTAACTTATAAGGGCGTCGTTATTGATGATGCCGATATGCCATTGCCCGGCGTAAGTGTTACTTATAAACATGCCAAAGGGTCCGGTGCAATTACGAATATTGATGGAGAGTTTCAAATTACAGTACCAGATAATGTTCATGAACTGACATTTTCGTATGTCGGTATGAAAACGCAGACCATTCGTGTGTCTGGTAACAAAAAAATTACAGTTCGTTTGGAATCTGATGCGGTTTCTTTAAAAGAAGCCGTAGTTACAGGTATTTATACTCGTAATGTTGAAAGTTTTACCGGTTCTATGTCGACTTTTAAGGGTGAAGAATTGAAAGCTGTGGGTAATCAGGGGATACTTAGGAGTTTGAGCGCATTGGATCCTTCTTTTATTTTGACAGAAAGTAACATAACGGGTTCTAATCCGAATGCAATGTTGGATATTAGTATTAATGGTAAAACTAATATTGTAGGTTTGCAATCGGAATATGAGACCGATCCAAATCAACCTCTTTTTATATTAGATGGTTTTGAAACCACTTTACAGGTTATTTCTGATTTAAGTATGGATCGTGTAGAAAGTATTACAATTTTAAAAGATGCGGCTTCTACTGCGATTTATGGATCAAAGGCAGCTAATGGGGTTGTTGTGGTGGAAACTAAAAAACCGGAACCGGGTCGTTTACGTTTTAGTTATAATGGCACTTATCAAATTGCTTGGGCTGATTTAAGTGACTATAATTTAATGAATTCTTCAGAGAAATTACTTTATGAGAAACTTGCGGGTCGATATGGCTCTTTGGATGAAAGTGGCGAAATTGTTGATGAAAATAATCGTGCTTTGTATTATAGTCGATTGAAAGAAGTAAAATGTGGATTAGATTCATATTGGTTAAATGAACCTTTACGGACAGCTCTTACGCAAAGTCATCGTATTTTTGTTGATGGCGGTGATTCTGCATTTACTTATGGCTTGGATTTTACTTATCAGAATACACAGGGTGTTATGAAGGGTTCTGATAGAGATGCAGCTAGTGGTAATATTCGTTTGACTTATCGTGTGGATAAATTTTCATTCAACAATTCTACAACAATAAATTATACAGGATCATCTCAGGAACCGGTTCCTTTTCGGAATTTTTATGAAACTAATCCTTTTTATCGTAAAGTTTCAGAGGACGGAGAAATACTCAAATATTTGGATTCTTATCAAGTATTAGGTGGGGGTACTGCTTATGTATGGAATCCTTTGTGGGATTTCCATCAAAACAGTTTTAATGAGACAGAAGATTTGGGATTAACCAATAATTTTCAGATTGAATGGCGTGCGTTGGCAGAACTTCGAATTCGTGGCCGTTTTGGCTTGACGCTGTCTAGAACTAATACAGAAAAATTTGTTTCTCCGGACGAGACGGCATTTGCTGATACAGACAAATTGGAACGTGGAACATATAATAAGTCTAATAGCAATGGATTTACTTATAATGGAAGTTTAGATATTACATATGGTAAGAGTTTTGGCAAGCATATGATAAATGCTGTTGCAGGTATGAATGTTTCTGAAACGAATACTAGCGTTGAAGGATTTGGTGCTTATGGTTATCTGACCGATCAATTTTGGAATCCCAACTTTTCTACTGGTTATCCGGAAGGTGGGCGTCCTTCTTCTTCTATAAGTAAAAAACGTTCAGCTAGTTATTATGCAAATCTTAATTACGGATATGATCTTCGATATTTACTTGATTTTAATGTTCGTTCTGATGGTGCTTCCACATTTGGTATAAATAATCCGTTTACGACTACATGGTCTTTTGGAGCCAGTTGGAATGTGTATAATGAGAAATTCTTTCCTAAAAATGATATATTTGATTATTTGAAGATTAGATATACAGTAGGTAATCCTGGAAATGAGAACTTTGATGCTAAATTATCAAGTAGTATTTATTCTTATCGAACAACCTATCAAAATCCCTTTGGGTTGGCTGCATTGATTAGTTCATGGGGTAATAACGATTTAAAATGGCAAAGGACATTGAATCATAACTTTGGTGTAGATCTTGGTTTCTTTAATAAGCGTTTGACTTTAACAGTTGATTATTTTATAAAGGATACCGATCCATTGTTGCTTAATGTTAATGTTCCAGCTTCGGTGGGTGCATCTTCCGCTCCGATGAATATTGGTGCTACACGAAATGAAGGTGTTACAGCTACGGTAAATTATGCAATTATTAAGGAGCATGATTTTTATTGGAACGTAAATGCTAATATGCGACATATAAAAACTACCTATAGGAAAATAGGTGATTTGCTGGATAAGTATAATGAAGATGGACGTAGCAGTCAGTCTTTACGTCGATATTATGATAATGCTAGTACTACGGCATTGTGGGCTGTGCCTTCTAAAGGTATTGATCCAATGACAGGTAATGAAATCTTTATTACAAAAGATAATTCTTACACATTTAGTTGGAATGCCAATGATGAACGGGTGTGTGGTGACTCTACCCCAGATGTGGAAGGTTATTTTGGTACATCTGCATATTATAAAGGATTTTCATTTAATATTAGCTTCCAATATCGTTATGGAGGTCAGGCGTTTCTGAGTACCTTATTTAATAAGGTTGAAAATATATCCTCTGATGATCTGTATTGGAACCAAGATAAACGTGCTCTTTACGACCGTTGGCAGAAACCTGGTGATATAGCTAAATTTAAACGTATTGATGATACAAGTGTTACCAATATGTCTTCTCGTTTTATTGCAGATGAAAATACATTGCAATGTCGTTCTATATCAGTTGGCTATGAAACGACTACGGCTTCGTGGTTGAATTCAATTGGCGCATCGGCTTTTAATGTACGTATTTATATGGAAGATATTTTCCGTTTATCAACAATTAAAGAAGAACGTGGTACGGATTATCCGTTTCAAAGAGCGATTTCTGCTTCTTTAGGATTACGTTTCTAAATCATTAAAAAGAATATTTATGAAAAGAAAATATGGAATAAATTTCATCTTGGGAGTAAGCACATTTTTGTTTTTCATGTCGTCCTGCTCTGATTGGTTGGAAGTGAAAATGGAGGATGGTATTATGGAGAATACTTTGTTCTCTACCAATGAAGGATATATGACAGCTTTAAATGGGATTTATACTGAGCTGAATAATGTTTATGGAAGTACATTAAGTATGGGAGTGATTGATATAATGGCACAATATTATAACGTAGCCAATAATAATGACCATACTTATATCAATTATGCTACATATGCTTATTCTGAGGATAATGTAGAGTCTACTTCTGCTAGTATATGGAGCAATATGTACTCTTTGATTGCCAATACAAATGTGTTGCTTGAGCATTGTGATGCTTCGGATGCTGGAATCACGTCCAAATATTATCCGATTGTGAAGGGAGAAGCTTTGGCTTTAAGGGCTATGATGCATTTTGATTTGCTGCGATTGTATGGTCCTATATATAATGAAAGTTCTGCTTCCACTTTATGTATGCCTTATCAGGAGACCTCTAAGAAGGATATACAACCATTATTGTCAGCTCGCGATGTTTTAGATAAGGTGATTCGTGACTTGGAGTCTGCTGCTGATTTGTTAAAAGAAGATCCTATTATAACTGAAGGTGTTAAAGATGCCAAGGCTAGTGATGACGGTTTGGAAAGTTATGATTTTTCGTATAGGCAGTTACGTTTAAATTATTATGCTGTGAAAGCATTGTTAGCTAGAGCTTATCTATGGAAAGGGGATAAGGCAACTGCATACAAAATTGCTAAAAATGATATAATTGATAAAATAACAACTGCTGATTTGACTGTATTTCCTTGGACTACTAAAGAGGCCGTAGAGATGACAGATAAAGAAGATAGAATTTTTTCTTCTGAAGTTTTCTTCTCTCTTTATAATATGAAAAGGAAAAACTTATATGATAGTTATTTTGATCCCTCAATAACAATAACCTCTAGATTGACATTTGTGGGAAGTGGTATAGCTTCTTCTGATTCAAAGGTTGCATCTTTCTATGATGATGATAATGATTATAGAAAGAAAATGTGGAGTGTTGAGACTTCAGAGGAGGAAAGTGGAGTAGTTACTGCATTATGTTTTAATAAGTATAAAGAAATTACTGGAACATCTACTTATCGTTATATGATTCCGTTAATCCGATTAAGTGAAGTTTATTTGATTGCGGCTGAATGCACAGATGATTTGGATGAAGCTCTTGGTTATATTAATGAACTTCGTTTACATAGAAATTGTGCGAATACAAGTGCGACGGTAGAGACTATTCAAGATGTAATTACTAAAGAGTTTGCGCGTGAAATGATTGGTGAAGGACAATTGTTTTTCTATTATAAACGTCATGCGATGGAACAAATTATATCTGGAGTAAAATCCTCGGAAAAATATGATATGCTGTTGAGTGATTATGTGTGGCCATTGCCTAAGATAGAACAAGATGAACGTTATTAATAAAATTGAGTTATATGAAAACAAAATTAATATATTTATTGATGACTTTACCTTTTTTATGCGCTTGTGAAAAGGAAACTATAAATTATGAAGGTAAGGAAGGACTTTATTTTGATGTTCAATGGGGAGTTTCATGGTTGGAGCCTTCAACATGGGCACATCAATTTTATACATTGGTAGATTTTGGTAAAACCGGAGGTGAAGAGACTGATTTGTCTTTGACCGTAAGAGCTACAGGAGAATTAAAAAATTACGATCGTCCGTTTCAGGTATATGTCGTGCAAGACAGTACTACTGCAATTGAAGGAGAGGAATATGAATTCCTGAATCAAGAATATGCGATAAAGGCGGGCGAAACGAGTGTAAATATACCTTTAAAGATAAAAAAAACGGAACGTATGACCCAGAAAACTGTGAAGGTTCAATTGGCCATATTGCCAGGAGATTACTTTGAGTTACCGTTTACAACTTATGGAGCAACGAATGTACCAGGACGTTATGATGCAGATGAAAATCCAGAGTATAGTTGTAATCATGATCCGCGTATTCATAATATTTATGCAAATGATTTTCTTACGAAGCCTTCTCCGTGGTTTGTTGCTTGGGGAACCTATTCAGAAAAGAAATATCGGTTGATGATGGAGATATCAGGAACAACCCCAGACGAGTATACTCAGGATTTAATGCCATCACAAAGGGCTAATATGATAGCAGAGATGGTTGCGAAATATTTGTTAGCTGAGAAGGAGAAAGGAACTCCAGTATTGGAAGAAGATGGAACCGTTATGTATATAAAAGGGGTAAGCTGGTCTGAAGGAATTACTCCTGATCAGTTATAACATTTTAATAATTCAATAAAAACTTGCATATGAGACACATTATATATATAGCAATGATGGCAGTAGCTTTTTGTGCTTGTGTTGAGGACAAAGGCTCATATGAGAATATTCCTATTAATGAAGTGGAAATTACAGGCATTGAGGAAGAATATACTGCTTTATCCAAAATAGATGTGATAAATATTTCTACTCAGATTTCAGGTTCGATAAGAGGTAATGATGACTCAGATTATGAATATCTTTGGACTGTTACTTCTGCTTCAGCATTAGATAAATTACGTGAGCGGATAAGCACTGAAAAAGACCTCTCTTATAAGGTCGACTTGACTCCAGGTAGTTATTATCTATATTTTGAGGTGTATGATAAAAAAACAGAGTTGAAGTGGCAGATGAGGACTTCGTTAAATGTTACAGGTTCAACTACAACCGGATTCTTGTTGCTTGGCGATAAAGAAGATGGAACTGTAGGCCTTGATATGATAGCAATGCCGGCTGGGCGAGATACGACAGTTGCGGAAAATGTATTTGAAAATACAGAGGGGTTGATTGGTGCTGAAAATCTAATTTTTGCTGGAAGTAGATATGCGCATCAGACTTTGTGGATGGATACGAAATCCGGTTCTTATGCATTAACTAATGGTTCATATTTTAAGATTTTAGAGGATATTAATCCTGATAATATGTTTTTTTCCGCAATAAGTATTAAGCATCCTGTTCGGATAAAGGATATGTTTCCTCATCAAGGGCCTGGAGGGCGTCATCGTTCTGGAATGTATCGTGGATATATTACGGAAGATGGAATTTTTGCAGCAATGATTATATCTTCTCAAACATTTTCGACTCCTATAAATCGGTATGAATCAATATCAGAAGATCTGTTTACACCATATCCATTGGCTTTTTGTTATGGTGCATATCCTGCTACAGTGTCTAATGTGATATTTTATGATACGGATAATGATTGTTTTGTGGCACCAAATTCATCTTTTGCATATTCAAGCTATTGTGTGAAATTGAGTGACAAAGATGGTGATCCGTTCCCTTGGGATCAAAAGGGAACGGGGCGAAAGTTGGTTTATGCTGAAAATGGATTTGATGGTACGTATGGAAATTCTTATGCATTGATGAAAGATGTAGATGGAAATTTCTTTATTTACAAATTTTTAGTAAATAGTATGAAAACGCCTGCTAAAAATGGATTATATTCAATTGATTTAAGTGTGGCACAGGGTTTTGAAAAAGCTTCTTGTTATACATTCTCTTCTGCTGAAACAAAGATTCTTTATGCAGTGGGTAATGAATTGTGGGGATATGATTATTCCAGAAATGTTGCAGCAAAATTGAAAACCTATGAGAATGATATAGTTTATTTGTCTGCAGAGGCTATTTCAACTTCATCAAGAACTGATTTTATTTTAGCTACATATAGTCAGGAAAAGAGAGGAACTGTTTATAAGTTTGAGTTGGTAACAGATCCTAATTCGGTAACTATAAAAGAGCGTGAGCGTGAGATTTGGTATACTAATCTTAAAGTTAAGAAGATAGAATGGAAAAATGCGTCCGATCTAGCAGATGAAAGTAATTATTTTTAATTATGCATTTTATTGAGAAATAAACGTTCGTATGAAAAATATAATATTATCAATTCTGTTAAGTGTGTTAACTATAACAGCAGTTGCCCAGACAAATTTCCGTCATTTGACAATTGACGAGGCGGTAGAACAGGCAAAGAAGGAGAATAAAATGGTATTTGTCGATTTTTATACAGACTGGTGTGGTCCTTGTAGAACGATGGCAAATACGGTGTTCCCTCAAAAGAAGGTAGGAGACTACTTCAATGCAAACTTTGTATGTATCAAATTGAATGCGGAAAAGGAAGGTAAGGACGCGGCTAAAACTTATAATGTAAAGGCTTATCCTACATTTCTTGTTCTTGATACGGAAAAGAAGGTGAAAATGGATATCAAAGGCTCAATGGGAGCTGATGATTTTATAGCAAAAGTAAAATCTCAATTAAATCCGGAGTTGTCACCAGAGAGAATGAAAGAGCGTTATGAAAGTGGAGAACGTACTCCGGACTTGATCAACAATTACGTTTATTCATTCCTTGAAAAAAGAAATGAAGAGGCAGGATTTAAAATTTTGAATGATTATTTCAATTCTTTGACTGATGCACAGCGTATGCTTGCTGAAAATTATTTTATTTTCGGTCGTTATACGTTTGATCTGGCAGATCCGAAGGCTCAGTTCTTGGTAAATCATTATAATGAATTCGATGCTTCCGTTCGCCAGGAGGCTACAGCACGTGCTCAGCGTTTATATCATGGTGCATTGGTTCCTTATTTGTCAGGTTATATGTTTTCTGAGAAGAAGTATGACGCTAAAGCATATGAGGAGTTGAAAAATGCTATCATTGCACATGGCTTTGACAAGACATATCCTTATGCTCCGCTTTTTGCATTGGTCGAATGTTATGCTAAAGGTGATTATTCTCAGTATCTTGATTTACTGATAGCACAGCGTGAACAGATGGATGAAAAAGATTTTGATTTGCTTTTGCTGAATTTGAATCGTTTGTTTCCATTGTCTTCAGATGACGCTTTGAAGGAAAGACTTATTAAATATGTTCGTTCTGTATTACCGGAATTACGCCCTAATACAATTGTTTTGATGGGACGTTTCCTTAGTACTGTTGAAGGAAATAAATAATTTATAATAAGATTGCCTTAAAATGGGGCAGCCTTATTATAAATTATAAGTTGAGATATTAAAATCCTCTGTTTTAATCTGTAAAATATGTGCAAGGTTAAAATAGAGGATTTTTTATTTATAGATTTCAATATATAAGTTTAGAGCCTGTTTAAATTTTGCTCAGTAACATTCTTATCGCCGCCAGTTTCACCATT
>OJMI01000668.1_pt1 | contig 44590 bp, 33 predicted proteins | sample 1597131 | NCBI WGS metagenome assembly OJMI01 (sample SAMEA2452116, study PRJEB22498) | human gut metagenome | reverse complement strand
CTATGCCAAGATCAGTAAATCATGTTGCTTCAAAAGCAAGAAGAAAGAAAATTTTAGGTCTTACCAAAGGTTATTTTGGTGCAAGAAAGAATGTATGGACAGTAGCAAAAAACACTTGGGAAAAGGGTTTGACCTACGCATACCGTGACCGTAAGAACAAGAAACGCAATTTCCGTGCTTTGTGGATTCAGCGTATCAATGCTGCTGCTCGTCTGGAAGGAATGTCTTATTCTAAATTGATGGGTGCATTGCATAAAGCAGGTATTGAAATCAACCGCAAAGTGTTGGCTGATTTAGCTATGAATCATCCGGAAGCATTTAAGGCTGTTGTTGCTAAAGCAAAAGCTGCTTAAATATAACTGTCGGTAAGATTGTTATTACAAGACATATTATAATTAAAGAGTCATCTCATAAGAGGTGGCTCTTTTTTTATTTTTATATGTGACAGGGAGAATCAGTTCCCGACTATGGTAAATAGAGATGAATAGCCAATCAATCGGAATGACAGACAGTTACTATATTCCTTATGAATTTTAACAAAGAAAATTCTTCTTACTCTTGGTTATATCATAAAAAGGCTGTATATTTGTCATACAGAAAGAGATGAAAAGCGAGCCGCATTAGTTGGATTGGGAAACTCATCAAACTAATCTGAAAACCGAGACATAGCTTCATCTTCCAATGGCGGGCCACGCCTTCGGGTAGCATTTATGCCGGTGGATTACAAAGGAGGAGAGCACTCAAAACCTGTCATTCGGAGTTTCATCGCATCACTGGTGCGGCTTCATTATAAGGCGATGCTAATTCAAAAGATTAGCATCGCTTCTTTTTTATAAAATAAATGGTCTGAAAGATTAATGTAAACGCTTATGATATTTTATTTTTCCGGTACGGGAAATTCGGCTTGGGTTGCCCGGCAAATTGCAAAAGCTCAGCAAGAAGAGTTGTTGGCCATTGCTGAAGAAATAAATAAAAATAAAGAGTATGTCTTAAAAGATGGTGAGAAAGTCGGCTTTGTTTTCCCTGTGTATGCATGGGGTCCTCCCGGAATAGTGCTTCGTTTTATCCGTCAATTAAAGATGAAGAATCCGGAGTATCTTTTTTTTGTTTGCACCTGTGGAGATGATACGGGGCGTACTGCCCAGGTTTTTTCATCTGCTATTCGGAGAAAAGGATGGCACTGCGTGGCAGGCTACTCTGTTACGATGCCCAATACTTATGTTTCCTTACCGGGATTTGATGTTGATGCCGAGGATGTGGAAGAACAGAAAGTACAGAATGCAATGGCACGTCTTGACTTTATCAATGGCGAACTGGCCGGTAGGATACACATGAAACATTTCAATTGCCACGAAGGAGCGTTGCCGTTTACCAAGACATATCTACTTAGACCGCTTTTCAATACCTTTTTAATGTCTCCCAAACCTTTTTATGCAACGGATGCCTGCATTGCTTGTAAAAAATGCGAGAAAGTTTGTCCGGTACATAATATAGAAGTAACCGATAAGCCCCAATGGGGCAATAACTGCACCCAATGTTTGGGATGCTATCATATTTGTCCTTTGCACGCGGTGCAATATGGTAAGGCAACACGTGCTAAAGGGCAATATAAAAGATTCTTAAAGAAGTAGGGCGGTTTTTATTTTATCCTTCTTTTATTAAGCTCCTGTTGGTATCGACGGGCATTTGCCATGTGCTGTGACAGGGTAGCAGCAAAGTTATGAGTACCCGAAAAGTCCTCTTTGGCACACATATAAATGAAATTGTGGTGCGTATAATTCAATACACTTTCCAATCCCTGAATAGACGGTATGCGTATCGGTCCGGGAGGGAGGCCGGCGTATTTGTAAGTATTATAAGGAGAATCGACAGCCAGATGCTTGTTGAGGATACGTTTTAATCCGAACTCCTGCAACCCGAACTTCACGGTGGGGTCTGCTTGCAGCAACATACCCTTGTTCAAGCGATTAATGTAAAGTCCGGCAACCATCGGCTTTTCCGCGTTGTTGGCCGTTTCTTCTTCCACTATGGAGGCAAGTGTTGCCACTTCTTCGGGCGAGAGACCGATGTTTGCTGCTTTGCCCCGTCTTTCCTTGTTCCAAAAGGCGGCATGCTCTTTCTGCATACGTTTCATAAAAGCGTCAGCACTCATGTTCCAATACACTTCGTATGTATTGGGAATGAAAAGGGCAGGGAGGGTCTCTTTGGTATATCCCATTTGAGTATAATAACTGCTGTCGGCAAGTAATCGGGCTATTTCCACAGAATCAATCATGAGCTGGCGGGCGACAGTGCGTGCCAGTCTGTCCAAGGTGCGTACGCTGGGGATGGTGAGATTGACCGGAGTCTGATATCCCATCGAAAGGCGGCGATAAAGATAGCGCATATTGTCTTCAGGACGGATGGCATACCGTCCTGTGCGTATGTTTTCTCCGTAATTTCCTCTTTCTGCCTGGAATTTGAAGCCATACATGGTTTTAGGATGTCCTGTCGACTCTATTTTGCTATAAATGGAATCCAAATTATCATCTCTGTCAATATAGATATAAGCAGTTTTTGATAAGTTGAACTGTCGGGAGAAGAAATAATAGTAAACCGTTCCGGCACTTCCTGCTCCGGCAAGCATAATTATCAATATAACTATTACTAAAATATTACGTTTCTTTTTATCCATTGCTGTCAATTTGTTTTCGGTGCAAAGATAGGTAAATATACGTGAGTTCTGTGTAAGAGTTTATAGAAAAAAGTCCGGTCGTCAGATGATACTCTGTCATCTTTACCTTTGAAAAGCAATTGGCTTCCATACATAAAGCCGGTCGACTCTTGATGTATTTATGAATTTCTGCCACTGATTTATTAATCGGTGCCGGAAATTCATAAATCAGTGGCACGGTTTATCAGGTCAATGCCGATGATTAATGAAGACAACGGACGGCTGTGAAGAATGTATCAGCCTGTCGGATGAAATATCTATTGATTCGTTTGGGTTATTAAGCTGAAATGCCAGTCACCGCCACTCAAAGGTTGCATTGTCTTTATACTAAGATGGGGAGGTAGCAATGCCACCCCGGGTGAAACAGACGTATTTGTTTAAGGAAGTGCTTTTGCCGGTTCCGCTTCAATCCTGTTTTCTACCTCATCCGGCAATGCGGGGAAAAAGTCAATGCCTGTTCTTTTCTCCACGCTGTCTACCGTGACAATGTACTTTTTCAATGGCTTATGTCCCGCTTTGTTGGGGAACAGAAAGCCGATGGCTTGCGGGGTCTTTGAGTCGTTGATGAGGATTACTTTGTAGAAAGCATCGGGAACGGCGACTTTATTGTTTCCTATTCTTTTGGGTTTGCCGTGGTCATATACAGGTCCGCAAGCGATGTAGACCGCTCCATACTTTTTAGCCCATTGGCGCGATTTCTCTTCCAGGTCGTTCCAGTCTCCGCGGTTCAGGTTGGGGTTTTGCGGACAGATATTGCTCATGTAGAAAGATTCCGCCATCGCTTGCTTGCTCCATTTCATGTCGGCGGCCGGTGCCATGTGCCCGCGGTCGTAGCCGGATTTGGTATAATCGTTGCTATATGCTTTCGCTCCGCGCACATCGGGGTCGGGCAAAAATTTGTCTGTTCTTTCTTCTTTCCCTTTTGTTTCCTTCCCGGTGAGTTCCCAGGCTACCCATTGCGGTGTCTTATAGTCGGCATTGTATGACAGCGTATATCCTTTTCTCTTGATAAGCTGGCCTCCGGTGCGCGATTGCATGACCGGAATTTCCAAAGCATCGGCCGGGGCGGAGGACGGAAGGGCAGAGGTTTGCTCCGTAGGAATGATATCGGGCAGACCTTTTAAGAACTTTTCGTCCAACAGCCGGTATTTGTAGGCCATCAGTCCTATCAGTACTGCGATAATGAGCAGAGGCAATGTCTTGTTGGAAGATTGTTTTTTCTTTTTTGTTCTCATAAGTTTTGATTATAGCACTGCAAAGATAGGAATTTAAAAGAAAAAGTCTGTAAACTTTAAGCCTGAAAGGGCAAAATGCGTTATCTTTGTTCAGAAAGTTACAGATTATACTAACTATCCTGCTAACCGATATTAATTAAAACTAGTATGTATATGAAAAATTATCGATTATCACTGCCGTTTCTTGGTCTGCTCCTGGCATTGTCTCCATTGCGTGCGCAGGAGGCAGCTGTTCAGCAAGAAACATCCGAACAGAAAGACAAACGTATGGAATGGTTTTCACAGGCAAAGCTGGGTATTTTCATTCATTGGGGAATCTATGCCGTCAAAGGAGTTTCCGAAAGCTGGTCGTTCTTTAATAATTACCTGCCATACGATGAGTATATGAATCAGGCGGGCGGATTCACTGCTTCCCAATACGACCCGAAGGCATGGGTGGATTTGATAAAGGAGAGTGGAGCGAAGTACACGGTTATCACGACCAAGCATCATGACGGTGTGGCTTTGTGGGATACCAAAGTGGGAGACTTGAGCACCGTAAAGAGCACTCCTGCCGGACGTGACCTGATAGCACCGTTTGTGAAAGAGGTGCGTAAGCAGGGCTTGCATCTCGGCTTTTATTATTCCTTGCTGGATTGGTCGCATCCCGATTATCCTAACAAGACGCGCACCGAGGTACGTTATAAGGACGACCCTGCACGTTGGGCAAAGTTCAATAAATTCAATTTCGGTCAGTTGGCTGAGCTGAACAAGACATGGAAGCCCGACCTTTATTGGTTTGACGGCGACTGGGAGCAGAGTGCCGAAGCTTGGAATTCAAAAGGTATTGTGGATTTGCTTCGTTCGGACAATAAGAATGTGATTATCAACTCCCGCATTCAGGGATACGGTGATTATGCCACTCCCGAACAAGGTGTGCCGGTGGTTCGTCCGGAAGACAAATATTGGGAACTTTGTATGACCATGAACGACTCATGGGGATATCAGCATACCGACAGCAACTATAAATCACCTTACATCTTGCTTCGTACGTTTGTCGATTGCCTGAGCAACGGAGGCAATCTCTTGCTGGATATCGGTCCGAAAGAAGACGGGACCATTCCCGAAGAGCAGGTGGCTGTACTGAAAGAATTCGGCCGCTGGACAAAGAAGCATAAAGAAGCGGTTTATGATACCCGTGCGGGTATTCCGGCCGAACATTTCCAAGGCTACACGACGCTGAACAAAGCAGGAGATATTCTTTATCTGTATCTGCCTTACAAACCGAACGGAGTGGTGGAAGTGAAAGGCTTGGTCAATAAAGTGAACCGCGTGTGGGTGGTGGGCAACGGAGCCATGCTCAGTTATAAAGTGCATAATAAAAACTACTGGAGTGATGTGCCCGGCAATCTGTATATCAATGTGCCCGAACAAGTGCTGGACAGCCAAATCACGGTATTGGCAGTTCTTTTGGACGGTCCTGTCAAACTGTACAGAGGCGTGGGGCGTGTGATTGAAAGTAATTAATCTGAAGCCTTGGAACAATAATGAAAAGAATGAAATACTTTTATCCGCTCCTGCTGTTGCTGTCTTGTCTCCCTGCCGGAGCCCAGAGCCTGTATGAGAAATATGAACGTTTCCTGACAACTCCCCGCACGTATGTTTGCTATCGTGCGGACGGCAAACTGAAGATGGACGGTAAGTTGAACGAAAGCTCTTGGCAGAAGGCGGAAGCTACCGCTCCTTTTGTCGACATCAGCGGAGAGGGATTCCCCGCTCCCAAATATGAGACAACGGCCAAAATGCTTTGGGATGACGATTATCTGTATATTGGTGCCGTTCTTGAAGAAGAAGATATAAAGGCGCGTCTGACCCGGCGCGATACCATTATTTACTATGATAATGACTTCGAGGTGTTTATTGACCCGGATAGTGACGGACATAATTACTTTGAAATCGAGACCAATGCCCGTGGCGTGATATTCGACTTGATGTTGGACAAACCTTATCGCTCCGGTGGTAACTTCATGGTGCAGTGGGACTGTCCGGGGATGCAGATGGCTGTTCATTGCGAGGGAACATTGAATAAGCCAAAGGATAAGGACAAATATTGGAGTGTGGAAATGGCCATTCCTCATCAGGCATTGACCATGAATTTCAATAATCCCCTGAAGGCGGGAAATACGTGGCGTATCAATTTCTCGCGCGTGCAGTGGCTGAAGCCGAACGGACCTGAAGAAAACTGGGTGTGGAGTGCTACCGGCAAAATAGACATGCACATGCCCGACCGTTGGGGGTATCTTTACTTTTCCGATTCTCGGGTGGGAACGGACAAGACGGAGTTTGTCTATCCTTACAACCAACCCATGTATAAGTTGCTGTGGGCCATGTTCTATGCCCAACAGGAATATTACGGAAAGGAGCATAACTATCTGCGCACCAAAGACAGTTTCTTTCTTACGGAAAAGGAGCTGAAAGACCTTCCTGCCGGTGCGGAAATCACAGTGGAGGCTACCCGGAACACATATCGCATCGCTATATCGAATCCGGCAGAGGGAGTGCGTTATGTCATTAATAATGAAGGACGTTTCCATATAGAGAAAATAGCTCCGCGCGAAGTGAAGAACTGGGTATGGACAGGCTTTCCTAAAGGTCGTTCGGCGGCAGACTGGCAGCAGTGGTTTAAACTGTTGAAAGAATGTGGTATTTCGGGTGTGCTTTTTGAAGGTTATGATGAAAACATTTACCGCATGTGCAAGGAAGCCGGCTTGGAAGCCCACTATTGGAAGTGGACGATGAACCGTGCGGAACTGCTGGACAAGCATCCTGACTGGTATGCTGTCAACCGCAAGGGAGAGTCGAGTCACGATAAGCCTGTTTATGTGGATTATTATCGTTTCCTTTGCCCCAATCATTCGGGAGTGGCTCCCTATTTGGCAGAAGATTACGTGAAAGAGGCTCATAAACCCTATGTGGACGGAGTTCATTTGGATTACGTCCGTATGCCGGATGTCGTGCTGCCGGTCAGCTTGTGGAAAAACTATGGCATCGAACAGAAAGAAGAATTGCCCGAATACGACTACTGCTATTGTGATACTTGTCGGGCGCTGTTCAAGGCGAAAACAGGGCAAGATCCTTTGGAACTGAAATATCCGATGGAGAATCAGAGCTGGATAAACTTCCGTTTGGATGCGGTCACTCATGTGGTAGAAGCCATAACGAAAGCTGTAAAAGCCGACCATAAGTTTATTTCGGCAGCCGTATTCCCCGGACCGTCCATGGCACGGAAGATGGTTCGTCAGGATTGGGGTAACTGGTCGTTGGATGCTTATTTCCCGATGATTTATAATAAGTTCTATTACGAAGGAGCGGAATGGATCGGTCGTTCGGTGCAGGAAAGCGTGCAAACCGTCAATGGTCGGGCAAAGGTATATGCAGGGTTAATGTTTGGCGACATCAAAGATGATTTTGAGAAAGCATTGGATGAAGCCTATGGTAATGGAGCTTCGGGCGTTTCTTTTTTTGCCGGTCCCGATGAAGAATACCTTCGCCGTTTTAAGGCTTATTTGGATAAAAGAGGCTTTATAGTGAAGTAAATTCTGCATTATTCTTAATGGAGTGCTTTGGTGAATCTCCGATACAATTTTCTGATAAAGGGAAATAGTATCGGAGATTTTATTTGTTTATTCCAATTAAATCCCGACCTTTGTTACATATAATATAGAAAGGAAAATATGGAAGGAATGGAAGACCCTGAGTACTACTCAAGTGATTTTTTTGTCAGAACGCTGGGTAGTGAGGATATAGACGTAAAGCACTTCATGTATCTGGTGGGGCGGGTCAGTATTTATTGTGATGGCACAGATAATATTACCGGTGAGTCGTGTATACCTCAAAGATTAAATGATGAGTTTATAGCATTGGCACATAAACTGCATTATAGGGCGGTGATAAAATACAAAGAAGAGATTAATTAAGGAAGAGAAGGGTAAAAGCAGGACAAAAGGCTATACCATGAGTCGCGTCGAAGAAGAGCTTGTTGGTTCTCTGACTTGCTTTCTTATCAAACATTCCGGAGAGAAACAGCTATGTCTTGCAATAATGGACAAGGAAACAGTTTTCAATCTAAAGGGTATGAAGAAAGAATGCCTTTTGCTCATGGATTCCCCAAACTACCGGTTCTCTATGCCTACCGTTCTGAACCTTATTGTAAAAAGATAAAGACTTTTCGGGTCCGGTTGGAGAAAACATCGCCACCCAAAAGGCAGAGGATGTAACGGGCGAGATAAAGGTAAACTCTATTGTAGAGGGTATCAGCTTTTCGGACGTGCTTAATTCCATTATCAAACTCTGCAATATTGTTTATGAGAAATTCTGTCCTGATGTAGGCTCTTTTCCCTTTTTGTGAAATGCAGACTAAAATAGGTAGTCTGCCATCGTTTTCCTTAATGGAATTTAAAACTGTTAATCTGATTGTTGCCATAGTGAATAATCTACTATACAATTCTACTATACAATTTTAAGCAAATATATTTGTAGAAATATAGTTTTATTTATTCATTCAGCGTTTTAGGAAAGAAAAAGCACTGATTAAATTATTGATAATCAGTGTTTTTTGATGAGCCGAAACCGGGACTCGAACCCGGGACCTATTCATTACGAATGAATTGCTCTACCAACTGAGCCATTTCGGCTTTTCTGAAAATCGATTGCAAAGATAATACATTCTTTGAAAATCAAAGAAACAATCCTGCTTTTTTTATGCGCTTTTCCTTTTACCGCTCTTCCGTCCCCTACCCTTCTTTTCAGGATAATGAGAAGCTATGTATTTGGCCGTATAAGAAAGCTTGTCCAAATCATCTTCATACAGTGTCCACAGACGGTGGTACAGTGATAAATCAGCAACATCCTGTTCTTCCCGAGCAACTTTCACAAACGGATCAAACGAAGCATAAACATGCAGTATGCGAACAACCTCAGACGGAGACTGCCTTATAAATTTTGCCAGCTCAATAACTTCCGGTGACTTTTCGTTCATTGTACCGATTATCAGTTGAAAGTACAGATTCAGTATCAGCGTTCCGGCACACAGCCGTATGGCAATATCGGCAGCCTCATCAATGGCTTTACCAGGAGCCTGAAAATAACCTTCCCACATGGCAGGATTCTCCTCACTATACAAATCTTCATTGATATCGAAAGGAAGTACCGGATACCATTGCTGAAATCTTAGCATCCGCTTATACACAGCGTCCGGAGTTCTTCCCAGAATACGTGCCAAATGAATCACCTCTTCCGTTTCTGAAGTCTTTATTCCTGCAGGTTTACTAAAATAAAGAGCTAATACCAATATTGATTCTTCTTTAGTCCATTGTTCCGGTTTCATAGCTGAGCATGTTTATTTATAAAGCAAATATAGCTTTTTCATTCGTTATTTTCTCTATGCATACTTCATTATTTTTAAAAGAAACTATCTTTGCGCAAGATAAAAACAAAGATATATGACCAGACGTAAAAAGAAAAAAACAGGCTCAAAAGGATGGTGGGCAATACTTGCAGCACTGCTGATTTCCGGAGTTTTCGGACTCAGCAAACAAAACGGAGAAAACAGACTGCCACAGGAATGGAGTACCATAATCAACAAACAGACCAACTCAGAAGACAAGCTAACAGAAAATGTTTCCGAAAGCTCGGAGAAGAGCATGGCACTGCCGGCCAGTCTAAAAAACCGTAACGAACACATTATACACCACAAAGGATATATCGTATCATACAATTCTGAATGGAAAATCCCCAACTGGGTAGCCTGGGAACTTACTTCCGATGAAACCGATGCGAAGATTCCGCGTGAAGACAGTTTTTGCGAAGACCCCGATTTCAGCGGAGCACAAGCCTCACTTGAAGATTATCGCGGTTCCGGATACAGCCGTGGACACATGGCACCGGCCGCAGACATGAGATGGAACGAAGATGCCATGAAAGAATGTTTCTACCTGACGAACATGTGTCCGCAAAATGCTTCCTTCAATTCCGGTAATTGGGGACAACTGGAGCGCCAGTGCAGAGAATGGGCACAGAAAGAAGGCACCATATGGATTGTTTGCGGACCGATTGTAGGAAAAAGTCCGAAACATATAGGTGAAGGAATGGTTGTGGTTCCAGACGGATTTTACAAGGTAATAATGGCTCCTCATGCAAAAAGTCCAAAAGCTATAGGATTCGTGTATCCGCACAAGAACAAGAAAGGTGCCAGACTGAGAGAGTTTGCAATGAGCGTTGATGAGGTGGAAAAACGTACAGGCATTGATTTCTTTTCATCATTGCCAGACGACATTGAAAAGAAAGTAGAAGCTCAAAGACCGGAAACCGGACGATGGAGATTTTATGACGAACAGTCGAAACGTAACAGACTGAAAAAATAAAAGGTATCCGCCTGCCATAAAGTTTATCCTCAACCTGAGGACATATATCTTTAGCCTAAGGATATGTATACTTAACCTGAGGATACATGTACCTAGCCTAAAGACAAACTATCCATCGAACAGCAGCCAATTACAGGACAAGCTTCCGGAAGGAACTCCTGCAACACTATAAAAGACTGCCCTTCACAGGTAAAGACTCTAACCAGTGAAGGGCAGTGTTGTTATCATATTCATACAGACTATATCTTGTCTGCTCACATATCATTCTCTTCTGTTTCCTCATCATCAAACTGCATGATGGCCATCTGACGTTTAAACACCTCTCTGAAAGAAATAATAGTTTCAGAACGTGACAGGCCCAGCGGTTGAAGCTTATCATGGATTATACTCATCAAATCATGATTATTGCGTGCATAAATCTTAATAAAAAGATCATATTGTCCGGTGGTGACATGGCATTCTACTACTTCCGGAATTTTCTGCAAAGCTTCTATAACTTCATCCGAATGCTCGGGATTTTTCAGAAACAAACCAATATAAGCACAGGTTTCGTATCCTATTTTTTCAGGATCCAAAATAAATTCAGAACCTTTCAACACTCCTAAATTAACCAATTTCTGAATACGTTGATGAATGGCTGCTCCCGATACTCCACAGGCACGAGCTACTTCCAAAAAAGGAATACGGGCATTATCTGCTATTAAACGCAAAATCTGCTCGTCTAAAGAATCTAGTTGATGATGTCCCATTTTTCTATATGTGATTATTTTAATACAAAATTAGAATAAATATACGAATTTATAAAATTGCCAGCGCATAACACATCAAATTTTAATATAATTCTACATGTTACAAAAAAACTCTTTTTCTCATTTTATTTATCTACTCCTGATTTATTTCATTATTTTTGTTGCACATAAATCTAATTCCTAAACATATTATGAAACGAATCTCTATTTTATTTACCATGTGGCTAACAGCCATCACATTGCTCACGGCACAAGACTTCAATACGTATTTTGCCGATAAAACCCTGCGGGTAGACTATACCTTTGCAGGAAATGCCAAGCAACAGGCTATTTTCGTAAACGAACTGTTACAATTTCCACAATGGGCAGGAAGAAGACATCACCTTTCAGAGCTGCCTCTTATCGGAAATGGAGAAATCTGCATGAAAGACCTTGCCAGCGGAAAGACCATATACCGTACTTCATTCTCTACTCTTTTCCAGGAATGGCAAGGACAAGAAGAAGCTACCTGTATCAGCAAGGCTTTCGAAAACACGTTTCTGTTGCCGTTTCCCAAACAAAAGGCTGAAATCACCATTCGTCTGCGCGATTTCAAACAGAATATTACATCACAGCTAACCCATATCGTTGATCCGAATGACATTCTGATACACCAGCTCAATAAAACAGAAGCTCCCACACGATACCTGCATCAGGGAGGAAGCACGGAAAAATGTATTGACGTAGCCATCGTAGCAGAAGGATACACCGAACAGGAACGGGAACTTTTTTATAAGGATGCAGAAACAGCCTGCCAGGCCATTCTTTCACATGCTCCGTTCTGTAACATGAAAAACCGTTTCAACTTCATTGCCGTAGCACCGGCTTCAGAAGACAGCGGCGTAAGCATCCCCGGACAAGGTATATGGAAACGCACTGCGCTCAGCTCCAACTTTGACACCTTCTATTCGGCACGTTATCTGACTACGGGACATGTCAAAGACCTGCACAATGTATTGGCAGGAATTCCCTACGAACACATTGTCGTACTTGCCAACACCGATACCTACGGAGGCGGAGGAATCTATAATTTCTATACACTCACCACAGCGCATCATCCGGACTTCAAGCCCGTAGTGGTGCACGAGTTCGGACACAGTTTTGGAGGACTGGCCGACGAATATTATTACGATGACCAGTATACCAACATGTACTCATCTGACGTAGAGCCTTGGGAACAAAACATTACCACACTGAAGGATTTTGATTCAAAATGGAAAGACATGCTTCCGCAAGGCACTCCCATCCCAACTCCCCCGACTACTGACAAAGACAAAATATTCACTCAGTTAGGTGTATATGAAGGAGCCGGCTATTGCTCAAAAGGAGTATATCGTTCTACTCCAGAATGCCGTATGAAAATCAATGAAGCCCCGGCTTTCTGTCCGGTATGTCAGAGAGCCATCGAAAGACTAATCCGTTTTTATACTGAATAAAGCACACGTCCTTTTTAAAAAAGCACACGTCCTTTCTCCGAAAAGCTCCCGATGTTTTCAGGAAAAGGACGCGTGCTTTTTTTATTGCTACTTCTGTACCGTAATCAGTGACGCCGAAGTATGTGCATTGAGCGAAGCATCATACGCACTCTGCACGGTAGCTATGCCCTGACGGTATATGCCCGGCATGGTTATCGAATATTCCGTATCGAACATATGAACACCTTTACGAAGCATATCTGCAAAGTAACGCACGCTGTTGTCTTTTATCACCCTGTAATATCCGGTATTGTTCTGCCATACATAGCCAGAAAGCTGCACACCGGGTTCCATACAGGCGGCACGCTTGTCTTCCAACTGTACAAAGTCCATATCACGGTCTGCGTGAACCACCAGACGGGAAAGGATACGGTCACCTACCAGCAGACGAACTTCCGGACCTACCTCCTGCCAATACTCCTCACCGTCTTTGATACGACGGACATACAGACGGCGCTCTACCGACAATTCTCCCGCATGGGCAGAAACATTTTCAAGATTTTCAAGATACTGAGCGTAGACTGAACCCCATGACATGCCTGCATCCGGCTTGTTTACTTCCAATACGGAAGGCAAGCGTTTCTTATCCGCTATCGGGAAGGCTTCTTTCACATAACCTGTCGTCAAGCTGTCATCGGGAGCTGAAAGTTGCTTGCCATCGAGTTTCAGCACAGAACAGGTATCATTTTCCAGCAGATTGTCAGAACCCCCTTGCATCAAGGCATAAATCGCATTCACACTGTTGAAGGCATTGCTCCATGCCTGAACCTGTTTCTGCTTGAGAATCCACTGAAGATACTCATTGCATATACGCTTGTCCACACCTAAAGCCCGGCATGCCTCCACAACCATGACCTGAGTCGGAATACGGTAATCGGCCCAACTGTATCTTGCAATGGAGGCATCATAATAACGTCCCATCTCATCTGTCTTCACCGAATATTCCAACAACGATTTCATATAGATATCGGCCGCCTCATCCTTTCCTGCATGATGAAGTATCTGTGCCGCCACAGCCTTATCGAGAATGGTATTGATTACCGATGGAGCCGGGAATTTTGCCAACAAGCTTATATAGTGATTTTCGATAGTCTGCATATCCTTACCAAATTCCATCGGATATAACATGTGCAGATAAAGGAAATGAAGCGCCTGAACAGGTATATAGTCTTTCTTTTCAAGCTTTGCTACATATTCCTTATATTCTTCACGTACCTCTTCACTCAAGTATTGCATTCCACTCGTAAGCAAAGGTTCTATCTCATTCTTATATTGTCCATTGGTCATTGCATTCAGACGGGCAAGAGTCTCTACTACAGTCATGGTTACATAACGGCTTCCCATCATTCCCTTGAACCAGCTCCATCCGCCATCGGCACGCTGCAGGGCTTTCAAAGCTGAAAGCATATAAGATGCATTGCTGCGAATCTGATTCTCGTCAGCAAGAGTGGCCAACAGGCGAAGCTGTTCGGTTTCATTCTTCGCATCATAAATCCACGGAGTCTCTTCCAGAAGAATATTCTTCAACTCTTCATTCTGCTCAAGCTTACTCTCAGGTGACGCATTTTCCTGACCACCGGTCCGCAAAGCATCAAGATATTTCTTCAGACGGGGAGAAGAATTGGCTATCCAATGAGCCAGACGGGTAGCATAGTAGGCCGATACCAGTGAAATGGCATCCTCATTCCTCGGGGTAGCAACAGACGGAAGTGCCATTACTGCCAGCCAGGCCGGATGATTTACATATTCCACGGTCAACCGGCGTTGGGTAGCCGACGGGCTTCCATTGTTGAAAAGTTCGTCAAGCTTCATTTCATATTCACCCTTTCCATTCAGGGATATGGTTTTGCTCTCGGTAATCCATTCCTTATTGCTCAATACCGGCAGATAACGCTGTTCGCCATCACTGTAAGTATCACCCTCGGCCACCATCCGGCAAGCCAACAATCCGGGCTTTCCAAATTCTGCATCAAACGATACTACCGCTGTTGCACCAGCCTTTATACTAAACTTCTGACGTTTCTTTACGTATACTTTCTCTGTCTGAGGATCGAACAATTCCATTCTGACAACTCCCTTTATGTCTTTTTCTGAACGGGTATTATCCAATGTAGCCGAAAGCACAGCCTTATCATCTACACGGACAAAACGCGGCAACTGCTGTTGTAACATAAACTCCTTGCTGGCCACAATGCGCTCGGCTATGGTTCCGTAATGCATATCTGCCGTATGGGCAAGTCCTTTGAAAGCCCAGGTAGTTACGCTCTGAGGCAGAGTAAAGACAATGGTAGCTACTCCCTGTTCATCCGTACGGATATGGGGATAGAAGAATGCGGTCTCCGAAAAATCGGAACGAAGAACTGTTGTACCCAGGCTTTCAAGCGCATTTTCTGCCACATCTTGTGCTGACAATGATTCCTCGGCAACAGATTGTTCCAAGTCCGGCGCTTTGAACATAATACTACTCACCGATCGGGTAAACTGTTTTCCCGAACCTGCTACATAATTCCGCAAATTCATCAAGAAACCCAATGAAACCTCACAAAACTTCTGCCATTGATTAAATTTCCACCTTTCCTGATGAAAATTCTGATTTTCCGTCAGATATAATAAAACCGATTTAAGATTATGATTATCCAACACACCAAAACTAATTGGGAAAACATTCCTGTTCGGTAACCACAAAGACCAGTTATGAGGACGATATTTATCAAGTGAAGCATCATATAAGGTTGCCATCAATTCGGCATTTGCCGGACTTCCATCGGGCATAAAGACTTTAAGACGCCACTCTTCATCCTGTCCTGGACGCAAATGATCTCTGAATGTTTCCCATTTCAACTGAAGATTATGCTGATTTATCTTAGAAACTATTTTATAATTGGCAAAATAACGCTTTCCGTCTTTTACAATCATAAAACAAACCGAAAAATCTCCTTTATATTCAAATTGATTTGTATAGCGGAATGTAAGTAACGTATCGCTCAATACATAATTTTCCGACTGTAAAAGCTTGTCTTTACCATATACCTCATAATACAGACAAACATTCTTACCCGAGACACCAACTATACACTCTGCCGGATTTTCAGGAGTTATCTCAGAATTCTTCCGGTAAGTCCATAAAACCTCATCAACCGGTGAACGGGAATCATTTGTACTGAACACTACGATATCCTTATAATCCTTTTGAATGCGGTTTTGCAAGTCGGTAACCTCATATGCAATGCGATATTTCCCCGAAGGTACATTCCTAATCCAATCCGGTTTAAAGGGAACGTCCGAATCAAAAACTCCAACATAAACAGGTTCTCCTACAAGGCTCTCAGTTTTACCTGAACCATGCAGAAGAGACAATGTATATATCCCTTTAACACTTAATATCTGATTATCCATATTAGTTACACTTATCCGAATGGAATCTGTTGACTCTTTCATCCACACGTCAGGAATACCAGACAACAAACGTATCGATTCCTCTGAAGATATATCTATTATCTTCGAGGCATTTTGTGTTTCACCAGCCAAATCCGTAACAGATACATCTACACTCACTCTTTCATTGTAAGGACGCACATAAGGTAATACCCTTTTCTTAACACTAAAGGGAAACCAGAAATGTCCGACTGAATCTGTAACTGTTTTTCCCGATATTGGCGAATCACCTTCAAAATAATAGTAATCTGTATTAAGCTTATATGTAACAGAAGCATTGGCTACGGGACTTCCGGTCATGGTCTTCGCTTCTCCCTCAATTATCACCGTATCACCACACATATAAGAGGTAGCTACTGGCAACAGACACGCCTCAAAAGTAGGACGTTTGTATTCTTCCACCAGACAATTAACCGAGCCATTATCCCCACACCGTATCGAAACATTGCCCGACATACATTTTTCAGGCAATACCATCCGCGTAGAGAATGAACCCATTTCATTGGTCCGTACTTTCAGTTCTGCCAATTGCAGATTACTTGCATCCTTTACATGCAACACAAATTCCCGGTTTTTTATCACGCTAAAATCATTATTCTCTCCATAAAACGCAATTCCACTTATCTGAACAACTTGTCCGGGACGATACACGGCTCTGTCTGTATACAGACGTATATTGGTTGTCTTAGATACATCCTGCTCATTAACAGAACTCATATAAAATTTAACCGTATCTGTACGACCATATCCTTCCTTTTGAACAAAAGCTGCCAATAAACTATTATTCTGACGTTTAAACAAAGCACGCCCATCCGCACCGGTTTGCAGCTTTTGAATTGAAGTATACACCTCCTTCCTTCTTGAACGATTAACCTTCATCAACTCTACAGTTGCATTTTCTACCGGGAATCCCGTAACATTATCAACTACCAAAATATTCACCTGTTTGTCAGAAAACGAACTGAGTATAGGCATAAACAGCATGGTATAATTCACATCCAACGTTTCCTTTTTCTTCCCTGCCTGTAATTCTATCACATATTCGCCCACTTCCGGAAGAGGTTTCAAACACAAAATAGTATCAGTTTCTCTATAAGGAGCTTTTACAGGCAACAGGAATACGGCATGCTCTATCTGTTTTCGGTCGGATTTCCGGAAAACATTCATTATCAATTTATCCAACGAACGATAATTTACATTCAGCCTCAATGGATGATCCTTCATCGGAGTTTCTGCAAGCTGAGCCCTGCAGAAAGAAAAGGTTGTTTGATGTATCCGTTCTTTGAAGAAATCAACAAACTTATAATCGGGATAAAATGACAATGCTTCAGTAGATAATACATATTGCAAAGAATCGGAATCAGCCTTCTCTATGGCTTTCTGATAAATATAGGGAGCAATCATTTTCCCCTTATTTTGGGCAATCCAGCTTTGAAGAGTATCGGCCAGCATGGCACGTTTTTCATAGCTGGATTGATATTCATAATCTAGTTTAGCCAACCGTGCCATCCACATGGCATTTTTTCTTCCCAACGACTGATAACAAGCAATCATTCGGTCATATATATCTGTAACAAAAGCTTTATCCGACTCTTTCGTATACCTTTGAACTATTTCCTGCACCATAGCAGACAACAAATCATTCCTATATAAATCACTCTCCGCCCCTGTTTCAATCAAAATCTTATAAGTAAAAATGCTAGCCTTTGCCAACAACGGAAAATCGGACAGAGCCTGACAATATGCCTCATGTTTTTTTTGAGCAAATACCTCTCTTGACCACTCAGACATATCTGTCGGAATACGACCCTCAGTATGGTAGCTGTCGTATGGTGTCAATTGCTCCACAAAATCATACATATTTCCAAGCATCATCAACAAGACCTTCTGACGTGCAGCATCTGGTTCTTCTGTTACCCATTTCTGAAAATTAGATACATTTTTATACATACTATCGCGACTTATCATCGCACTACATACCAAACGAGTCATCATCGCTTTAACCTTTAGCGGAAATAATTTCTTTTCTTCAGCTCTACGGCAAAGCCTATCTAACAACTGAATAGCCTTCCGGGGGCGATCCTGACGCTTATACTCTTCTACAGTATCCCAAACCGTCTTCGAACTTTGTCCTTTCAACGAAGGAACAAACAGAATCATTCCCAAAAGGAACAACCATTTCAATGCCTGTCTTTTCATAAGCCTCTCTTATTATAGATTTATACCCGATATATTTCTGTTTATAATAAAACAACAAGATTTTCTCTCTACTGCTTCAATCGCTGCTAAAGATAATTAAAATGCGACGAATCTCCAACCATTTTTCGTAATTTCGCTTGTGAAACTGTAATATATGCCTTTACGCAAAATAATTCATATTGATATGGACGCGTTCTATGCTTCGATAGAACAGCGAGACAATCCCGAACTTAAAGGAAAACCCATTGCCGTAGGCCGTCCGCAAGAACGCGGCGTAGTAGCTGCAGCAAGCTATGAAGCCCGCAAATATGGCGTACGCTCAGCCATGTCCTCAAAAAAAGCCATGGAATTGTGTCCGGAACTGATATTTGTTCCCGGACGGATGGATGTATACAAAAGCGTATCAGCACAAATTCACGAAATATTTCATGACTATACCGATGTCATCGAACCGCTTTCGATTGATGAAGCCTTTCTTGATGTAACGGAAAACAAAAAGGATATGGAACTGGCTGTAGACATCGCCCGGGAAATCAAGGCACGCATACGCTCTGAATTACATCTTATAGCCTCGGCCGGAGTATCATACAATAAGTTTCTGGCCAAGATTGCCTCTGACTATCGTAAGCCCGACGGATTATGTACCATACATCCCGACCAGGCGTTGGACTTCATTGCCCACCTTCCGGTTGAGTCGTTTTGGGGAGTAGGAAAAGTTACAGCCAAGAAAATGCATCAACTGTTCATTCATACCGGAAAAGACCTGAGAGAATGCTCGCTGGAGATGCTTACACATTATTTCGGCAAAGCCGGACGGTTGTATTATGACTTTGCCCGAGGTATAGACAACCGTCCGGTAGAAACGCTTCACATCCGCAAGTCCGTAGGATGCGAACATACGCTGGAACGTGATATCACTCTGCGTTCAGCCATGATTATCGAACTTTATCACGTAGCTACCGAACTGGTGGAACGCCTGAAACGCCATCAGTTCAAAGGCAATACGCTTACTCTGAAAATCAAATTCAATGATTTCAGTCAGATAACCCGAAGCCTCAGTTCTTCCGAAACCATGTATACACTTCAAAGCATACTTCCCAAAGCCAAGAAACTGATGAGCGAAGTTGATTACGAACATCACCCCGTACGTCTTATCGGACTGTCTGTCTCGAATCCGGCAAATGAGCGTAAAGGTACATGGCGCCAATTGGAACTTCCTTTCAAATAAAAAGATAACCTTCATGCTATAAGAGAATTTTCAACTAAAAAATTTAGCACTCACCTGCATCCCATACAAAAACAAATACTACCTTTGTAACAAAAGATTATATAAAATGAAATACATATGGTTATAAAAAGCATATTAGATACCGACCTGTATAAATTTACCACGTCATATGCTTATATCAAACTGTTTCCTTATGCCATGGGAACATTCGTCTTTAAAGACAGAGACGAAACCGAATATAGCGAAGATTTCGTAAATGCTCTCAAAGAAGAAATACAGGCCATGACCTCTGTGGCACTAACACGTGAAGAACAGGAATACATGATAAGATCGTGCCGGTTCATACCGCCCATCTACTGGGAATGGCTCTCATCCTTCCGCTTTGACCCGGAAAAAATAAAAATATCTCTTGATGAGAATAAACAGTTGCATGTAGAGGTAAGCGACTTCATGTATAAAGTAACCCTTTATGAAGTTCCATTATTAGCCATCATAGCTGAAATAAGAAATAAATATCTGGGACATATCCCCAATATGGAACAGGTTTGCAACCGGCTTGCCGAGAAAGTACGGCTCTCGAATGAGCATAAAATGCTCTTTTCTGAATTTGGAACACGAAGACGCTTCTCTTTTAATGTGCACGACTCTGTAATCAGTTACCTGAATGAAAATGCACATTATTGCGCCGGAACGTCCAACTGCTATTTTGCCATGAAATATAACATGAAGCCCATGGGAACACATCCGCACGAATGGTTCATGTTTCACGGAGCGCAGTTTGGCTACAAACATGCCAACTACATGGCGCTAGAGAACTGGGTCAACGTATACGACGGTGATTTGGGAACAGCACTCTCTGATACTTATACCTCGGATATCTTCTTAAGCAATATCAGCCGCAAACAGGCCAAACTGTTTGACGGTGTGCGTTGTGACTCGGGCAACGAATTTGAATTTACCGATCGACTGATTGCGCGTTATCAGGAACTGGGAGTTGACCCTACGACCAAGACAATTATTTTCAGTAACGCACTTGATTTTGAAAAGGCTCTGCAGATACAGGATTATTGCAAAGGAAGAATACGCTGCTCATTCGGCATAGGAACAAACCTCACCAATGATACAGGATTCAAACCCTCAAACATAGTAATGAAACTGGCATATTGCAAAATGAACGTCAACCAGCCATGGAAAGAATGCGTCAAGCTGTCCGACGACCTTGGAAAACATATGGGAAGCAGCAACGAAGTAAAAGCCTGCCTTTATGAGCTTGACCTGAATGTGGATGATGATAAATAAAAACAATCACTATTTCATATAAAGAAAGAGGATGCTTTTGGCATCCTCTTTTCACACACAACAACAAAAACCTGTGTAACTATTCCAATACTGCCATATGTAAAATAGCAGCCAGTATACAACCGATTATCGGACCTAATACAGGTACCCAGCTATAATTCCATCCACTGTCTCTTTTTCCTTTTATAGGAAGCAATGCATGAGCTATACGTGGAGGAAGGTCTCGAACCGGATTAATAGCATAACCGGTAGTTCCTCCCAATGACATACCAATTGACATAATCAACATGGTTACCGGGAAAGCTCCCAATGAACCCATACCGACAGCCGGACAGTTACATTCTTCGGCCAACTGAATGATAATAAAAACCAAAAGGAAAGTACCTACAATTTCACAGAACAAATTGCGAGGACGATTCATAATCGCCGGCATTGTACAAAATACTCCCAGTTTGGAATCGGCGTCATCTGTAGCATCAAAATGATCTTTATAAAATACGTAGACAAGAAGTGCACCTACAAAACCACCCAGGAATTGGGCGATGATATAACCCGGTACATATGACCAGCTGAAATGACCGGCAATAGCCAAACCGATACTTACTGCAGGATTTAAATGTGCTCCTGAATACGGACCGGCAATGAAGACACCACACATTACGGCAAATCCCCATGCCATGGTTATTACAACCCATCCACCGTTAAAACCTTTTGATTTCTTCAATACGTTAGAAGCTACAACACCATCGCCTAAAAGGACGAGTACCAGTGTTCCCAAGAATTCAAAGAAACACTTGGTTAATAAAGATACATCTGCCATATTATTTCTGTTTTATAAGGTTATTTTGTGTAACTGCTCAATGTACGATGCACTGCATCTTTCCATCCTTCTTTGGCTTTCGCTGCAGTCTCAGCATCCATCGTCGGCTCAAAACGATGACCAACGTTACTCATATTACGGAGTTCTGAAATATCAGACCAGTATCCTGTTGCCAATCCGGCAAGGAAGGCTGCTCCCAAAGCGGTTGTCTCGGTTGTAACCGGACGGATAACCGGAACGCCCAATATATCCGACTGGAACTGCATCATCAAGTTATTTCGTGAAGCTCCACCGTCAACTTTCAGTTCTTTCAAAGGTATTCCTGAATCGTTCGACATAGCATTTACAATGTCCATTGTCTGGAATGCAATACCTTCCAAAGCAGCACGTGCTATATGGGCTGCTGTTGTACCACGACTGATTCCCACAATTTGTCCACGGGCATACTGATCCCACCAGGGAGCTCCAAGACCTGTCAAAGCCGGAACAAAATATACTCCACCGGTATCGGGAACACTGGATGCCAATTCTTCTACTTCTGAAGAAGACTTGATAACGCCAAGTCCGTCACGCAACCATTGTACGACAGAACCGGCTACGAATATACTTCCCTCCAATGCATATGTTACTTTATGATTTATTTTCCAGGCGATAGTGGTCAACAGGTTATTTTCTGATTTGATAGGCTTTTCACCACTGTTCATCAACATGAAGCAGCCTGTTCCATATGTATTCTTTATCATTCCCGGCTCAACACACATCTGTCCGAACAATGCAGCCTGCTGGTCACCGGCAATACCTGCAATAGGTACTTTATGGGCAAAGATTGTAGTTTTGGTATAACCGTAGATTTCACTTGATGATTTTACCTCAGGCATCATACTACGCGGGATGTCAAACATTTCAAGCAATTCATCATCCCAATCCAATTTGTGAATATTGAACAGCATGGTACGTGATGCATTTGAAACATCCGTTACATGTACCTCACCTCTGGTCAAGCGCCATACCAGCCATGAATCAACGGTTCCGAATTTCAGTTTTCCTTTTTTGGCTCTTTCACGTGCACCCGGCACATTGTCAAGAATCCATTTTATCTTAGTGGCACTAAAGTAAGCATCAATAATAAGTCCGGTCTTATCACGGATAAATTCCGTTTTTCCGGCATTCTTCAATTCATCACAATATTCAGAAGTACGACGGTCTTGCCATACGATGGCATTGTATACCGGTTCTTCTGTATCTGTATCCCATACAATGGTAGTTTCACGCTGATTGGTTATTCCGATAGCGGCTATATCCAATCCTGTAATATCCAAAGTAGTTATTGCTTCTGCTATAACAGATGCTTGCGAAGACCAAATTTCGTGCGGATTGTGCTCAACCCAACCCGATTTCGGGAAATATTGCGGAAATTCACGTTGTGCTACTGCGCATATTTCACCATTGTGATTAAAAACAATAGCTCTCGAACTACTTGTGCCCTGGTCTAGAGATAAGATGTATTTTCCCATAATTGTAATTTTTTTTGTAATACCTATTAATTACGTTACCTGTTTGACGTTAAATATAAAAATATTAATTCAATAAACGACTAAGAATAATAACTTTTTGCAGTAAAAACGCTCTGTATTATATAGAATTAAACATCGCACATATTCTATGTTATACAATAAGTAGCAGATGGACGGAATACTATGTTGAACAAATATGTTTCATAACATGTTTACCAAATTCAATGCTAAAGAAGACATTTATTCACTCATAAAGTGCTTCCTTCCGTATTTATAATATTTTTACGCATTGTCAATCATATAAAGTAAAACAGAAACAGAACGAAAGAAAAAGAAAAAGATAACTTATAAAATAAAAAAACAAGGCTATAAATTTAAAAATCTCCTATATGATTTTCTGAATCATAACTTATAAATATCTGAATTATATCCTTGAATTAAAAATACATAACGGAAGTTTTCCGACTACACCTTTTTTTATACCTTCGCACAACATTAAAAATAACAAAACGAACCACATGAAACTTAACAAAACCATTATAGGCATATTGGGAGGCTGTATCCTGATTATTGCCATACTTGCAGCAACGGGTTATTATCTCTGTTTTTCCAAAGCTTTTTCCATTACAGAAACGACTTACCTTTATATCCGTCCGGGAGATTCCCTTGATGATGTATGCAAACAACTGGAAAGCGAAGCACATCCCAATACATTGAAAGGATTCAGACTTCTCTCTTCGTTTTATAAATATGATGAACATATCCGTAGCGGAAGATATGCGGTCAAGGCTGACGACAACATGTTCCGGCTGGTCCGCCGTTTGTCTACCGGACAACAAAGTCCCGTAAATCTGATAATACCCAGCGTAAGAACAATGGAAAAACTGGCAGGAAGCATATCTTCACGCCTGATGCTTGATTCTGCAACAATAGTATCAGCTCTTAAAGATTCTGTTTTCTGCAAGCAACAGGGATATACTACACAAACCATAGCATGTCTCTTCATTCCCAACACTTACCAGGTTTATTGGGATATGGACATTGACGAGTTCTTTGCACGGATGCAAAAGGAACACAAACGTTTCTGGAATGACGAACGAATAGAAAAAGCAAAAAGAACAGGTCTTACTCCCGAACAAGTAAGTACACTGGCATCAATCGTCGATGAAGAAACTGCAAAGAATGACGAAAAACCCATGATAGCCGGCCTTTACATTAACCGATTGAAAAAGGATATGCTTCTGCAGGCAGATCCTACCGTAAAATTTGCCTGCGGCGATTTTGGACTGAGACGTATATTAAACAAGCACCTGACAGTTGATTCTCCTTATAATACCTATAAATATATAGGATTACCTCCCGGCCCTATACGTATACCTTCAATAACCGGTATTGAAAGCGTGCTGAATCATACAAATCATGATTATCTGTATATGTGTGCCAAAGAGGATTTTTCCGGATACCACAATTTTGCCAAAACCATGAGCGGACATCTTCAGAACGCACAACGTTATCAGCGTGAACTTAACCGAAGAAATATAAAATAACGACACCTTAATTATTATGCTCGAAACAATCATTGAAGGATACAGACAAAGAACTTCCCAAAATCAGGAAAAATTATCTTTCATACAAAAGCGTATCTACCAAATCAGTTCCGTACGACTGATATTATTCCTTGCCGGAGTTTTCGGAGTCATCTATTTCTGGGATAAGGGGTGGATTGTAATACTTCCTGTGGTTCTGATATGCCTTATTCCTTTCCTTATATTAATAAAAGTGCACAACCGGCTGTTCAACAGTAAAGAATACACTGAAAAACTTATAGAGATAAACCGTAACGAACTGTCGGCTATTGATTATAAGACAGACTGCTTTGAAGGAGGAAAAGAATTCCAGGATGCAACTCATGCCTATACATATGATTTGGATGTGTTTGGCGAACATTCCCTTTTTCAATACATCAACCGTACCTCAACCTATTTCGGACTAAAAAAACTTGCCGGATGGCTCATGACTCCACTCGACAAAAAAGAAGAAATAGAGCAGCGTCAGGAAGCAGTAAGAGAACTGACTCCATTGATAGATTTCCGACAGAATTTCCAAGCTGCAGGTATGATTTATAAAGGCAAACTGTCCGACGGAGAGAATCTGCTAAAATGGGCACAGTCTACAACCAGCTTCAGACACCGGCAGGCCTTGAAATTTCTCATATGGCTCGTACCTTGCATCAACCTGCTATTACTGTTGCTAGGTATTGCCGGAATTCTTTCATACAATGCATTAGGCATTTCATTTACCTTATGCCTACTGGCCAGCATTGCTCTTCAGAAAAAAATCACTTTGTTCCAAATGTCATACGAGAATAAGCTTGCCATACTGCGAAGCTATATTATGCAAATCAGACTGATGGAGAAGCTGACTCCCAAAAGTCGCGATTTGAAACGATGCTATGACTTGCTTTATAATGAGAAGACTCAGGCCTCAGAAGCTATCACACAGCTGTCGAAAGAAATGAATGCTCTGAACCAGCGTAATAACATGTTGGCTTACATCGTTCTGAACGGATTTTTGTTCTGGGAAATACGTCAGGTAATGCGCATTGAAGGATGGAAAGAAAAATATGCTGCCAACCTGCCGGAATGGCTGGAAGCAATAGGTGAAACCGATGCACTCTGTTCTTTGGCTACTTTTGCTTATAATCATCCGGACTATACTTATCCGCATGCTGTTTCTGAACCCTTCACCTTATGTGCCAACCGCATGGGCCATCCGCTTATCCACCGTAATCGTTGCGTACGTAACGACATTATGATAGAGAAAAGGCCTTACTTCATTATCATTACAGGAGCCAACATGGCAGGAAAAAGTACTTATCTGCGCACCATCGGAGTAAATTATCTATTGGCATGCACAGGAGCTCCCGTATGTGCCGATAGTATGACTTTTTATCCGGCGCACCTCGTAACAAGCCTGCGGACAACCGACTCGCTCAACGATAACGAATCTTACTTCTTCGCCGAGCTAAAACGGCTGAAAGAGATTATCGAACGGCTAAACAGCGGAGAAGAACTGTTCATCATCCTCGATGAAATATTGAAGGGTACCAATTCCGTTGACAAACAGAAAGGTTCTCTTTCACTGATCAAACAGTTCATACATCTTCAGGCTAACGGTATTATTGCGACACATGACCTTCAACTGGGAACACTGGAACAGCTTTATCCCAAACATATCTGCAATTACCGTTTTGAAGCCAGCATAGCCAATAATGAACTTACATTTTCCTACAAAATGCAAAAGGGAATAGCACAAAACATGAATGCCTGTTTCCTTATGAAAAAAATGGGAATCTTTGTAGAAGAACAAGAGTAAAAGACAAAAGAAACAACAGAAACTGGCAAACAGCCGGTTTACATAAGACAAGAGTCGTTTTCCTGCACGAAATATAAAAGCAGGAAAACGGCTCTTCTATTAACAATTTACAATATCTCTGTCTCTGAAGAATATCAGAATGAATAAATAACACCCAATTCTATGTTATTACCACTTAAATCTATTCCCCATCCATTCTTCATCACTGATGAATAAGCTTTATCAACATCTCTGAATCCTACAAATCCGAGTTTTCCTACCAATGAAAAATTGTCACTCAAAGAAAACATCAGACCCGGTGCTATTCCCAATTCAAACATTGTACTTGAATCTCCATGTTCCGGCTTTATAGAAGCAATACCAATCTGTCCGTCAAGGAATAATCTTAATGCTCCGGTTTCAAAATAAGTAAAACGGGCATATGGTTCCAAACCATATATATTTACAGAATAGTCATCAACATCAACGCGTGAAAACTGTAAACTTGCTCCAACAGCCCATACATCAGACAAGTTATAGCCCAACTCCGGAGCAATAGTTATGGTTGTTTCATCGGCGTCACTGTCACTCCAGAATCCTAAAGAACCACCCAAATAGAAACGGCCTTCCTGAGCATTTGCAGCCACTGCGGCTACAAGCATAAATGCAAGAAAAAATAATTTTTTCATACTCTCATATTTTTTAGTTTAACATATACCTCCAATAACTTGAAGGATTGAGCAAATATAAATAAAATGCTACAAACAGAAAATTTTATAAAAGATTATTTTTCTATTACATTCCAATGTACTAAAGCATTCCTTATCCCATCATCATCAACAGAAGTGGTTACATAGTCGGCCTGCGCACGTATACTCTCATTGGCATTTCCCATAGCAACCCCTACTCCGGCGCGTTTCAACATGGCAACATCATTACCTCCGTCACCAAAGGCCATCGTTTCGTTTATCTCTATTCCAAAATGAGAAGCCACTGCCGCAATACCCTCTCCCTTATCGGCTCCATTGGCTGTAATATCGGTAAACTCATGATGCCATCTTCCGGAAATACATCCCTTCAACCGAGACATGGCTTCTTTTTCCACATCGACAGGTATAATGGGAGTCATCTGTATAATCGGTTCTTGGAAAATCGTTTCCAATGGCTCATTTTCCGGGAAATTCCGAACGTTCAGATAGTCTGTAAATATCTTATACAACAACTCGTTGGGATTTTGAATCACAATATGCTTAACCCCTACATATACACAGGCAAAACGTTTCTCATCGGCAAACTGTGCCATCATTTTCACATCGTCCTGCAAGATGGGATTACACACAATAATGTCATCCTTTACAAAACAATAGGCTCCATTGGTCGTTACATATCCGTCTATCAAATGTTCTATCGCTCCCAGATTATCAATAATTGCAACAGGTCTTCCTGTAGCTATAAAAATCTTTATCCCGGCTGCTTTCGCCTTTGAAAGAGCCTCTACTGTAGAGACTGGAATAGAATGAGTCTTAAAACTGACCAATGTTCCGTCAATATCAAAAAACAATGCTTTTATCATACCAAATACCTTTTTAACGATACAAAGGTAAAAAGAAAAAGCCAAATCATGCAATTTTTCAAAAACCGACAAAAAACTGAAAAAGAAACAAGAAGCTAAATTATATATAAAAAGACACAGACTCTTGCAATGAAAAAACGTTTTTCCTACATTTGAGGCAACTAACCTTCTATACAACAGAAAGTACAGAAGATATTATACCTTTAAAATTATATTATATGGACCATTTATTATTCTGGCTCGTACCGATATCGTCGATACTGGCTCTATGCTACGCTTTCTACTTCTATAAGCAGATGAAAAAGGTAAGTGAAGGAACCCCTCAAATGGCACACATAGCTGCTGCTGTAAGAAAAGGCGCTATGTCATACCTGAAACAACAATACAAAGTTGTAGGATGGGTTTTCTTCGGTCTGGTCATTTTGTTTTCAATCATGGCTTACGGGTTCGGAGTGCAGAACTCCTGGGTTCCCATAGCCTTCCTAACCGGTGGTTTCTTTTCAGGACTGTCTGGTTTCCTAGGAATGAAAACAGCTACTTATGCTTCGGCACGTACAGCCAACGCAGCACGCAACTCGCTGAATGACGGTCTTCGGGTCGCATTCCGAAGCGGAGCCGTAATGGGCCTGATAGTAGTAGGTCTTGGATTGCTTGACATATCTTTCTGGTATCTGTTGCTTAACGCAGTCATTCCAGAAAGTGCGCTCACCCCTACCCATAAGCTTTGTCTTATTACCACTACCATGCTTACATTCGGTATGGGAGCCAGTACACAGGCACTCTTTGCCCGTGTAGGAGGTGGTATATATACCAAAGCTGCCGATGTGGGTGCCGACCTTGTAGGAAAGGTTGAAGCAGGAATTCCAGAAGACGACCCGCGTAACCCAGCTACCATTGCCGACAATGTGGGCGATAACGTAGGCGATGTAGCCGGTATGGGAGCTGACCTTTATGAATCATATTGCGGTTCTATCCTGGCCACCTCTGCTCTGGGTGCAGCCGCATTTCTTCATTCCGGCGATACAGACATGCAATTCAAAGCAGTAGTTGCCCCCATGCTGATTGCTGCTGTCGGTATCATTCTTTCTATCATCGGAATCTTTGCCGTACGTACCAAAGAAAAAGCCAATATCAAGGATTTGCTTAATTCTCTTTCTGTAGGAACCAACCTGAGTTCTGCTCTGATTGTTATAGCAACCTTCCTGATTCTATGGTTGCTTCAAATACAGAACTGGGCACTTATCGGATGTTCAGTTGTAGTCGGTCTGCTGGTAGGTATCATTATCGGCCGCTCTACCGAATATTATACTTCACAATCATACGCTCCAACCCGTAAGCTGAGCGAAAGCGGACAAACCGGCCCTGCTACCGTTATCATTTCAGGTATCGGACTGGGAATGCTTTCTACGGCAATTCCTGTAATAGCAGTTGTGATTGGTATTATTCTTTCGTACCTGTGTGCTGCAAACTTTGACATTACCAATGTCAGCATGGGATTATACGGAATAGGTATTGCCGCCGTGGGAATGCTTTCTACGTTGGGAATCACTCTGGCAACCGATGCTTATGGTCCGATTGCCGACAATGCCGGCGGAAATGCGGAAATGTCCGGACTGGGCAAGGAAGTACGCCAGCGTACTGACGCCCTCGATTCTTTAGGAAATACCACAGCAGCCACCGGAAAAGGATTTGCCATCGGTTCTGCAGCTCTTACCGGTCTGGCCCTTCTGGCCTCATACATCGAAGAAATACGTATCGGACTGAACCGTATCGGTACCGATATTCTTACTTTTGCCGACGGTCGTACCATTGAAACAAGCAAGGCTTCCTTTACAGACTTCATGTACTATTATGACGTCACGTTAATGAATCCCAAAGTACTGGCCGGCATGTTTATCGGAAGCATGATGGCCTTCCTCTTCTGCGGACTGACCATGAATGCCGTAGGACGTGCTGCCGCGCATATGGTTGCTGAAGTTCGCCGTCAATTCCGCGAAATTAAAGGTATTTTAGCCGGAGAGGCCGAACCCGATTATGAACGATGCGTAGAAATATCAACCAAAGGTGCACAGCGTGAAATGGTTATTCCTTCACTCCTCGCTATTATCGCTCCTATTGTTACCGGCCTTATATTCGGTGTTGCCGGTGTATTAGGTCTGCTTATCGGCGGATTGAGTTGCGGATTCGTTCTTGCAATCTTCATGGCCAACGCCGGTGGTGCATGGGACAATGCCAAGAAATATGTAGAAGAAGGAAACTTCGGCGGAAAAGGAAGTGAAGTACATAAGGCTACCGTAGTAGGCGACACTGTAGGTGACCCGTTTAAAGACACATCCGGACCGAGTCTTAATATTCTTATCAAGCTGATGAGCATGGTATCTATTGTAATGGCAGGTCTTACCGTTACCTGGAGTCTGCTATAGCAATTCTCTAAAAACAGATACGATTATACAGACATTCGTCTCTACAGACAGCAGGCATGAAGAAACATTCACAAAGTTTTCTTCATGCCTGCATTGTTTTATCCGAACGGCTCATTTGTTTTTCCATGCAATCTGTTTGTAAGCTGACAGATATTTACGACCTTTGTTGCAAACAAACTTTATTATACTATGAAGAAAAACATCACGTTTCAGGCTATTCTGTTAGCCTTATTCCTCTTTATCTCAGGAAACATCACAGCCCAACAAAACGGCAGCGAAAAGGAATACTACATGTCTACATCTTTCCATGAACCGGCAGATGAAGGACTTCGTCTGCTTTACAGCGAAGACGGAATACATTGGGACAGCATTCCCGGAACATGGCTTACCCCACAGATAGGAGACAAAATCATGCGCGACCCTTCCATATGGAAAGGACCCGACAACGTTTACCACATGGTATGGACCATTGCATGGAAAGGAGACAGCGGATTCGGATATGCCTGCTCGAAAGACCTTATTCACTGGAGCGAACAGAAACGCATTCCTGTCATGGATCATCAAAAAGGCACTTATTGCGTATGGGCTCCGGAACTGTTTTATGATGATGTGAAACAGCAATATCTCATTGTGTACAGCTCTCTCGTGAACGACAGCACATGTACCGGCCGCAACATGGAACACGGAGATTATCACCGGCTCTACTATGTTACAACCCGCGATTTCAAAGAATTCTCAAAAGCCAAAGTATTTTACGATGCCGGATACAGCTGCATCGACGGAATCATTGTAAAACGAGGAACAAACGACTATGTACTGGTAGCTAAAGACAATCGTAAGGCCAACAGTAATCTGCGGGTAGCTTTCGCCAAAAGCGCCGAAGGACCTTACAGTATTCCGTTATCGCGTCCATTTACAGGAATATTTGCCGAAGGACCATCGGTAAGTAAAGTCGGAGATGAATATTACATCTATTATGACCTGTATCGCCGTCATATATACGGAGCTTCAAAAACGAAAGACTTTTCAACCTTCACCGAGGAGACACAACATGTAGTCTTTCCTAAGAACCACAAGCATGGTACCACCTTTAAAGTTCCGGCATCAGTAGTAGAGAACCTGTTGAAAGCATCAGCCCGATAACAACTCATACCTTATTATATATACAGAACGTGCACACCGGTTTTTGTCATGACCGATGTGCACGTTTTCAATTCCGGCAATAAGCCTTATCAATAATTTACTTCAGTAATAGAAGTTCCATCCTCTGAAACCTTCAAATCCGGTTCGTAATTATCCAAGTCTACCAGATAATATTTTTCCGATGCAGTTTCCACAAAGTCGCAATCATCAATAACCTTACCAGGATATTGGGTAGCTACAGCATCTCTGACAACAGCCGGAACCTGTCTTTCCATATCTGTTGATGTACGTACCCAATTATATTCGCCATCGAAAATCATCTCAATTCTCTGGTTATTGTAAACCAACTCTACTTCATACTGTCCTCTTTCAAGTTCAAAATCCACAATCCGTGCATTCGGATATTTTTCATCAATCACACTTTGAATAGCAGCAGGCATCTGTGACGGAAGCATTCCTTCATTGCGGTCATCATTTCCATCGGCAACTTCCTTGAAAAGATTACCGGTAACATCAAAATACAAGTCCATTTCCTGTTTTCCCTGCTCCACTTCTATCTTATAAACGTCTTCATAGTTGTTACGCTCTATTTTATCAATATCATCTATTGTCCACTGAGCATACTGTGAAGCATTGAAACCATCCTGCACAGACTGAGGCAAGTCAGCAATCTGACGTCCGTAATCAACTTCTGTCATAAGCCATGCACCATCCATAGTAAACCATGCATCGTGCTCTCTGTTATCTTTCCAGAATTCGGCTACTGCATATTGCTTTTCCATATCCCACTCAACACGGGTTTCATTACCGTATTTCTGAGTGAAAGCTCCCTGCACTGCTTCCGGAACCTGTAAGCGGTTGTCATCATCGTCACATGCAGTGAAAACCAGTGCACCTAATGCGAACATCATCGCAGCCTTAAAACATTTCATACTTTTCATAATCCTTTTTTTGTTATCAATTATTATACCTTTTCTTGTTTAACTCTGATGCAAAACTATAGTCAGATTCTGAAAAGATTTTGAAAAGCAAGAAAAAAAAGAAAATTTATTCGTTTACATATCCACAATAAGAACAGACTCCCTTATGCGACAAACGTCTGCCGCAATGTCCGCAATACATGATTCTCTGCGAAGAGCGCCACAAATAGTATATGGCCTCATAAATGAATATGGCTGAAAACAGATAACCTATATAATAATATACCGTCCAGGTTACAATCAGATAAATGAACATGCACAATGTTCCCAGTCCCAACAGATAGAAAAATCCCGTAGAAAAATCTACCTGATGAAAAAGATCGTCTATCAGTGCCAGAGCAACCAGTACGATTCCCCATACGGAAACAAGGAAAAGCATAAGCACAAAAGGATGGCCTAACGGATTGAGCGAAGGGTTGAAATAATAATGCTCCCACATCTCCGGAGCAAAACGCTGCATGCTGGCATAAAGCGTAGCCGAAATCACTACCGCTATGCAGAACAATACGGCATAAAAATTCTGCACCGGAGGCGCAAGGGGCTGAATCCTCTGTGAACGTTTACGCCGGCGCTGATAAAGGTAAAACAATACAAAAATACCACCTATAATTAGAAATACCAGATTACGGATACTGGAAAACCAGTGTATAAACTGTGAAATCGGGTCCAGCGGCACGGAATTGTCAAGCAGACGGTCTTCAATAATCCATCCCATTGTACTTTGGTCACGCGCCACCTTTATCCATATCGTATCTGTGGTATCCGAAAGCATATGGGCAAAGTCTGCCACTACCAGCACATCATCCTTGTATACCCACAAAGAATCAGGATTCAGCATCTGGCGTAACGGTAGAGAATCAGCCAGAATCTTGAAATTATAGTTTATTCCGTAATGATGTGTCGTGATAAATTCCAACGAGTCACGCTGACGTGCGGTTAAGTCCCACTGAGAATAGTCAGGATGAGGATAACTGCATGCCCCCAAAAGAAGCAATACAGCAATCACCAACATACCCAGTATGGAACAAACCGTTTTACGCTCAGTTCTTTTCATTGTTGCAATATATCACTTTCATCATACACTGTTTACAGTCAAAATCCAGTCGGAATCTTCTTCCGTCAGACGATACCAGATAATAAGGTTCCTTATAAGGAGAACGTACTTTGTGATGTACCGGACACCATCCCATGCTGTAACGCAGACAATGCCTGCAAAACATTACCACAGCCTCATCTACCGGTTGCTTCTCATATGCCGGAGCTATACGGTTTACCCCATGTTCCTGATAGAACGAAGCTGCCGATACATTCATCACATTCCCCAGATAAGTCAGTTCTTTCACAGGATAAGCATTGTCCGAATTGCCGATACGCATCAGTTCACGGTCATAATTGATACGCCGTGTCATCAGCATGTTTTCGACCACCCTACGCCGCCAGTCGGCCAATACTGACGAAGGAATGAACCAGTTTCCCGTCAGCTCTATCTGCACGTCATCCAGTTCAAAAGGAGTATTGCCCAACTTGCCCAACTGTGTCTTCAGATTATCAGACTGCGGTGTACGCGCAAGTTCTTTCTGTTGCTCAAACGACAAGGCCACACGGTTTCCGTCTTCATCGGTCATGACAAGCGTAAATCCAAAAGCACACTCGGTCAATTGCATCCTTACTCCAATACGCCGTTCGGCACTGCGACGAGCAAGCCGGCGCTCAAATTCCTGGTCGAAGTTACGGTATAACACCGTGCGCGGCCGTATGCGAGGCATTTCCTGCGGATAAAGTTTGTTCCCGTCTACACGATTCACACGAAAACCTTGCAGACGCCCGTTTTCATCAATAAAACACAATCCATCACCATTACTGAATGTCTTCACTCCGGATACCGTAAGACAATTGTTCCGAACATCCTTTACCATCCCCATCTCCTCACCCATCGATTTGGGAGTATCGAACGAGAATATTTCCGGATTCCGTCCGAAAAGGAAATAATGCGTAAAACCACGACTGAAACTCTTGTCAAGCTGAGGAGTAAACTCCGTATAAACCCTTCCTGACGAAGCACGTACATATTCTTCACGGCGAGCCATGATTTCATCGAGCTTGCGACGGTAAGCCGCCGTTACATTCTTCACATAACTCACATCCTTGAGCCGGCCTTCAATCTTGAGCGATGTCACGCCGGCATCGAGCATCTGTTCCAGCACATCACTCTGATTCAGGTCACGAAGCGACAGAAGATGCTTGTTCTTCACAATCTTCTTTCCGTCCGCATCTTCCATATCAAAAGCCAGACGGCAGAACTGTGCACATTCACCACGATTGGCACTCCGTCCGTAACAAGCCTGACTCACATAGCACTGTCCGCTATAGCTCACACACAACGCTCCATGCACAAAAGCCTCCAGCAGCACATTCGGACATGTGCGATGAATGCGTTCAATCTCCTGTAACGACAGTTCACGTGCCAGCACTACCTGCCGGAATCCGGTCTGTTCCAGAAACTTTACCTTTTCAGGCGTGCGGTTATCCATCTGCGTACTGGCATGCAACGGTATAGGCGGCAGATTCATTTTCAGAAAACCCATATCCTGTACAATCAGCGCATCAACCCCGGCTCTCCACAAATCCCATATCATGGCCTCGGTATCAGGCAGTTCATCATCACGCAATATGGTATTCACGGTTACATAAATACGCACATTATAGATATGCGCATATTCCGTAAGCTTGCGGATATCATCGAGTGAGTTTCCGGCAGCAGCTCTCGCCCCAAACCGTGGCGCTCCAATATATACGGCATCGGCCCCGTGGTTTACAGCTTCTATTCCGCACTCCAGATTCCTGGCCGGAGCCAGCAGTTCTATTTTTCTTGTGAGCTTTTTCATGCGTCAGCGTATCTGGTTAATATCGTAAGGTGTTTCCTGATATACATAATAATTGAGCCAGTTCGAGAAAAGCAGGTTGGCATGCGCCCTCCAGCGTACCAACGGTGGAAGTGAAGGGTCGTTATTGCGATAATAATTTTTTGGCATCTCAATAGGCAGTCCCTTGTCAAGGTCACGACGATATTCCGCATCAAGCGTATAAGGCGAATATTCCGAGTGACCGGTCACAAATATCTCACGTCCGTTACGGGCCATCACCATATATACTCCCGCCTCATCCGATTCGGCCACAATATCCAGTTCGCTGCATTTCTCTATATCCTCACGGCGAATTTCGGTATGCCGGCTATGGGGAACATAGAACACATCGTCAAAACCACGGAAGATAGGCAACAGTGGATTATTGACATGATGCTCGAAAATGCCGAACATCTTGGCCGGGAGTTCATGCTTGGGTATTCCGTAATGACGGTAAAGTCCGGCCTGAGCTGCCCAGCAGATATAAAGGGTAGAGGTAACATGCGTGCGTGCCCAGTCGAATATCTCCGACACTTCCGGCCAGTAACTTACCTCCTCAAAAGGCATCTGCTCTACCGGTGCTCCGGTAATAATCATACCGTCGAAACGCTCGTCGCGCATCAGTTCGAAGTCTTTATAGAAAGCCTTCATATGCTCAATAGGCGTATTCTTTGGGGTATGGCTGCGCAACTTCATAAATGAAATCTCTATCTGCAGCGGAGTGTTTGAGAGCAGGCGTACCAAATCTGTCTCTGTCGTTATTTTCAGGGGCATAAGATTGAGTATGACTATACGAAGCGGACGGATGTCCTGGCCCTCAGCCCTCGTATTGTCAATGACGAATATATTTTCTTTCTTCAACAGCTCTATAGCCGGAAGTCTGTCTGGTAAATTTAATGGCATGTTACTATGACGTTTTTCGTTGTACTGTTCATTATTTCAACGCAAAATTAGCAAAAAAATCTGCTGTCCGGTTCATTACCAAATAAAAAGACTACAGATTGTCAGCCTCATACCTTATAAGAAGCATTGCATAAACCTGTAAACACGATTACAAATCTCCCCCTATTGAAACCGTTTATTGGCGACCAAGGCTCACCGTGCTGGCGACCAAGCCTCAGCAGACTGGCAACCAAGGCTCAGCACGCTGGGAGTTAAGGCTCAACAAAAGGTAGAAAGGCCTCTAACAACAAAGCTATTAATACATTCTTTTACAAAGACTTATACCATTGCAAATCCTAAAGATTTTCATCCCTTTCTTGCCGCCACTGCCAGAATAATACCAAGCATCACTCCCAACAAGGCTGCAAAAAGAACTCTCATCTCACCGGATAACAAAAGGAGGCATAAAGGTACACTCCGTCATTCATGCCAATCAGGAAGTACCTCCATTTCCGTGTTTTTATCCGGAAGCAATGGCTTCTGTTTTTACTTCTTTTTCCTACCTTATGAGGATATTCAATGTTGAACATCATGAATTGAGACATAGTCTTGAAACTGCTTTTGAAAATACAATACACGGCTATTCTTTACTTTCAAAGGAAGGGCCAATGCTTCTTGTGCACATCGGAGTGCGACATCATGACGCCCCATTCGCTCATATAAAGTCATGATTTCATAACGAGGTTGCAAACGTCCAGGAAGCATCTGTGAAACCAACTTAAATGCTTTTACTGCTGCCCCTTCTTCTCCTACGTATAATAGCATATAAGCACGAAACATTTGCGCATCGTAATTACACCGATAAGCATCATACCGTTCCAATACAGACAGGCATTCCACGTATTGTCCGCTTTCGGATAAATAAAGAGCATAATTAAACAGAAATGCCGGATGTGTACGAAAATAAACAGTACGCGACAGTTTTTCATAAGCTTCCCGCAACATGACTGTATCTTCTCCATTGGCAGCCCGTTGTTCCAGACCAATTCTGGTTTGCTCACGGGAAAACTGAACAATCGACAAAAACAAAGCCAAACAAGCCCATCCAATAACAAACCACGGTTGACAACTGCATTTTATCTGTTCTTTATCTTCGACCCGAATACATATAACAGACAAAGCCAACACCAACAAGACCCAAAGAAGAGGATAATAGCACGGATAAGAAAAACACGCACATACGGCCCAAGCACACAAAGAAGCCCATGCCGTCTGTTTCCAAGCAATCCGGCACAATCGAAATCTTCGGTACAACATCCATGCTGTCAGCAGCAACCCTAGCATACCGACAATTCCCCAACGAACCAACACATGTAAATACTCATTGAATGGCTGCGCCATATTATCAGCTATTCCTATCCACATTGAATACGGATGTTCTGAGAAGTATCGGGCCTGCTCCAGCATATACCCGGTTTCGAAACCAAACGGACCATTTCCCGTCAGGACATTCTCACCTATCAGGCGCAAAGTTATATAAGCAACAAACAGACGCCCGTTGGCCGACTGAGGCTTACAGAAATAAAGTCCCGCCAACAACAGACAAGCCAATAATGGCAACAACCAACGCCACTTACCGGGAAGCTTCGGATAAAAACAAACATAGGTTGCCACCAGTGCCGCAAAAATACCCGTACGCGATTCGGTAAGCACCAACGCCAGCACCACCAGCAAGACTAGAATCCATTTTGCCCATGTATTACGGCCCTGCTCCAATACATAAGGAAACGATATAGCCAAAAACATAGCCAATCCGGCCGGATTGTCAAATGTTCCTTTCATCTGAAATATATCCGCCTGAGCAATAAACAGACCACAACGCTGGGCCAAACCGTAAACCGACATCACCATCGCCCATCCGGCTATAACCTTTACCAACCATTTACCTCCCGACTTACCGGTTATCCAAAAGGCAGTCAGTACAAAGAGCAAAACATACGTACAAGCCTCACGAACGATTTCCGGACGAAAATTCCACAACCCACAATAAATAATTATTCCGACAAGCAATACACAACCCAATTTCCAGTCCACCCATCCAAGTCTTTCAGTCTTTCCCCGTAGCGATACGATTCCTACACTCACACCGACCAGCCCAATGCATCCCGACAATGCTAAGGAAAGAAACAGATTAGCATCCCCTCCCAAAGGCTGCCAACCTCCGGCACACAGCCCTACATACAGCATGAAAACTACTTGCAGGACGATAAAAATCAGAAAGTTCCGCTCAATGGAACACCACTCGCCCATCTTCATACGTGAAAATGCGTTCTTCGCGCCCATCGGTCACATCCTGTAACCAATACAACGCACCAGTAGGAATACCTTCAAATACCAACGTCTGTCCGGAAGCCCGTTGCTCCCCAGCCTTTACCCATCCATTCCGACCGAAATAGAAGAGCCTATACAAATGTCCCACAGCAATACCATTGTCGTCTGTCCGTGGCAGCAATCGGACTTCACGCACGGTTCGCGCCTTACCCAAGTCCATCCCGACCCAATCCATATAGTTATTATAGGTAAGCGGATTACCATCGAAAGCTTTCAGATTGAATCCTCCTCTGCCCGATGACAAAGGCACACCTTCGGCCGGTTGCCCATCCGGCAAAATAAACTTCAATTCGGCCAATGTTACCGGACGTCCTTTTTTACTGACACGCCAATAACGGTATGCCTTGTCTGTCCCAGTCGGCACGGATACCCAATTGAGAGCCTTCCCCATCGAAGTCAACACAGCCAATGTGTCGGCAGATACGAATTCGATGTTGTCGGCAGCTTCCAGCACACTGCCTTCCACTGTCTTGCCCCACTGGATTTTCGTATAGGTCATCGGATACTTCCTCGTAAGGATTAAGTCCACTGTATGCCCTTTCTCGGCATGCAGTTCCGTAACCCGTCCCATTCTATCCACAAAAAGTGGCACTCCTGCACATTCCATCGTTCCACCACGATAATATACCGGCAAATAAACCAAGTTGTGGCCCATTTTTCCGAACCGTGCCTTTCCTCCCTTGACTCTGCTCCATGCGACAGGTTTCCATTCCAGGTCATTAAACACGGCAAGATACAAGTAGACCGGATGTCGTCCCGAAAAATTATCTGAAAGTTCCACTTCCACCTCAGTCACCTTCACATACTTCTCAGTCACATCCTTCAAAAACGGGTTGCAAAAGAGTTCCGGAATGGAATCTTTACCATTCGCTTCCGGAATAGGATTGTGCGAATAGGTCATGCGGTAGACTTTGCCCGTTACAGGATTCATCGTTCCACTGAAATTATCGTACATACACGCTCCATCAATGATAGTACGCCAATAATGCCGCCCGTTACGTGTCGGCCAGTCGGGTATCAGGTCTATGGTCGAAGGGATGCCTGCCTGACGGAATCCCAGCACATCATAGTAACACATATCCAAACAATCCATCGTGTACTTGCCATCTTCCAGCAAAGGCATAGCCAAGTCCTGAAAATAAAGATTGTCATTATCGCCGATATGCATACGCTGAAAAGACTTCACATCATCGAGCAAAGAAGGACTGAACTGGTAGTCATCCATGCTTTTCCCTACCACTTTCCACCATCGGCTGGTCGTGTCGGCTTCTACCAAAGGCTCGTCTCCCAGCCGGTAGGGCAAGAGGTATTCACAAAAATCCTCAAACGAGAGATCTTTCAGCCAAGGACATGTCTGCCACATCGCTACAGCATTGTCTATGTGACGAATCAAGTAATCGCCTTTCACTACCCGAATGTCTTCCACCCGGTGGCAGGCATCCATTGTGAAATTGTTGTGCCAGGGGATGGAATAGACCACCCGTTTCACCACCGACGACATCACAGGATAGGCGGAGTCCATTTTGGCCCGATAAACTGCCAGTTGCGGACTGTCCCAAGTATAATGTCCTGGCATGTTTTCTATCAGGAAATGTGCTGCTCTTAACTTAAGCGCATCATTCTCATAATGAAACAAAACTTTCTCCAACTCCGAACGGTTGGAACCACTTCGTTCTAAAGCTTCCTCCAAAACCGTATCAGAAGATGAACAGCTAAAAAGAAAGCTCAATAAAAGAATAAACAAGATACAACCTTTCATTATATCAAACAATATTAATGATATTTAGAAATAATATAACCTATCCTAGATTTCGCCATCACTTATCATTCGACTTATACAACAATCTATGCCCAATATTCACAGCTCCCAAATGAATATAGAATGGCTGCAAGGTCTTACCTATAACAAGTACGTCTGCAGTGTGAGCAAATTCAAACTTTTCCTTACTATAATCAGGATAATGCAACTTAATTCTATAATATATGTCACCCTCTTTCACATCATCCGGCACATTATAAAAACGTTTCGTCCATTCCATATCTACAAACTTTCCTTTCGTTACTTCCGGATTGACATTTTCCCGATACCATTTCGGATATTTTTCTTTTAACAAATTCTGAGCGATTTCAACCAAAACACTGTCACGCTGTTGTTCCGGCAATGATGCCAACTTGTCTTGAGAAAAGGCTTGCACACACATCAATAAAGATAAAATTAAAGTAATACTAATCTGTTTAATCATCAAAAACAAAGTAAAATGCAAACAAATTTTCATAACTCTGAATACTTTTTAAAGAGAAACCGGAATAGCATGATTGCCATCCCGGCTTTTTCCTTATTTATTAAATTCCGGGTCTTTGGGAAACAAAGATAAGCTTTTATATCAAACAATCACATTTAGAAATAAATCTACTATTAATATTTCATCTGTTTCTATACACTCTGTTTCAGAAGCGGAATTATTGACGAAGCACTGTACCAAAATCTTCATTGCTTACATCCAACCAATTGGAATAAAGTGTTAAATCACTTATCAACGTTTCAGGTCTACCATTTTTTTCTCCAAGAAATTTTAATTTATCTAATCTTACACGAACTTTACTAACATTTGTCTGATTCTTCATTAACATACCTGTATAGCCATCTTTCGCAATACTAATTGCCAATTTATGTACATATGTCTGTTTGGGAAGAATCTTTAAACAGCTTTTATCTAAATATAGGAAATAAAAAAATCCTTGTTCCCTATTTTTAATAAATTGTCCATTCTCTAGTTTTACTTCCGGTATCAAAAATGAGTTTTTATTTGATCCCATACCAATAGAAGCATCTGAAGCACGAGCTACAATAAATGTTGTATCTAGTGTCTTATTAAAAAGAGTTATTTCAAAATAAGCAAAATCGTCTACTATTCCATGAGGCTTCACTAGTTTTAAAGAAAGAGACAACATATCACTTTGTGCAAAAACATAACTACACATTAAAAGCATCAATTGCAAAATAAAACATTTTTTCATAACTGTTACTATTTATTTTTTAATTTGATTATACCAATTTTTATATGTATCCAAATTTTTTTCTAACTCTTTCCTATATTTATCTGATATTTGACTTCGATAAACATCTAATTGTTTAGTATAAGCTTCTATTTCATTCTCACAATATTCAACACTCGTTCTAATTTCATATGTCTTAGGAGTTCCATCTTTCTCTATATAATCACCCAAAAACATAATCCAAGCATTTTCTCTATCTTGCTCTTGTAAAGGGGAGACATCTCCTTCAGATGGAATTCCTTTCATTTCAAGATAAAACACATATTCTTGTTTTGCCTCTTCTATTTCAGCTTCGGAAAATTTAACAACATAAGTTTCAAATATATAATTATCGTAGTCATCCATTGGTGCCGGAATCTGAATTGAATGTACATACTCATGGAAAAGACAAGATTCCATATCATTACGAGAATAATTACGTTCAAATATCTGATTATAAACAGTTATTTGTCCATCTTTATACATAGCTGTCACACGTGGATTATTACAGGATTCATTAGGAACTACTATTTCGACCCTATCAAAATCTATATTCAAATACTTTTTTATATTATTCTTTAAAGTTTCTGTAACTACTTTTGAAATAAAATTATCTATTGTTGGAGGAGTATTATCATCCTGAGAAGAATCTGGTTCATAACCACCAGATTGACCTCCACCTCCACCACTACCAGGATCAACAATATCAACAGTATCACCGGTATCACCATCGTTTCCATCTCCATCTCCCCAAAAATCATCCCAGTCATCCCAAGGATCATCCCAATCATCCCAATCATCGCCGTCTCCTGAATCACCTCCACCAACAACTTCCCAACCCTCAAGCCAACCACCGTCTACATCCCAATTTTCCTCTCCTGAAGTTCGGGTTTGAATGCGTTCCTGCTTATTAACTTTTGGTATTACCTGGTAAGATGCCGGAATTCTACCTAAATGCAATCGTTTACTTATATCAAGCCCTAACAAACGAGCCTGAACTGATGACAAAAGCCGTCCGGTAATCTTCCCATCCTTATATTCCCAACCATTCGAGAACGTACCGTCCAAATTGTGAAACAATACATAACCGCTTAAATATTTGTTACGATGCAAATATGTATTGTGTTCAATACGTGTACTGTAATTACGCGTACAATTCAGCGAAGGAACAATGGTCATGAAAAAGCCTTGTTCCTTACCCGTTTGCAAATGACGAGTATAAACATACCGAGTGTACGAACGGCGGTATTTCAACTGCTTATACTTCCGATAACCTTCCCAACTCTCTTTCAAAATATAATCTTGTCCTATACAGTCAGTTAAATCCACATCCACAACAAGCAACGTATCATTTTGAGTGCACGTATAGTATAGCCAACTTGGAGACTTTTTCAGCACAGGAGAGGCAAAAAAATTACCATCAACACTATCCGCAAAAAAAGAGCGAGTTTGAGAAGACAACGTATCTTTTTTCTCATAAAACGAACGAGCTTGTTCCAATTCCAACAACGCCGCATCACGTACAGGAACATCTAAAGTCCCTTCTTCAACAGAAGATTGCACATTCATGCGATCCTCACAATTACTAAACAAGAAACATAAAGGCGCTAGCCAAAAGATCTTCAACAAAGAATATAAAATGTGTGTTTTTCTCTATCCATAGATTTAATTATTCTTTTTAACAACAACTTATATATTTGATAATAATCACTTATAATATTCCTTCCATTGGCAAACCACCTCCTTTCATGCAATGGATTATAATTATTACTTAATAACAAGTAGATTTTCTACATACATCATAAATGAGATAAAAGCCTACAACAATTGGCGTATAAAAAAGAATTACATCCTTTATTATGCTAAAATAAACAGGTCTGAAACACACAGAATATTAAATTTTCACCAGAATCACAAACCGTCCATATACTATATGCCCCTTCAGGTTCTAATTATAAAGAACATCCTACCTGTCCTGTTCAGACTCCTCCGTATCAGAAACCGGAACCTTTTCCAAATGCAGCCTTTTACTCATATCCAAATGCAATACCCAAGCATGAGCCCGACTCACAAGCCGTCCGATAATCTTCCCATCCTTATATGTCCAGCCATTAGAAAATGAGCCATCCAGATTGTGAAACAATACATAACCGCTTAAATATTTATCACGATGCAAATATGTATTGTGCTCAATACGTGTACTATATTTCCGTATATAGTCCGGTGCAGGAACAATGGTCATGAAAAAGCCTTGCTCCTTGCCCGTTCGCAAATGGCAAGTATAAACATATCGAATGTACGAACGACGGTATTTCGACTGCTTGTGCTTCTGATATTCTTCCAGACTTTCTTTTAAAACATAATTCTGTTCTATACAATCACTCAAATCTACCTCTACTACAAGCAGACTATCATTCTGACTACACGTATAGCATTGCCAACTTGGAGCTTTTTTCAGCTTAGGAGAGGCCGTATACGAACCGACAGGAATACTATCCCCAACAAAAAGGGGAGGTAGAGGAGGCATCGTATCTATTCTTTCATAATACGAACGTGCCCGTTCCAAATCCAACAAAGTCTGGTTGTGTTGCACATACTCATCCAAATAATCTTCCGATATAGAAGGTTGTACATACATATCATTGTCACAATTGCTAAACAAGATGCATAAAGACATCATCCAAAAGGTCTTCAACAAAGAATCACTACTGTCCACTAAAAATGGACAAGGTTAAAAATTAAATAGGGACTGTCGTAAAAAGAATAAAACTTTATAACGAATTGATTGCCAATGTAAT
>OJMI01000665.1_pt1 | contig 44654 bp, 30 predicted proteins | sample 1597131 | NCBI WGS metagenome assembly OJMI01 (sample SAMEA2452116, study PRJEB22498) | human gut metagenome | reverse complement strand
CAAGCGAGACGGAAAGGAAAGAACGCATGGACACAAGTAGTCTAATGGAGCAGATTTTATCTAGCGGTAATCTCAACAGAGCATATCTGCAAGTCGTACGAAATAAAGGTGCAGATGGAGTGGACGGAATGAAGTACACGGAACTCAAAGAACATCTTGAAAAGAACGGCGAAATCATCAAGGAACAGTTGAGGACAAGAAAGTATAAACCTCAACCAGTACGAAGAGTGGAGATACCAAAGCCTGATGGCGGTGTCAGAAACCTAGGAGTACCAACAGTAACAGACAGATTCATACAGCAAGCCATTGCACAGGTATTAACACCAATCTACGAGGAACAATTCCATGAACATAGTTACGGATTCAGACCGAATAGATGTGCACAGCAAGCAATCCTAACAGCACTTGACATGATGAATGATGGTAACGATTGGATTGTAGACATTGACTTGGAAAAGTTCTTTGACACGGTAAACCATGACAAGCTTATGACTATCATAGGCAGAACTATAAAAGATGGAGATGTTATCTCTATCATAAGGAAATATCTTGTCAGCGGAATCATGATTGACGATGAATATGAGGATTCTATTGTGGGAACACCGCAAGGAGGAAATCTTTCGCCGTTATTGGCAAACATCATGCTCAATGAACTTGATAAGGAAATGGAAAAGCGAGGGCTTAACTTTGTGCGATATGCAGATGACTGTATTATCATGGTTGGAAGTGAAATGTCTGCAAATCGGGTAATGAGAAATATATCTCGATTTATTGAGGAGAAACTAGGTCTCAAGGTCAACATGACAAAGAGTAAAGTAGACAGACCAAGCGGACTTAAATACCTTGGGTTTGGGTTCTACTTTGACACAAGAGCACATCAGTTTAAGGCAAAACCACATGCAAAATCAGTAGCGAAGTTTAAGAAGAGAATGAAAGAACTTACCTGTCGTAGCTGGGGAGTTAGCAACAGTTATAAAGTCGAGAAGCTCAATCAACTCATAAGAGGTTGGATTAATTACTTTAAGATAGGCAATATGAAAAGGCTCTGTAAGGAACTAGATTCGAGAATTCGCTATAGATTGCGCATGTGTATATGGAAACACTGGAAAACTCCACAGAATAGAGCGAAGAAACTTATGAAGCTGGATGTACCAAGGTGGGCAGCATTTAAGATTGCATACTGTGGAGACAAATATGCCAGCCTGGCTCATAATGGATGGGTGCATAAGGCCATAAGTTTAAAGAGACTAACCTCATTTGGATTAGTCTCTATGTTAGATTACTACACCGAAAGGTGTGTTAAATGTTAAGTTGATTGAACCGCCGTGTACCGAACGGTACGCACGGTGGTGTGAGAGGTCGGGGATTTATAAATCCCCTCCTACTCGATTGAAAAAATAATGAAATAATAATTAAAAACTGCTATAATGTTTTAAGTTACTTATCGAAAACATTAATTTATTAAGGAGGTTGTTATGGAACAAAAGAAACAGGAGCCAATTCGTGATGCGAGACAGCTTGGAACGGCCAAGATGCTTATTCTTGGTTTGCAGCATATGTTTGCTATGTTCGGCGCAACAATTCTTGTGCCTATTCTTGTATCAGGATATTTTCAGAAGGCTTGTGGGGAGCCGCTTACCAGAGGGCTTTCTGTATCGGTTACATTATTTTGTGCAGGCTTTGGCACGCTTATATTTCATCTGTGTACAAAGTTTAAGGTACCGGCTTTTTTGGGTTCGTCATTTGCTTTTTTAGGAGGCTTTTATACTGTTGCAAACCTTGACAGTGGTATGTATGCAGATATGGCTGTCAATGATAAGGCCGCGTATGCGTGTGGTGGCATATTTGTTGCAGGTATGCTTTATTTCGTACTTGCACTTATCATTAAGCTGGTTGGAATTAAGCGTGTAATGCGCTTTCTTCCACCTGTAGTGACAGGACCTATTATCATATGCATTGGTCTTTCACTTGCCGGTTCAGCTATCAATAATGCTTCAACAAACTGGGTTCTTGCAATTATTGCACTTGGAGTTATAATTATTTTCAATATATGGGGAAAGGGCTTATTTAAGATCATTCCTATTCTGATGGGAGTTATTATTTCCTATGTTGTGGCTCTTATTATGAATACTGCTGGAATTACTAATCCTGATGGTTCCGCAATTCTTGATTTTACATCAATTGCATCATCTGCGTGGGTCGGAATACCTAAATTTCAGTTCATGAAGTTTGATATTACGTCCATTCTTGTTATGGCGCCTATCGCTATTGCGACTATGATGGAGCACATTGGCGACATGTCTGCTATTTCTGCTACAGTAGAGCAGAACTTTATTGCTGATCCGGGTCTTCATAGGACACTTATAGGTGATGGAATTGCAACTGCATTCGCAGGAGCCATCGGAGGACCTGCTAATACAACATATGGTGAGAATACTGGAGTGCTTGAGCTGTCTAAGGTATATGATCCGAGAGTTATCCGTATTGCGGCTGTTTTTGCTATTGCACTTTCGTTTATTCCAAAGTTTTCGGCTGTAATATCTACTATGCCATCAGCGATTATTGGTGGAGTTTCATTTATGCTTTATGGAATGATTTCAGCAATAGGAGTTAGAAATGTTGTTGAAAACAAGGTAGATCTGACTAAATCAAGAAATCTGATTATTGCAGGTGTTATTTTTGTATGTGGTCTTGGATTTGGAAATGGACTGACATTTACTGTAGCAGGAACATCAATTACACTGACAGCTTTGGCAATTGCAGCTATCGCAGGGATTTTCTTAAATGCTATTCTGCCGGGAAATGATTACGAGTTTGGAAAGAATCCTGATGGAGATGCAAGCAGGGGTGTGTATATGATGAACACTGACAATGATGAGGAAGAGGAATCATAGAAGTTAATTTGTATTTAGACTGATTTGTTAGTTGTAACAGTAAATAATTTAACAAACATTAAAAAGATTTTAATAATATTTTACTTGATAATGTTATATATATTCTCTACAATAAACTGGTATGGTGTATTTTCATAATTCACTTTACCAGTTTTTTTTAAGGGGATTAGATTTAATGGACAGAAAAAAGATATTTTGGGCGATAGCTTCTGTTTTTATAGCTATCTTAAGCATATGGACCGTTGTCTCACAGAGCAAGCATTTTTCGTTTGAAATTCTTATGAGTTTTATCAGAAATGCAAATAAAGGCTGGCTTTTTATGAGTTTTGTTTGTACGTTTGGGTTTATTTGGTTTGAAGGCTTTGCTCTGGTACGCATGGCAAGACACTTTGGGTATAAAACCAGCGCGATTGATGGTACTGTGTATGGTGGAGCTGATGTGTATTTTTCGGCTATTACACCATCGGCATCGGGAGGACAGCCAGCCAGTGCGTATTTCATGATAAGGGATGGCATACCGGGCTATGCTGCTACAGTGGCCCTGCTGATTAATCTTGTTATGTATACACTTTCACTTTTAACAATTGGCTTACTATGCATGATTTTTAAGTATCCATTGCTGAAAAATTTCTCAGGTATTTCGCGGATATTTATATGTTTGGGGATTGTGGTGCTGATTTTTCTGGCTCTTGTATTTTATATGCTGCTAAGGAAGGGAAGCATACTATACTCAATTTGTGATAGTCTTATCCGGCTTTTTGAAAAAATACATATAATACGGCATGGTGACAGGCTTCGAATAAAGCTTAAAAATACTATGAAAGAATATCAGGAGTGTTCAAACAGTATCACAGGGCAGACTGGGCTTCTCATCGAGATTTTCTTTTGGAATATAATGCAGAGAGTTTCACAGCTTTTGGTATCGTTTATGATTTTTATGGCAGTCGGCGAAGGCGTAAATAAGGCAGTTGATGTGAGTGTGATACAGTGTTTTGTGGCGATGGGCTCCAATTGTGTGCCGATACCCGGTGCTATGGGCGTGGCTGATTATATTATGATTGATGGGTTTAAACAGCTTGTTGGTAGTAATGCAGCAAATATGGAGCTTTTGTGCAGGGGAATGACATTTTATGGAAGTGTCATAACAAGTGCTGTTATTATTCTTATTGGATATATAATTAGAAAAAAAGTAGCAAAATAATCTAGTACTTTTGCACAATAACATATTGTTATATTTGCTAAAATGTGTTATTATTACTATAGTAATGTATTAGATATTTTTTATGAAGGTATTGGACAATGAGTAGCAATGATAGTACTGCTAAGGAGCAGAGCTTTCTATTTAATGTAAACAAAATATTTCTTGTCATCCATCTGCTGATGCTATTTATGTTTTCATCATTAGGTGTAGAATTGATGGCACTCGTCAATCTGATCAGCATATGCTTTTATTTCCTTGCATTCAGTATGGCAAAATCTGAAAAACTGAGCATGTATGTTTATAGTGTGGCTGTTGAGATATTGCTTTATATGATACTTGCGGTGGTTTGTCTCGGAATTCAATGTAATTTTCAGCTTTTTTTGATCGATGCAATGTTTTTTCTTTTTGCTATGGATTGTGTAGTCCTCAGGAAGAAAAAAAAGAATCATGTTGCCATTCTGCTTTGCTGTGTATATGCTATTGCTCTGATTATTCTTTATATGCTTGATGGCTTTTACACACCTTTATATAAGTTGGATTCTGTTGTAATTAAGAGTATTTCTATTGCTATGATTTCTGGTGTAGTTTTCTTGATAATAACATGTATGATGTGCCTTTTGCATTTTATGTCTTCCGAGGAGGGGGCAATGGAAAAGCAGGCACAGTTTGATGCGCTGACGGAGCTTCCAAATCGTTTCTATATGATGGCGAAGCTTAAGAATCTTTTTGAGGCTGAGAAGCAGGGGGAATATTTCCTTGCAATGATTGATATTGATGATTTTAAGAAAATTAACGATTCATTCGGACATAATGTAGGAGATGATGCACTTAAGATGCTCGCTCGTACTATCGTAAACAAGGCTCGAGGTGTTGAGCTTAGCTATTGCAGATGGGGAGGAGAAGAGTTTTTACTTCTTGGCAAATGTGTCGACGGAGAGGTGCCTAAGAATTTTCTCGATGAGCTTCGTGTGGAGATTAATTCAAAAACCTTCTGGACATCTATGGGCAGCGGAAGGATGACAGTGACCATAGGTGCAGGGAAATATAAAGTGGGGCAGGATTACAAGGAATGGATTAATTTTGTTGACAAACAGCTTTATGTCGGAAAATGCACCGGTAAGAATAAGGTTGTATGCTGAGACATATTTCAAGACTTTCACATTTTTAAATGAGCTGTAATCGTTGCTGGTCACACTGTTAGGCGTGAACAGTCACAATTGCATTGAAATTATATTGAAATTACAAATTTTAGTTGCATGAAGTCAATAATTGTGATAGAATATTGTCTGTTCGTAAGACGCCGGCATGTCGGAATGGCAGACGATGCAGACTCAAAATCTGTTGGGCGCAAGCCCGTGTGGGTTCAAGTCCCACTGCCGGCACTATTTGCAAAACCCCGTAAATCCAAGATTTTCAGTAAATCAAGGGTTTGCGGGTTTTTTTTTTACTTACAATCTTTCAAAAAATTAAAGAAATTAGGGGACTTTTAAGAAAAATTTGCCCCAAAATTGTACCCAAAAAGGTACCCAAAAATCTGCCATATAGGCTATAATACCAGATAGCAAACAGGAGCATTATGATGATAAAAAAGATTTATAAAAAATATGAAATTATATTCAATGTTATATTTTTCTCGATTTTCCCGATTACGGCTTTTTATCTTATGGAGTTCTACGAACATAATCCTTTTGAAGAAGTCAGATTTATGGCGGGATTTTTTAATATTATTTTGTTTGAGCTGATTGCCTGGATTCTTTATTTTGTTACGGGCAGGGCGAAATGGGCACTTCGTGCAGTTTTTATCGTGGCCATGGTTTTTGGACTGATTAATCATTATGTTATGCTTTTCCGCTCGACTCCTTTTGTTCCATGGGATATTTTTTCAATTGGTACGGCGACAAGTGTTGCATCCAATTATGATTTCGCACCGACTGCAGGAGTAGTTGTTGTTACAGTTATATTTATAGCTCTTATTATGCTGATGCATTTTGTTGATTTTAGAATTAAGTGGAAATTCAGGTTCAGACTAATTCCGACTGTGCTTGGAATACTTGCGCTGTGTCTGTTTGTGAATGCCCTGCAGGATGAGGATTTCCAGACGGACAATTACCTGTATCCGTTTCTATTTACACCTGCATATATGACAAAGGTGAATGGAATGGCAGTGACCTTTGCGATGGATCTTAAGTTTGTGGCGGTTGATAAGCCTGATGGGTATAGCAGACAGAAGGCTAAGGAACTGCTTGACAGCTATGCCGGTACAGATGATAATTCAGCCAATAATGAAGCAAATAAATCAAATACTGCAGCTAACAGTGATTATCCAAATATTATAGTTGTGATGGATGAGGCATTTTCAGACCTGTCAGTGCTCGGTGATTTTGATACAAATACAGACTATATGCCGTTTGTGCACAGTCTTGAAAAGGGCAATGAAAACACTATAACAGGATATCTGAATACGTCTGTATGCGGTGGAAATACCGCCGATACCGAGTTTGAGTTTCTGACAGGCAATACGATGGCTTTTCTTCCGGTAGGAAGTATTCCTTATCAGCAGTATATAAAGAGCACGACACCTTCCCTTGCAAGCTATTTAAAAAGCATAGGCTACGCAACGTATGCACAGCATCCGTACTATGGCAGTGGATGGAACCGGGATACGGTCTATCCTCTTTTGGGATTTGACAATCTTTCGTTTATGCAGGATTATTCTAATCAGAGGTTTGTGCGCAAATATATAAGTGATGAGACATCCTTTGACAGGATTATTGAGACCTATGAGAACAAACCGGATGGTCAGCCGGCATTTATATTCAATGTCACTATGCAAAACCATGGTGGATACACGGATACCTACTACGGCTTTGACAATACTGTGACAGCGGATAAGCTCAATAATTCTGCACTTGACCAGTATCTTTCTTTGATTAAGATGACAGACGAGGATTTAAAGAACCTCATTGAATATTTCTCAAATGTGGATGAGAAAACTATAGTGGTATTTTTCGGTGATCATCAGCCAAATGATACTGTGGCGAGCTCTGTTCTTGCAGCAAACGGCTTGGACTATAATAATTTATCAAATGAAGAGCTTAAGCTGCGCTATCAGGTGCCGTATGTTATCTGGGCAAATTATGATATTGATGAGGCTGCAGGAAAAGACACGAGCGTTAATTATCTGGCTGCAAACGTACTTAAAGCGGCAGGTGTGCCGACAAATGACTATCAGAGCTTTCTGCTAAAGCTGCAGGAGGAGTATCCAATTATATCAGCGGTACGTACGGATAAAACTGCAGATAAGACATTAGATAAAGCATCAAATAAATCAGACAAGGCAACCGGCAGCAAAAAGAAGCAGGCCGATTCGGATATGCTAAACGATTATAAGCTTTTGCAATATTACAGACTGTTTGACTGGGAGGATAAGTGATGAATTTTGTTAAAAAGCATCCGCTTTTGACAGCGTTTTTAATTCCGTTTTTCATATGTATAATCATCTGTATAGGAAATGGTGTATATCCATTTGGCGATTACTGCCTTTTGCATATGGATTTGTATCACCAGTATCTGCCTTTCTTTAATGAGCTGTGGGAGAAGCTAAGAAATGGTGCGAGCCTCATGTATACATGGAATATCGGGCTTGGCAGTGATTTTGTATCGGTATTTGCCTATTATCTGGCGAGTCCGTTAAACTGGCTTGTGGTGCTTTTTCCAAAGAGCCATATTATTGAGTTTATCGAGCTGCTAATCATTTTTAAGATTTCGCTAAGCGGAGCAACATTTTTTTATTTTCTGAAGGAACACTTTGTACTTCTTGGAAAGGATAACAGGTATCACGATAATACATTTGTGCCGGCATTTGTTTTTTCTACGGCATATGCGCTTTCCGGCTTTGTAGCTGCGTATAGCTGGGATGTCATGTGGATGGATGTTGTGGCAGTTGCACCGCTTGCGATAGTAGGCCTTGAGAAGCTTGTGCGGGACAAAAAGCCGGTGCTTTACTATGTATCACTGGCACTTTGTATATTGTCAAACTATTATCTGAGCATCATGCTTTGCATCTTTTTGGTATTCTGGTTTGCATGGCTTTTCTTTACGCAAAAGGGCGGTAAAATGGCTGCAATTGTGAGGTTTGCCGTTTACTCGCTTTTGGCTGGAGGCACTGCGATGGTGCTAATCATCCCGGAGCTTATCATTTTAAGCTACAGCGGTTCGTCGGGCATCGAGTTTCCAAAGCAGATAGAGTGGTATTTTAATCTCTTATCGGAGGTCGGCAGGATGTGTACGACAGCAAGCGTCTATGAGGGTGCAGAGAACTGGCCGAATCTGTATGCCGGAGCCTTTAGTGTGATGCTTTTGATACTGTTTGTGCTCAATAAAAGGATTAATTGGAAGAAAAAAATAGCTCCCGTATTGTTTGTGTTGTTTTTCATGGCAAGCTTTGCCAATAAACAGCTTGACTTTATATGGCACGGACTGCATTTTCCGGATTCGCTGCCTGGCAGACAGTCGTATCTGTATGCATTTCTTGTATTGACCATAGGCTATGCTACAGTAAGAAAGTGGCGTGGCATAAGACTGTGGCATATTGGCGTGGCAGTGGTATTTGCATCGGCGCTTATGGCAGTAAGCACGATGTTTGCCGATGAGGATGTGACAGAGTATTATGCAGTTATCATAAGCATATTGTTTGTTGCGCTGTACGGTATTATGATAGTACTTTTAAAGCTTGCAGCAAGGAAAAACAGGGAGCTTTTGATGGTCATAACATGCGGTATTGCGATTGTGGAGCTGGCTGTCAATATGGCTGTGACAGGACTTGGATGTACCGGCAGAAGCAGCTACAATGCCAATGTGGACGATATGCAAAAGGCACTGGAGCTGGCAAAAGAGGATGCAGCTGACAACGATGTACCATTTTACAGGGTTGAGGATACAGGCCGACTAACTAAAAATGATGACACACGATACGGCTATGCTTCTGGAACACAGTTTTCTTCCCTGATGAATATAAATGTGAGCCATTTTTATCAGGCTCTTTATATGGAGGGAGGCAAGAATTTCTACTGTTATAACGGTGCCACACCTGTCACGTCAGCCATGCTTTCGGTCAGATATATGGTTACAAAATCAATACAGCCACAGAATGAGCTGACTACACTTGTTGGAAAATGCGGAAATCACTATCTGTATCGGAATAACTACACACTTCCGCTTGGGTTTATGATGGATGAGGGAGTGATTGATGAGTGGAAGCCATCCTCGTCATCGAAAATCTATTCGATTAATTCCCTTGGCAGGCTCCTTGGCGCAGCAGATGATACGCTGACCCTGACAGAGTGCACTCAGGACGAAAATCCGGGAACTACGACTCTCACCTTTGACCATGACGGATATTATTATGCAGCATACGATTCGTGCAGCACTGACAGTCTGACATTCAGCCACGGAGAGTATGAGACCACATACTCGAAGACCACTCACAGGTATCTGTTTGACCTGGGATATGTGAAGGCGGGGGAGACAGTTTCCGTCACAAACACTGATGCCGATGCTGTACGATTTAATGTATACGAGCTTTCCATTGCTGCAGTTGAGAGTGCTTACAATACACTCAATGAGCAGACACTCTCGGTGGATGATTTTTCAGATACACACATAAGCGGACACATTGATGTGAAGCAGGCAGGACAGCTTGTACTTTCTATTCCGAGTGAAAAGGGATGGACTATGAAAGTGGATGGAAAGGATGCTGAGTATGAGGATTTTTCCGATACATTTGTGAGCATTCATCTGGATGAGGGAGAGCATGAGATAGAGCTTTATTATGAGACACCGGGGCTTAAGGAAGGTGCAGCTATAAGCGCAGGCTGTGTGGGCGTCTTTCTACTGCTTTTATTGTTTCGTCAAATAGTTAAGAGACGCAGCCGTTTAAAGTTTAAAGCGAACAGTGACAGATAGCGAATGCACTGACAGACAACGCATACTGTTCATTTATGCGAAACACAGAATGTTCAAATTGTAATAGTATAATTCAATAATAAAAATAAAACAGGAGATTAACAAAATGAACAAACAAAACAAAAAAATCGCACAGGAAAAAAGAAGAATCGAGAGAGAGAAGGCAGAAAAGAAGGCAAAGGTTGTGAATCTGCTGAAATTCTGGGTGCCGGTAGTGGCAGTCGTTGTGGTAGTCATAGTGCTAATCTGGGCAGTTGCGACATCGGGCGGTTCATCGTCAAATGGCACTGATGGTACAGAAGCTGCATCACAGACCACAGAATCTCAGGCATCCGAGACACAAAGCAGTGATTCACAGACAGAGGCAGCAACACTGAATACAGAGACTGACACGGTTGCAGAAAACGGAGATAAGGTAAATATTGATTACACCGGATATATGGACGGTGAAAAATTCGAGGGTGGAAGCACTGATGGACAGGGCACAGACCTGGTGCTTGGCTCAGGCAGCTATATAGATGGCTTTGAGGACGGAGTGGTAGGTCACAAGGTGGGAGAAACCTTTGATTTAAACCTGAAGTTCCCGGATGATTATAAGGTAAATACAGAACTTGCTGGAAAGGATGTTACGTTTGAGGTGACTCTTAACGGTGTATATAAATAAAGAGGATAACACACATATATGGAAAAATCGTTTGAAGAGATACTGGTACAGTTTTATGTTGACCAGTACAGGGAGAATGCGAAGAGAAGTACAGGTAAGCCTGTAAAGCTGGCACACTATATTCACAGGCTCAATAGTAAAGCAAAATCAATTAAATATGCGCGATTTTCAAAAAACGAGACAATAGCACTCGACAAGCTGCATCAGGAAATAAAAAGGCTTGCATTGATCACCTACTATTCCAACAATAAGAATGCAAGGCAGATTTTAAATAGAGAAATCCTTCCGCAGCTCGTCAGGGTGGATATGGAGCAGTTTGATGAGAATGAGGCAGAGTATCTCACAGAGGATTTTTTAAAGCTTTTGCGCAAGGAGTATATAGGTGCGATATGTACAAGGAGCATGAAGGCGCTTTACAATGAGTACCGCAGCAAGGAGCTTAGAAGAGAGATTGTCACGCTGGTTCCGGCACGGCCGGAGCTTGAGTTTCCAAAAGCACAGAGCATGAAAAGGCACTTCATACTCCATATAGGCCCGACTAACAGCGGTAAGACATATCAGGCGCTTGAGAGGCTTAAGCTGGCGCAAAACGGAGTTTATCTGGGACCTCTTAGACTTCTGGCACTTGAGGTATATGAGAAGATGAATGATGCAGGCATACCATGCACCATGCTTACAGGCCAGGAGTGTCTTGAGGTATCAGACAGCAGAATTACAGCATCGACAGTGGAGATGCTTGACTGTGACAAGGAGTATGATATCGCAGTGATTGATGAGGCACAGATGGTTGCAGATGATGACAGGGGACATTCATGGACCAGGGCAATTCTTGGTACACTTGCAGGAGAGATTCATATATGCATGAGTCCGGTGGCAAAGGATGTAGTCATTCATCTGATTAATCTGTGCCATGACGAGTATGAGATAAGGGAGTATGAGAGAAAGACAGCTCTAAAGCTGGAGGATAAGCCTTTTTCATTTCCACAGGATGTGAGAGAGGGCGATGCCTTTATCGTCTTTTCAAAGAAGTCGGTACTCAATATAGCAGGGCGTCTGGAGGAAAACGGCATAAAGCCAAGTGTCATATACGGAAGTCTGCCACCGGAAATAAGGCGCAGGCAGATGACGCTTTTTAATGAGAAAAAGACACAGGTTGTCGTGTCAACAGATGCGATAGGAATGGGACTCAATCTGCCGGTCAGAAGAATTGTATTTCTGGAGGTGGAAAAGTTTGATGGAGTATCAAGACGTCCGCTTGTCATCTCTGAGATAAAACAGATAGCGGGCCGTGCAGGCAGATTTGGTCTGTATGATACAGGTTATGTGACAGCTTTGGGACAAAAGAATCTGAATTATCTGAAGAATACGCTAAATATACCGGAGCAGGATATTGATATAGTAAGTCTTGGCTTCCCGCAGGTGCTCCTTACAATGGATGCGCCGCTTGATGCGATAATTAAGCTCTGGCATGAGGCAGAGCCATCAGCACCGTTTAGGAAAATCAATGTCGATGAGACATTGTTTTTGTATGGATATGCGTATAAGGAGCGATACTTTATCGCAGATTTTGATGACAAATATCTGCTTTATAAGATGATTACATGTCCTATAGATATAAAGGACAGGGAGCTTGTCAGACAATGGCTGCGCTACTGCATGTCGTATACATCTGATATATCTCTCGACAAGCCTGATAAGCATTCAAAGTATCAGGGGCTCATGAAATACGAATCCTATTACAAAAAGCTTGATTTGTACTATCAGTTTTCAGTCCGCATGGGCAAAATTGTGGATGAGGACTGGCTTGAAAACGAGCGCGACAAAACACAGGCAAAGATTATGCAGCTTCTGTCAAAGAGCAAGGATGAGTATATTATCAGATGCCGGTATTGCGGCAGAATACTTCCGATTGGAAATTCACGCAATATATGCAGAGACTGCTACAGTATGATACGCAGGTAGCAGCCGGTTTATATTTTACGGTCAAGTCGTTGAATTTAGCTGTCCAATGTGGCATAATAGAAATAAGACCAAAATATGAATGGAGGAAGTTTTTATGGCAAACAATGAATTACAGATTGCCGGCTCACAAGGGGAACTTAGAATCCGTCCTTACGAGCACCACGCAAAGTATTATGAAACAGATCAGATGGGTATAATCCACCATTCAAACTATGTCAAGTGGATGGAAGAAGCAAGACTTGATTTGATGGATCAGATAGGACTCAACTACAGGCAGATGGAGGATATGGAAATCATAAGTCCGGTGCTGTCGATATCGGTAGAGTATCACAGTATGGTACATTTCGATGACACGGTCGTCATCTACACAAAGCTGCTTAAGTATAACGGAATAAAGATGGAGCTTGAGTATGTCATGAAGGACAAAGAGACAGGCGAGCTTCGCACTACTGCAAAAAGCAGCCATTGCTTTTTGAACAAATCCGGCAAACCAATCTCATTAAAGAGAATGTATCCGGAATTAGATACAAAATTTTTTGAATTTAAAGAGGCATAATAAAATGATACAGGATAGATTAAAAGCATTGAGAAGCGAGATGGCAAAGAGGGGCATCTCGCTGTATGTGGTACCTACTGCTGATTTTCATGAGTCAGAGTATGTAGGCGAGCATTTTAAGGCACGCAAATATATTACCGGCTTCACGGGCTCAGCAGGTACCGCAGTCATCACTATGGATGAGGCCGGACTATGGACAGACGGCAGGTATTTTGTGCAGGCGGCTGCGCAGCTTAAGGATACCACTGTAAAGCTCTTTAAGATTGGCGAGGAGGGCGTACCGACAGTTGATGAGTATATAAAGGATACTCTTTCGGATGGCGGTGTAATAGGTTTTGACGGCAGAGTGGTAAATGCCGCATGGGGCAAAAGGCTTTCTGAAATCGCAAAAGAAAAGCACGGCAGCATGTATGTAAATGAGGATCTGATTGACCTTATATGGACTGACAGACCACCTATGTCAAAGGCACCTGTCATGATTTTTGACAATAAATACACCGGTGAGGATATAAGCTCAAAGCTTAAAAGAGTCAGAGAGCAGATGGCACAAAAGGGGGCAACACTTCATCTGATGTCATCACTTTACGATATCGCCTGGCTTTTAAATGTCAGGGGAGGCGACATAAGCTATGTGCCTGTAGTGCTTTCATATCTGGCACTGTCACAGGACAGCTGCATATGGTTTTTGCAGGAAGAGGTTGTGACAGAGACTCTTAAGGCATACCTCGATAAGAATGGTATACAGACAAGACCTTACGATGATTTTTATGAATATGTGAAGCATATTGATGAAAAAGAGACAGTGCTTTTAAATACATCGATTGTAAATTACCGCATCTGCGACAGCCTGCCGGATGGTGTTAAGGTGATTGATGCGGAGGATCCTACAGTTGTCATGAAGGCCGTAAAGAATGAAGTACAGCTTGAAAATCTGCGCAAGGCACATTTGAAGGATGCAGTTGCGATGTGCAAGTTCATGTACTGGCTTAAGACAAATATAGGTAAGATACCCATGACAGAGATTTCGGCTTCAGATTATCTTGCATCGCTTAGAGCTGAGCAGGAGGGCTTTCTTGATTTGAGCTTTGCCACAATATGCGGATATGCTGATCATGGTGCTATTGTGCATTACTCTGCAACAGAGGAGTCTGACAGGCAGCTTAAGCCTGAGAGTCTTCTTTTGGTTGATTCAGGCGGACATTATCTGGAGGGAACCACAGATATCACGAGGACCTTTGCATTAGGCCCTGTGACTGACGAGATGAAGGATATGTTTACGAGAGTTTGCCGCTCAAATATGAACCTGGCAAATGCAAGGTTTAAGGAGGGCTGCTCGGGCCTTAACTTTGATATTCTTGCAAGAGAGCCTTTCTGGGAGATTGGCATGGACTACAATCACGGTACCGGACACGGTGTGGGCTATGTGCTCAATGTTCATGAGGGACCAAACAGCTTTCACTGGAAGCAGTATCCGGGCAGAACTGCAGAGCGTGTGATAGAAGAGGGCATGGTCACTACAGATGAGCCGGGCATCTATTTAGAGGGTAAATTCGGTATTCGTACAGAGAATGAGCTTATCTGCCGAAAGGGTGAGAAAAATGAGTATGGCCAGTTCATGTATTTTGAGAATCTGACCTATGTACCGATAGATCTCGATGCGATTGATCCAAATCAGATGACAGACAGGGAAAAAGGATACCTGAATGCTTATCATGCGAGAGTTTATGAGCTTGTTTCACCATTTTTGAATGATGAGGAGGCTCAGTGGCTTAAGAAATATACAAGAGCTATTTAACGTTACTGCCTGCACTGCAGTGTGACCGGCAGCGATTACAACAATATTATAATTGACAGTAAGGAAAGTATCAAAATGAGTGAAAAGCTTGTACTTATAGACGGACACAGTATTTTAAACAGGGCATATCACGGGCTGCCTGATCTGACCAATTCAGAGGGGCTTCACACAAATGCAGTCTATGGTTTTTTGAATATCATGTTCAAGATTCTTGACGAGGAAAAGCCTGACTATCTGACGGTGGCATTTGATGTGCATGCGCCGACGTTTCGCCACAGGATGTTTGATGCGTACAAGGGCACGAGAAAGCCTATGGACGAGGAGCTCAGGCAGCAGGTGCCTATGATAAAGGAAATGCTTACCGCTATGGGCATTAAAATCGTGGAAAAGGAAGGCTATGAGGCCGACGATATACTTGGAACCTTATCTGTCAGGGCAGAAAAGGCCGGTATGGATGTCGCCATCATTTCCGGAGACAGAGACCTTTTGCAGCTTGCGACTGACCATGTCATGGTAAGGATTCCAAAGACAAAGAAAACAGGAACCGAGATAGAAAACTACAATACAGCAGATGTTATCGAAAAGTACGGCGTCACTCCAAAGGAGTTTATCGATGTAAAGGCTCTGCAGGGAGATACGTCTGATAATATTCCCGGGGTACCCGGTATCGGCGAAAAGACAGCAGGCGCACTTATAGCAAAATACCACTGTATAGAGGCTGTACATGAGGACGCTGAGAATGTAAAGCCGCCAAGGGCTTCAAAGAATATAGTGGAGTATTGGGAGCAGGCGCTTATGAGCAAGGAGCTTGCGACAATCATACTTGATGCGCCGGTTGACTATGAATTTTCTGATGCAAAGCTTAGTGGCGGAGTAGAGTCACTCTACACTGAGGAAGCTTTTTTACTGTGCAAAAGATACGAATTCAAAAACATGCTGTCACGGTTTAATGTGGAGGCTCCTAAAAACAATGCCGAGGAGCATTTTGTGGTAGTAAGGGACTTAAAGACTGCAGAGAGAGTGTTTGAGAAGGCAAAGGACAAGGAGGTCGCTTTTGCGGTAGTACAGGGAGAGTCTTTGGAAAATAGCGAAAGTGATGGACAGCTAAGTCTGTTTTCGGAGCCGGTTTCTAACGATTATCTTGCTGTTTCGATTTGTTTTTCAGAGGAGGATATTTATTTTATCTGTACAGGTGATGAGATTTCAAGCAGCTTCCTGGATGAAAAATTAAATACACTGGAAGTAAAGTCATGGATATCACCGGATTTAAAGACCAATCTGCACAGATTTAAGAGCAAAGAGATAAAGGCAGATGACAGAGGCAGATATTTTGACATGATGGTGGCTGCATACCTTATCAATCCGCTTGTCGGGGAGTATCCCTATGATGCGGTTGCAAAGGACTATCTGGGGCTTATGATCTCATCTAAAAAGGATTATCTGGGAAAGCTTGATTTCACCCGGATGATGAAGGAGGATGAGAAAAAGGCAGTGGACTGTGCCTGCTACGAGGTTTATACTGCCTGGAAATCAAAGCCGGTTCTTTTGCAGAAGCTAAAGGAAATGGATATGCTCACTCTTTATAAAGATATCGAGCTGCCACTCGTTTTCGTACTGTATGATATGGAAAATGAGGGTATAAGGGCTGATGGAATAAAGCTTAAGGAGTATGGAGACAAGCTTGCTGTTTCGATAACTGAGCTTGAAAAGAAAATATATGAGGCAGCAGGTGAAGAGTTTAATATAAATTCGCCAAAGCAGCTTGGAGTCATTCTCTTTGAAAAGCTTGGACTGCCAAATGAAAAGAAGACAAAGACCGGTTATTCGACTGCGGCAGATGTGCTTGAAAAGCTGGCACCGGAGTATCCGATTGTCGCGGATATATTGGAATACAGACAGCTCACAAAGCTAAAGAGCACATATGCTGACGGACTTTCCGGGTATATTGCATCCGATGGCAAAATCCATACTACCTTAAATCAGACAATCACTGCGACAGGCCGTCTTTCAAGCACAGAGCCTAATCTGCAGAATATCCCGATAAGGATTGAGCTGGGCAAGCTTATCAGAAAGGTATTTCTGCCAGAGGATGGAGATCTGTTTGTTGATTCAGACTATTCGCAGATCGAGCTTCGGGTGCTTGCGGCGCTTTCCGGGGATGAAAGGATGATAGAGGCCTTTAAGAATGGTCAGGATATCCACAGAAGTACAGCATCCCTTGTGTTTGACACACCGTTTGATGAGGTCACAGACCTTCAAAGACGAAATGCAAAGGCTGTAAATTTTGGTATCGTATATGGTATCAGCGCGTTTGGTCTGTCTAACGACCTGGGGATTTCAAGGAAAGAGGCACAGGGCTATATAGACAGCTATTTTGTCAAATATCCAAAGATTAAGGAGTTTTTGGATCAGACGGTTTTGGATGCCAAGAAAAATGGCTATACAAAGACCATGTTTGGGCGTATCAGACCGATTCCCGAGCTGAACTCGAGCAATTTCATGCAAAGACAGTTTGGAGAGAGAGTTGCGATGAACTCACCTATTCAGGGTACAGCAGCCGATATCATAAAGATTGCCATGATACGTGTGCATGACAGGCTTCTTGACGAGGGCTTAAAGTCAAGACTTATCCTTCAGGTGCATGATGAGCTTTTAATTGAGACAAAGGAAGCTGAGAAGGATAAAGTGATTAAGCTTCTGGAGAAAGAGATGCGTGGTGCGGTGGACATGAAGGTATCTATGGAGGTGGGCACCGAGTGTGGCTATGACTGGTATGATGCGCATTGATGACAGAAAAGGAAATAGTATGATTTTTATAGGAATAACAGGTGGTGTAGGTGCCGGAAAATCGGCAGTGCTTAGCTATCTTAAGGAACTTGATGGCGTAAGGGTCATGCTCTCCGATGAGATAGCACATGAGCTGATGGAGCCGGGAAGCGATTGCTACAACAGATTAAAGGAATTGTTTGCGGGCGAACCGATATGGCTTGAGGACGGGCATTTTGACAGACCAGCACTTGCCAGAGTGATTTTTTCGGATGATAAAAAAAGAGAGCTTTTAAACGAAGTAGTGCATCCTGCAGTAAAGGAATATGTGCTTAATGCAGTTAAAGAGGCAAAAAAAGAAGGTCTTTTCATGCTTGTGCTTGAAGCAGCACTCCTTATAGAGGAGGGATATGGTGAAATCTGCGACGAGCTGTGGTATATTTATGCAAGTGAAGAAGTCAGAAGAAAAAGACTTAAGTCATCACGCGGATATTCAGATGAGAAGATAGATAGTATCTTTGCAAGCCAGCTTAAAGAAGCTGAGTACAGAAGGCACTGCAAGGAGGTTATCGATAATGATGGAGATATCGAAAACACGATAGCTTCAATAAATAAAGCGCTTAGCAAATACAAGGAGTAGTGGAAATGAACAATGTATTCGGTTTGGATATTGGTACAAGAAATGTTGTAGGAACTGTCGGCTATCAGACTGATGACAAGGAATTTGTGGTTACAGCACAGTATGTCAGGGAGCATGAGACCAGAGCGATGCTTGACGGTCAGATACATGATATAGGCAGGGTGGCAAAAACCATTAAGGAAGTAAAGGACGAGCTTGAAAAACAGACAGGACAGCCACTTGAAGAGGTGTGTATAGCAGCCGCAGGACGAGTATTAAAGACTGTCACGACGCATGTGGAGTATGAGTATGCGCAGGAGTCTGTGGTGACCGGCGAGGATGTCCATACGCTTGACCTGCTTGGCATAGAAAAAGCACAGGAGGCACTTAAGGAGGTTAACGATACAAGCTATAAGTTTTACTGCGTGGGATATTCTACAGTCAAATTCTTTTTGAATGATGAGGTGTTTATCAGCCTTGAGGGTCATAAGGCAAACAAAATAGGCGAGGATATCATAGTTACATTTCTGCCGGAGGATGTGGTAGACGGACTGTATGCGGCAGTGGGACAGGCCGGGCTTAGTGTAGCCAATATGACATTGGAGCCTATCGCCGCTATCAATGTGGCAATTCCGGAGAACTATCGTATGCTTAATATCGCACTTGTCGATGTGGGAGCCGGAACGAGTGATATCTCAATCACAAGAGACGGAAGTATCATAGCCTATGGCATGATACCGCATGCAGGAGATGAGCTGACAGAAGTTATTGTGCAGCATTTCCTCGTGGATTTCAATATGGCGGAGAGCATCAAGCTTCAGTCTACGACAAGTGATACGGTTACATACAAGGATATCATGAGCATCGAGCACACAATTCCTGCACAGGATGTCTGGGATGTGGCAGCACCTGTTGTTGATAATATTGCACAAGAGGTATCGACTAAAATCAGAGAGCTAAACGGTGACAAAACAGTGAGTGCCTGCTTTGTAGTCGGAGGCGGAGGCAAGATACACGGCTTCACGGAAAAGCTTGCGGAAGACCTTGACCTGCCGGAGGAAAGAGTCGCTCTAAGAGGTGAGGAAGTGCTAGGCGATGTGACCTTTGAGCAGGAGGATATTAAGAAGGATCCGCTTCTTGTCACTCCAATTGGTATATGTCTGAATTATTATGACCAGAGAAATAATTTTATCATGGTCAGATTCAACGGTGAGAGAATAAAGCTCTATGACAATAACAGGCTTACAATAGTCGATGCGGCGCTTCAGGCGGGATTTCCAAACGATGAGCTGTTTCCAAAGCGCGGCACCCCGATAAACTTTACGGTAAACGGTGTGGCAAGGCTTGTAAGAGGCGAGGCCGGAGATGGTGCGGTGGTGACCATGAACGGAAAGCCTGCAAGCATCAATACACCACTTGAGCCAAACAGTGAGATAGTCATCGAGCCGTCCACAGCAGGAGAGGCAGCAGTGTATAAGATATCGCAGCTTGATGAGTACAATCATTCTGTCATTACTTTTATCATAAACGGCAGAAGGGTTTCATGTCCTAGGTTTGTCCAGGTAAACGGAGAGCTCGAGCCGGAGGATTACAGCATCAGGGAAAACGATGTGATTGAGACAAGAAATTACTATACAGTGCGCCAGATTGCGCAGTTTATGGACCTCGTTATTGACACAGACCAGATGATATTTGTAAACAATGAAGAGGCAGGTCTCGACACTCTTGTATACGAAAATTTCTCTGTTGAGTGGAAAACAGATGAATATGGTGTTGCAAGAATCGACAATAACACTTATAATGACACACAAGAGTCTGATACAGATGAGGCTTCGGTCTTAGCTGAGCAGGATGCAAACAGTACAGAGTCAGACAACACAGTGGCCAGAACATCAGAGCAGATGATGAATCAGGTGCTCGATGAGCTGCATGATGATTTTGCTAAAGAAGCTGAAGCATCTGCTGTGCCGGAAAACGAATTGCCGGAAAATGAATTGCCAAAAAATGATATACAGGAAGAAATACAGGAAGAAGACTCATCAAAAAATACAGTTACAGTAATTGTAAACGGTGAGCCTGTAGAGCTGTCCGGCAAGGATACATATATATTTGTCGATATATTTACCCATATCTCATTTGATTTACAGGCAGGAAAGGGCAGGGCAATAGCCACTGTAATAAATGGCAGAGATGCCCAGTTTTCTGAGGAGCTTCATGAGGGAGACAAAATAGAATTATACTGGAAAGAGAATTAACATGTTAGAATTATGCAGCATTGCCAGCGGCAGCAGTGGAAACTGTATATGTGTGGGTACGGATGATTGTCATGTGCTCATAGACGCGGGCATCAGCGGTAAGAAAATAGAAAACGGACTGAATGAATTTGATATGACGGCCACAGATATGCAGGGGATTCTCGTGACACATGAGCATATAGACCATATTGCAGGGCTTGGTGTCATGGCAAGACGCTATCATATTCCGATTTATGCAACAAAGGCCACAATCGGGGCCATAAAATGTACCAAATCCGTTGGAAATATAGATGATGAGCTGTTTCATCCTATTGAGGCAGGCGTCGATTTTACAATAGGCGATATAGAGTTTGAGCCGCTTCACATATCACACGATGCGGCTGATCCTGTCGCGTACAGATTTAAAAACGAAAATCATGCGATGGCGGTCGTGACAGACCTTGGCACGTATGATGATGCACTGGTTTCAAAGCTTCAGGACCTGGATGGGCTGCTGCTTGAAGCCAATCATGATATAAATATGCTCCAGACAGGGGCATATCCGTATCCGCTCAAGCGCAGAATCATGGGTGACAGCGGACATTTGTCGAATGAGAGAAGCGGGCAGTTGTTATGCGAGCTTCTTCATGATAAATTTGGCTCAGTAATACTGGGACACCTTAGTAAAGAAAACAACTACGAAAAGCTGGCGTATGAAGCCGTCAGGCTTGAGGTCACAATGGGAGACAATCCATATAAGGCAAGTGATTTCCCTATGTATGTGGCTAAGAGAGACAGGGCATCAGACCGCATAGCCGTAGAATAAGAGAACAGGAGAATAAGTTGTTATGGATAACACAAAGAACAAAGTAATCATCACAGTTGTCGGAAAAGACACAGTAGGAATCATCGCAAAGGTATGTACATATCTGTCAGAGGGCAGTGTAAACGTGCTTGATATCTCACAGACTATCGTTTCAGGTTATTTCAACATGATGATGATTGTTGATATGGCAAATGCTACAGCTTCATTTGCAGAGATTTCTGACCAGCTTGATGCACTTGGAGAAGAAATTGGTGTAACAATAAAGTGTCAGAAGGAAGAAATCTTTGAGATGATGCATCGAATCTAGTTTAGCATAAAAATGTCATACACAGTTAAAGGAGAACAGCAAAATGATAAATATTGGTGAAGTAATTGAGACCAATGACATGGTGGAGAAGGAAAATCTTGACGTGCGTACAATCACACTCGGTATCAGCCTGCTCGACTGTATAGACTCAGACCTTGCAAAGGTAAATGAGAATATCTACAACAAGATTACAACACTTGCAAAGAATCTTGTATCAACAGGAAAAGAGATAGAGAACAACTACTGTATCCCTATCGTAAACAAACGTATTTCAGTTACACCTATCGCCCTTGTCGGCGGTGCGGCCTGCAAGAGCTCAGAGGATTTTGTTACCATAGCAAAGACACTTGACAGAGCTGCCAAAGAGGTAGGTGTCAACTTCATCGGTGGATATTCAGCACTTGTGTCAAAGGGCATGACAAAGGCGGATGAGCTTTTAATCAAATCCATCCCTCAGGCAATGCTTGAGACAGACCTGGTATGCAGCTCTGTAAATGTTGGCTCTACAAAAACCGGAATCAACATGGATGCAGTAAAGCTGATTGGCGAGATGATAAAGGAGACAGCAGAGGTGACAAAGCACCTTCCTGTATCAGGCTGTGCCAAGTTTGTAGTATTCTGCAACGCTCCTGATGACAATCCGTTTATGGCAGGAGCCTTCCATGGTGTGACAGAGGCAGATGCCATCATCAATGTAGGTGTCAGCGGACCGGGAGTTGTAAAGACTGCTCTTGAAAAGGTAAGAGGCGAGAACTTTGAGGTGCTCTGTGAGACAATCAAGAAGACAGCTTTCAAGGTTACACGAGTAGGACAGCTTGTGGCAAAGGAGGCTTCAAAGAAGCTTGGAGTGCCATTTGGAATCATAGACCTTTCACTTGCACCTACACCGGCTATCGGAGACTCTGTAGCCGATATTCTCTGTGAGATAGGCTTAGAGAGAGCCGGAGCTCCGGGAACAACAGCTGCACTTGCACTCTTAAACGATCAGGTGAAAAAGGGCGGTATCATGGCATCCTCATATGTTGGCGGACTCTCAGGTGCCTTTATTCCTGTATCAGAGGATCAGGGAATGATAGATGCCGTAAACGATGGTGCACTCACTCTCGAAAAGCTTGAGGCTATGACCTGTGTGTGCTCAGTGGGACTTGACATGATTGCAATCCCGGGCGATACAAAGGCCACCACAATTTCAGGAATTATCGCAGACGAGATGGCTATCGGCATGATAAACCAGAAGACAACAGCCTGCAGACTGCTTCCTGCAATCGGAAAGGATGTAGGTGATGTGGTAGAAATCGGAGGACTTCTTGGAAGTGCACCGGTTATGCCGGTAAACAGATTCTCTTGTGATGCATTTGTAAACCGCGGAGGAAGAATCCCGGCACCTATTCACAGCTTTAAAAATTAGTAAATAATGGCATTGTTTACAAGCATGTACTTATAAGAGTAACTTATAAGTACATGCTTATTTTAAAGTGGTACTTGACAATGACAAAAATACATGATTAAATAAAGACAGTTATATGACTGACGGAAGTGGATAACCACATGGAGTATAACAGTTGATTGCCGACCGTCTGGGCGCACATTTATATAAGTTTCCTGCAGAGCTTTATATTATTATGTGTGTTCAGACGGTCTTTTTTATTCCGGCAGGCCCAAGTAATTTGGGGATGCAGACCACATTATCAGAAAACATGGAGGATGACATGGAAAGAGTATCATTAGCAAAGGAATTATCAAGCACAACATACCCTGGCAGAGGTATCGTAATCGGCCGCACAAAGGATGGTAAGAAGGCTGTAACAGCATACTTTATCATGGGCAGAAGCGAAAACAGCCGCAACAGAGTATTTGTAGAGGATGGCGAGGGCATCAGAACACAGGCATTTGACCCTTCAAAGCTTGAGGATCCAAGTCTTATCATTTACGCACCTGTAAGAGTGCTCGGCAACAAGACAATTGTCACAAACGGTGACCAGACAGATACTATCTATGAGCTGATGGACAAGCAGCAGACATTTGAGCAGGCCTTAAGGACAAGAGAGTTTGAGCCTGACGCTCCTAACTATACACCTAGAATTTCAGGAATCATGCATATTGACAATGGCGAGTTCAATTACGCTATGTCAATCTTAAAGAGCAACAACGGCAATCCTGATGCATGCAACAGATACACATTTGCATACTCAGCACCGGTTGCAGGAGAGGGACATTTCATCCATACATATATGGGCGATGGAAATCCACTGCCAAGCTTTGAGGGTGAGCCTACATGGGTAGACATCGACGGAGATATCGACGAGTTTACCAATATGGTATGGGAGAACCTTAACGAAGACAATAAGGTATCACTCTTTGTCAGATATATTGATATCGCTACAGGCGAGTATGAGAGCAGAATCGTAAATAAAAACAAATAATACACTATATAAACGGTCAAATATACAAGATAAGCAGATAAAAACAGGAGAACAGAAAAATGCAGGAATACGAATTAAAATACGGATGTAACCCAAATCAGAAACCAGCCAGAATATTTATGAAGGAGGGAGAGCTTCCTATAAAAGTGCTTAACGGCAGAGCCGGATATATCAACTTCCTTGATGCCTTTAACGGATGGCAGCTTGTAAGAGAGCTTAAGAAGGCAACAGGTCTTCCAGCCGCAACATCCTTCAAGCATGTTTCACCTGCAGGTGCAGCAGTAGGACAGCCGCTTTCAGATGTGGAGAAAAAGATTTACTGGGTTGATGATATGGATATTGAGTTTACACCACTTGCAAATGCATACATCAGAGCAAGAGGAGCTGACAGAATGTCATCATTTGGTGATTTTATTTCACTTTCAGATGTATGTGACAAGAGCACTGCACTTGTAATCAAGAGAGAGGTATCAGACGGTGTTATCGCTCCGGGCTACACAGACGAGGCTCTTGAGATTTTAAAGGCTAAGAAAAAAGGCAATTACTGTGTTATCGAGATTGACCCGTCATATGAGCCGGCACCTATCGAGAGAAAGGATGTATTTGGCATCACATTTGAGCAGGGCAGAAACGAGCTTCATATTGATGATGATTTCTTCTCAAATATCGTGACAGAGAACAAGGAGCTCACAGAGCAGGCTAAGATTGATCTGGCAATATCTATGATTACATTAAAGTATACACAGTCCAACTCTGTATGCTATGTAAAGGGCGGCCAGGCAATCGGTATCGGAGCAGGCCAGCAGTCTCGTATCCACTGTACCAGACTTGCAGGATCAAAGGCAGACAACTGGTGGCTTCGTCAGTCTCCACAGGTGCTTGGACTTCAGTTCGTGGATGGTATCAGACGTGCAGACCGCGACAACACTATTGATCTTTATATCGGTGAGGATTATATGGATGTGCTTGCAGAGGGTGAGTGGCAGAAGTTCTTCAAGGTAAAGCCGGATGTATTTACAGCAGAGGAGAAGAGAGCGTGGCTTGACAGGAATACAGATGTAGCACTTGGCTCTGATGCATTCTTCCCATTTGGTGACAACATTGAGCGTGCTCACAAGAGTGGCGTGAAGTATGTAGCCCAGCCGGGTGGATCTGTGAGAGATGACCATGTTATTGATACATGTAATAAGTACGGTATGGTAATGAGCTTTACAGGAATCAGACTTTTCCATCACTAATCACAAGGTATAGCGGTTATTAAGCTGAATTTAAGCACAATAAGTAATTCAATAATAGAGGACTTCATGATATAATTACAGTATACATTTTACACAGTAGTTAATCATGGAGTCTTTTTATGTCATTACAGTTTATCACAGGTAATTCAGGAAACGGAAAAACGAAATATCTCTTTAACAGGATAGTGAAAGAGGCAAAGGCAAACCCAAGGGGCAATTATCTTGTAATAGTGCCTGAGCAGTTTACAATGCAGACGCAGAGACAGCTTGTAGATTTGTCGGAGAATAAAGCTATCATGAATATAGATGTGCTAAGCTTTAAGCGCTTAGCCTACAGAGTGTTTGATGAGCTTGGAATCACAAATCTCACGGTGCTTGAGGAGACAGGTAAGAACCTTGTACTCAGAAAGCTTGCGGCACAGGAGGCGGATAAGCTTGGCGTAATAGGCAGAAACTTAAACCGCATCGGCTATATAAGTGAGGTAAAGTCACTGCTTTCGGAGCTTGTGCAGTACAATATATCACCTGAGGAGCTCGGAAGATATATTGCCTCAGGCAGGCTATCGGATACACTTTCAGATAAGCTCAAGGATGTGCTCGTGCTCTACGAAGCATTTGAGAAGTTTATGCAGGACAAATATATCACTGCAGAGGAAATACTTAATGTGCTTAGCAATGTGGCGGAGGAGTCTGCCATTCTTAGAAATTCAGTCATTGCATTTGATGAATTTACTGGATTTACACCTATACAGAACCAGCTCATCAAAAAGCTCTTTGTCATTTCAAAGAAAATATATGTAACGCTCACAATAGACTGTCGTGAGGATATCTTTAAGAGCAGAGGCATGCAGGAACTGTTTGACATGCCAAAAAGGACAGTGAAATCACTCACCGAAATGGCAGCGTTTTATGGCATAGAAGTCGAGGAACCTATTATCCTTGATAAAAACTACCGGCTTGCAGAAAACGAAGAGCTAAGCTTTATGGAACAGCAGCTTTTCAGAAAACGAAGATGCTCCTTTAAAAAAGTACCAAAGCACATTCATATAGACTGTCTGCGTGACCCGAAGCAGGAGCTGACAAAGATAGCCAGAAGAATTAATGAGCTTGTAAGGAACGAAAACCTGCGTTACCGAGATATTGCTATAGTCACAGGAGATGTGAATATATATGCAGGTTATGTGCGTGAAATATTTGACAAATACAATATTCCTTACTTTATCGATGCCACACAGGAGATACTTTTCCATCCGTTTATTGAGTTTATCAGGTCAATACCCGATATTACGGCACAAAATTTCTCGGCAGATGCGGTGTTCAGATTTTTGCGGTGCGGCTTTAGTGAGCTATTGGACAGTGAAATAGATGTACTTGAAAACTACGTGCTCGCCTGTGGAGTAAGAGGTAAAAGCGCATGGGACAAAAAGTGGGTCAGGCTGCCAAAGCATAAGGCAGGCTATGACCTTGAGCTTTTAAACCAAAGCAGGGAGTATATAATGGAACTGCTAAAGCCGGTATATCAGGTGTTTTCCGATAAAAAGTCAACGGTAAAGGACTATGTGCTCGCTATATATAAGCTGATAGTTTTGCTTGATATACCTGATAAGCTTGCAAAAAAGGAGCAGGCACTGCTTGATGCAGGGAACCAGACCGCATCAAAGGAATACGGACAGATATACAAAATAGTCATGCAGCTCTTTGAAAAATATGTGGCGGTGCTGGGTGATGAATGCATGGATGCAGAGGAATTTACACAGATACTGGATGCAGGACTGGATGCGGCAGATGTAGCAGTCATACCGCCGGGATACGACACCGTGACCATCGGAGATATTGAGAGAACGCGTCTGACCAACATAAAGGTCATGTTTTTTGCAGGCGTAAACGATGGGATTGTTCCAAAGGCGGCAGGAAGAGGAGGCATTATATCACAGTATGAGAGAGAGGCACTTAAGGAGCTGGATATAGAGCTTGCGCCCGGGGCAAGAGAGCAGGCATTTATACAGAGGTTTTATCTGTATCTGAACATGACAAAGCCATCCAGGGAACTTTATATCAGCTATACGAGGCTTGACAGTGAAAAAAAGGCTGCCCAGCCATCGTACCTCATAGGTATATTAAAGGGGATGTTTCCGGAGCTTGTCGTGACTGAGACAGAGGATGTAGAACAGCTTTTGGATATATCAAGCAGGCAGAGTGCTCTGGATTATCTGCTGTCAAATGAGGTGGATGACAGATGGTGCGAGATTGCAGCAGCGGTGATGCTCTATGACGCATCAGTCAGTGATGCAGGGGACGGTAATGAAGTAGACGATAAAGAATTTGCTCAAAAAAATTCCGTGGAGCGGCTCATCAATGCAAGGTTTGAGCATTATTCAAAGGATCCGATTAGCCGAAATGTGGCAAGAAGCATATACGGCAGACACATGGAGGGCAGTATCACGCGCTTTGAGCAGTTTGCCAGATGTGCATATGCGCATTTTTTAAATTATGGATTGAGGCTTACAGAGCGTGAGGAGAGCGGCTTTACATCTCTTGATATGGGTAATATATACCATGAAGCACTGGAAAGATACAGTAAGAAGCTTGATAGGGAGAGTACTGACTGGTTTAGCGTGACAGATGCAAAAAGAGATGAGCTTGCGATGGAAGCAATAAATGAGGTGATTGATGAGTATGCAGGCTTTGGCATATTTGATACAGCGGAAAGCAAACATTCGATATCACATATGAAGGCGGTCTTTAAGCAGACAGTATGGGCACTCACAACCCAGATACGAAGAGGCAGCTTTGTGCCTGAGAGGTTTGAGTTTTCCTTTTACGAGAGCCTTGATATGGCAAATGATGTGACGGTTGATATAAAGGGACGCGTGGACAGGACTGACACATATACGGATGAGGGCAGGCTTTTTGTGAAGGTACTGGATTACAAGTCGGGAAATACAGTTTTTGACCTGGTGAAGCTGTACTATGGCACGCAGCTTCAGCTTGCAGTGTACATGGACGCCGTCATGGAACAAAAGAAAGAGGCGCTAAAGCAGGTAAGTGTGGAGCCGGGCGGTATGCTGTACTATCACATCGACGATCCTGTAATTGATTTAAAGGACGTGACACCGGGCACTGAGCTGTCTGAGGAAGAAATCGATCAGATGATATTAAAGAAGCTCAAGCCTGACGGGCTTATCAACTCGGACGAAAAGGCATACAGAGGCATGGACAGGGACTTTGAGAAAAGCTCTGACGTAATCCCTGTCACCTTAAAAAAGGATCAGACACCGGCTGCAGGCTCAAAGGTGGCAAACGCCGAAGAGTTTGATGTGATAACAAGGTTTGCGCGAGAGAAGCTTCGCGAGATAGGAAGAGAAATATACGATGGAAATGTTGCCGTCAATCCTATCAAGAACAAGAAAATAGACAGCTGCGCATATTGCGCTTTTCAGGCCATATGCAGGTATGATTCAAGGATACCGGGCTTTAGCGAAAGAAGCTTTAACGGTGACAATAAGGAAGATGTACTTGATAAAATGCGTACACAGATTGCAGCGGCAGAGCATAAAGCATGCTATGGAGATAATAATATAAAGCCATAATCGGGAGACATAATATGGATGTTAAATGGACCAGTGAACAGAAAAAGGTTATAGATTTAAGAGACAGGGATATACTTGTATCGGCGGCAGCAGGCTCAGGAAAGACAGCTGTACTCGTTGAGCGTATAGTAAACAGAATATGTGTGGATAATCCGCCGGTGGATATCGACAGGATGCTTGTGGTGACGTTTACCAAGGCTGCAGCTGCTGAGATGAGGGAGCGTGTCAGCCGTGCGATAGACAGCTTGAAGGAGCAAAAGCCGGACGATGAGAACCTGCAGAGGCAGTCGACACTGGTTCACAATGCGCTTATCACTACAATCGATTCGTTTTGTCTGTTTGTGGTGCAGAATAATTTCGCACAGCTTAATCTGGATCCTGATTTCAGAATCGGTGACCAGGCAGAGCTTAAGCTTATGCTAAAGGATGCTTTGGCACAGGTATTTGAGGACAATTATGCAAGAGAAGACAACGAGGCATTTATCAACCTTATAGATACCTACAGCAAGGGGAGAAATGACTCTGCCGTCAGGCAGATGGTGGAGGATATCTACTATAAGGCGGGCAGCTCATCATGGCCGAGAAAGTGGATGAACAGTCTCCTAAGGCTCTATGATATAAAGTCAGCTAAACAGCTTGAGGACTCAGAAATCATTAAGGAGATAGTGGATTACAGCAGGGTGTTTTTGGAGGAGGCTGTTCAGGAGCTTACAATGGCGAAAGACCTGGCATCAGCTACACCCGGGCTTGAAAAGTATGCGCTTACACTTTCAGAGGATATAGCATTGTTTGATGGAATGGCGGATGTGACAGGCTATGTCGGCATGCAGGAGTTCTTAAATAAAATATCCTTTGGCAGAATTGCTGTCATCAGAAAATTTGACGGAGACGAGAAGAAAAAGGAACGCGTGAAAAGCATGCGCGATGCTGTCAAGAAGAAGGTAGACGGAATAAAGCAGAAATACTTTGGCATGTCAATTGAGCTTATGTATGAGCAGCTGGAGCGTCAAAGACCATTTGTTAAAGAGCTGATAAGGCTCTCACTCGAGTTTTATGATGCGATGGAGGCTGTAAAGACAAGAAAAAGAGTATTTGATTTTTCTGATATAGAGCACTTTGCGCTTCGCATACTGGTGGATGAACAGACACTGGAGCCCACAGAGACAGCGCGTGAGTTTTCAAAACATTTTGAGGAAATCATGATTGACGAGTATCAGGACTCAAACCAGGTGCAGGAGGATATACTTACTGCTATTTCAAGAGAGCACCAGGGAGTCGGCAACATGTTTATGGTGGGCGATGTAAAGCAGAGCATATACAGGTTTCGAATGGCGCGCCCTGAGCTGTTTATGGAAAAATACAACACATATACATCAGATGACAGTGCACACCAGAGAATAGACCTGCATAAAAATTTCAGAAGCAGGAATGAGGTGTTAGACTTTACTAACGACATATTCTACAAAATCATGGCAGCAGATTTGGGCAATGTGCAGTATGATGACGATGCGGCACTGTATCCCGGTGCAAGCTATCCGGAGGAGACAATGCGTCCTGAGCTTTTGCTTGTTGACTACAAGGATGAGGAGCTGTCTGAAATTATAGAGGATGAGGATGGAGATAAGGTGCAGATAGAGGCGCTTTTGATTGCAAACCGTATCAGGAGTCTGATGGAAAACGGCATGGTGACTGATAAAAAGACAGGGCAGCTAAGAGCCGTGCAGTACAGGGATATAGTGATACTTTCGAGAAGTGTTGCAACCTGGGGCAATACAGTGGCAGCAGTATTAAAGGACTGTGATATTCCGGCGCATGTAGAGTCGAATACAGGCTACTTTTCATCGTATGAGATACAGGTGATTCTGTCGATGCTTCGCATACTCGATAATCCGCTGCAGGATATTCCGATGGCAGCAGTGCTTGCTTCGCCTATCGTGGGCATGGATGATGAGGAGCTGGCACAGATTAGGTCTGCCTTTAAGGGCGTAAGCTTTGCGCAGGCTGCACTTAGCGCCATGGCAGGTGAGGATGGCTATGAGGACGAGAAGCTTAAAGCCTTCGCTTTGGTATTTGAGAGACTAAGAGGTGCTGTAGCTGATACGCCAATCCATGAGCTTTTGTACATGATACTTGATGAGACAGGCTTTTACAGGTATGCATCAGCCATGCCGGCAGGAAAACGGCGCAGACAGAATATAGATATGCTGATTGAGATGGCCGCAGCCTATGAAAAGACCAGCTACAAGGGGCTGTTTCACTTTGTCAGGTACATAGATATACAGCAGAAATACGAGATAGACTACGGAGAGGCCGATACCGCAGGCGAGAATGACGATGTGGTGCGTATCATGACAATACACAAGAGCAAGGGTCTTGAGTTTCCTGTAGTGTTTGTTTCCGGGCTTGGCAAGGGCTTTAACACGCAGGACACAAAATCAGACCTGGTGATACATGAAAAGCTGGGTCTTGGCCTTGTGGAAAAAACAAAAAGCCCAAGGACAAAGCGACCATCACTGATAAGAAATGAGATAGTAAGCCGCATTAAAAGGGAAAATCTGGGAGAGGAGCTGCGTGTGCTGTATGTAGCACTCACCAGGGCGAAGGAAAAGATTATCCTGACAGGGGGACTTTCAAATGCCCAAAAATCCTTTGAGAAGTATAGAGGCAATGTAAATGCGAACCAGCCAATAAGCTTTGGGCAAAGGGAGGAAGCAGGGTGTTACCTGGACTGGATTATACCTGCCATGCTGTCGTACCCGGATAAGTATACGGTATCCACAGTCGATGCAACAGAGTTCGCTGCACGAACTGCGATGGATATGGCGGCAAACGATATATCAAAAGCGCAGCTTATTGCGCACATAAGTGCAGCGGATGAAACAAAAGCCAAAGAGCTCGCAGAGGAATTTGATTTTGAGTATGTATATGCTTCTGATATAACTAAAAAAAGCAAATATTCGGTATCTGAGCTGAAGCATGACTCTATGGTTGAAAAGTACGACAGCACAGAGAGGGAGGCAGAGCGTCCTAAGTTCCTTTTGGAGGAGAAGGAGACGTATGTGCCGGACTTTGCGAGGGATGATGAGGCAGGCGGTGCTTCTAATGAAAGCAAAGAGCCTAAAAATGCAGCAGGTGTGAATCAGGGAGCGCTGCGCGGAACTGCAGTGCACCGTGTCATGGAGTGTCTGGATTTCAAGAGTCTGTGTGATATAGATACAAAAGACCATGTGGCAGTCAGTGCATTTGTGAAGAAAAGCATGGATGAAATGCTAAAAAAGGGGCTTATCACAGATGACATGTACAGGCTGACCAGACCAAAGCTTATAGAGCAGTTTATATCATCAGATGTGGCAGCGCGTATGGCACAGGCGGATAAGAGAGGCGATTTGTATAAAGAGAAGCCTTTTGTGATGGACTATGAGGGAGTATTGGTTCAGGGAATTATTGATGTATTCTGGCTGGAAAATGATAAAATAGTGCTGCTTGATTATAAGACAGACAGGGTAAATGCTGCTAAAGAGCTTATCGACAGATACAGCACACAGCTAAAACTGTATGCTGATGCACTTGGAAGGATTTTTTCTACAGATGGGAAAAGCATACAGGCGGATGAGCGGCTCATATATTCATTCCGTTTACAGCAGACAATTGTTACCTGTTGTGAATATAAAAAATAGTGGCATGTCACAGCAATCTATTATATAATGTCTAACAGGCGGTACAAAAATATACAATACATTAATATATCAGACATAATTGCTGTATGAACAGCTGTATATAAAGCCAAAGAAAAGAGATAATTTACATGGAGGAATACACAATATGTACGAATACGATGACGAGGTTTTAGACACATTTTTAAAGAAACAGACACAGCTTTTTAGTGAGGAGGTCGCAGATACTCCGGAGGCTGCAGAGGAATTTTTAGAGGACTGCATGGCTGTGGTATGTAAGAATATAAAAGAAGTAAGAGATTACTTTGATGAGGCAGGCTCAGATATTTCGGGCATGTCAGATGATGAGCTTATGGACCAGAGTGAGGTCTTTGCCATTGCGGACGGCAGATTCCTTGTTGTGGAAGGATAGCAGGTATGAAGTATTTTAAGAAAACGATGTGTATGCTGCTTGCATCAGCGACACTTCTCACCGGCTGCAGTATTGGCGGCAAGGAGATAGTGCTTGATATAAATACCACGAACAGCCATACAGTTTTTTCCGTGGACAATATGAAGTGCGATAAGACGGAGGCACTCATATATTTAGCCAATTACAAAAATCTGTATGGCACTATGTATGATGTTAACCTGCTTGAGACAGATGATGCGTCGAACGTGGAAAAATATATCAGGGATGTCACTGTTGATGAGCTGACGCGCATATACTGCATGGTTTCAATTGCAAAGCAGAAGAAGATTACACTTACAGACAAGGAGAAGAGTAGTGTGTCAAAGGCTGCAAAGGAATACTATGACTCATTAAATGAAGCTGAAAAGAAATTCACAAAGGCTGATTTATCAGACATTGAGAGCGCATACGAGCATTATGCGATTGCGCAAAAGCTGTACAATTCTCTATCGAAGGGCGTTGATACAGAGGTGAGTGATGAGGATGCAAGAGTTATCCATATACAGAAAATCTTTGTAAAGAGCAAGGAGAGCGCAGATTCTGTGAGCCAGAAGCTTTTGTCAAAGGAAGATTTTGCAGCAGTTGCATCAGGCAGCAGTGAGGACAGCCAGACAGAGCTGTATGCGGCAAAGGGCACTCTGCCACAGGAGGTTGAGGCTGTAGCATTTGAGCTTGGCGATGGAGAAACATCTGATATGATAAGCACAGATGACGGCTACTATTTCATCAAGTGTATATCCAAGCTGGACCGGGAAAAAACAGAGCAGAACAAGGTCACTATACTGCAAAAGAGACAACAGGAGCAGTTTAATGATGACTACGAGCACTTTGTAAAAAAAGCAGGCTTTAGTTTAAACAGTGACCTGTGGGATTCAATCAGTATAAAGGATGAAAAGGATGTGAAAACAAGCTCATTTTTTACTGTGTACAATAAATACTTTCAGGCCGACAATTGAACAGGCCGATAATAATTAATAATAGACAGGAGCATATAATATGGACTGGGAATTTGACATCCTGTATGCAATTCAGAGCATCAGAACACCATTTTTAGACAAGGTAATGGCGTTTTTATCCACCATCGGAAATGCAGGAGCATTGTGGATTGTGATAGGTGTAGTGCTTTGTATTTCAAAAAAATACCGCCGTGGAGGTATGCAGATGCTTTCGGCAGAGCTTTTGAGCTTTATAGTGGGCAATCTGATAATAAAAAATATGGTCGACAGATTGAGACCATGTCAGATAGATGAGACAGTCAGTCTTATTGTAAAGATACCGTTTGACTCATCATTTCCTTCGGGACACACGTTAAACGGCATAACAGCGGCAGTGACACTTATGTTTATAGACAAAAGAATGGGAATACCGGCGATTGTACTTGCGGTACTTATAGCGTTTTCACGTATGTACAACTTCATGCATTTCCCAACGGATATCCTGGCAGGAGCAGTGCTCGGGGTGGTATCGGCTGTGTTTGTGAACTTTTTGTTTAAGAGAGCCGGTAATTAATAAAAAGCTGTACACATGCAGGTCTATAAAACCTGCATAGTGTACAGCTTTTTTATGAGATGTTAACAGTAAAATTACTTTGTTAGATTACTTTGTGAGAAGAAGCATGATATCATTACTTCTCTTTACAAATTTAGTCATCTGGTCAACTGAAAGCGGCTGGTTAGAAAGCATTGCAAGGTCGTAAAGCTGCTCAGCAAACATTGGAACGTGCTCAGAATCCTTATTGTCTAAGATGTACTTCACAAGCTCGTTGTTGGCATTTAATGTGAGTGTCTGGTCAGCGGCAAACATGCTTGGATCCATTCCACCCATGCCTCCGGCTGCGTACATCTTCATCATATCCTGCATACGTCTGCCCTGCTCTGAGAGTGTGAGCACAGATGCTACATCTGCGTTCTTAAGGTTTTCTACCTTTACAGTGAGCTTGTCGTTGTTCAAAGCCTTCTTGAATACCTCTGAGAGAGTAGTGGTTGCCTCTGTGAGGTCTGCACCGGATTCATCCTTGAGAGACTCTGTGAGGTCTGCATCTATTCTCATGAACTTGTAGTGGTCATTTCTCTGCTCAAGCTGTGTGATGAACGAGGTATCGATATTGTGGTCAAGGATAACAGCGTTCATGCCCTGTTCCTTGAACAGCTTGATATACTGACCCTGCTGTACTACATCTGTGACATAGTAAACTGTATTTTTCTCAGGTTCCTTGTTTTCATCAGAGGCATTTGCATCAGTATTGTCAGCTTTCTTTGTATCATCAGAAGCATCGGCACTTTCTGCATCTGTTTTTTCATCATCCGCAACAGGTGCGAGCAGCTCAGGAAGAGTCTGATACTTGTCATTGATGTCCTTGAAAAGAATATAGTCGTTTATCTTGTCGCAGAACTTCTCGTCCTTTAAGCAGCCAAACTTGATGAATGGGCTGATGTCATCCCAGTATTTCTCATAGGCTTCCTTATCTGTCTTGCACATACCGATGAGCTTGTCAGCTACTTTCTTGGTGATGTACTCAGAAATCTTCTTTACGAAGCCATCATTCTGGAGAGCAGAACGTGATACGTTAAGCGGTAAATCAGGACAATCGATAACACCCTTAAGGAGCATCAAAAACTCCGGAATGACTTCTTTGATATTGTCTGCGATAAATACCTGATTGTTGTAAAGCTTAATAGTTCCCTCGATTGAGTCGTACTCTGTATTGATCTTAGGGAAGTAGAGGATACCCTTTAAGTTGAAAGGATAGTCCATATTCAGGTGAATCCAGAAAAGAGGCTCCTTGTAGTCTAAGAATACCTTTCTGTAAAACTCCTTGTATTCCTCGTCGGTACACTCATTCGGGCTCTTGGTCCAGAGTGGGGTTGTATCATTGAGCGGAACAGGGCGCTTAACGATTTTGAGCTGATCCTTTGCAGGAGATACCTCTACCTGCTCCTTCTCGCCCTTGTCATTTTCTTTTTCCTCGTACTTGGCGTCCTCATGGATTTCCTCGATGACAGTGTCAGTGTCACGCTTGTCGGCCTTGTCTATTGTCTCGTACTCCTCAGGAGCATTTTCCTTTGCAAGGTAAATCTCTGTAGGCATGAAAGAACAGTACTTTTCGATAACCTCACGTGCGCGGTACTCGTTTGCGAATTCAAGACAGTCGTCGTTTAAGTAGAGAGTAATCTCTGTTCCGACGTCGTCCATGTCGCCATCCTCCATGTTGTACTCTGTGCCACCGTCACATGACCAGTGTACAGGTGTAGAGCCCTCTTTATAAGAGAGAGTATCGATTGTTACCTCGTCGGCTACCATGAATGCTGAGTAGAAGCCGAGACCGAAATGACCGATAATCTGGTCATCATTTGACTTGTCCTTGTATTTCTCGATGAAGTCTGTAGCACCTGAAAAAGCTATACGGCTTATGTATTCCTCAACCTCATCAGCTGTCATACCAAGACCATTATCTATAATCTTTATTGTCTTTTCGTCAGGGTTTACGAGCACCTGAATCTTGCCCTTGTAGTCTGCAGGAAGGGAATATTCACCCATCATGTCGAGCTTTTTGAGCTTAGTGATGGCATCGCAGCCGTTTGAGATGAGCTCACGATAGAAGATATCGTGGTCTGAATATAACCATTTCTTTATAATAGGGAACAGGTTGTCGCTGTCAATTGAAAGATTGCCGTGTTTTTCTGTCATTTTTACACACTCCTTGTTTTTATTTACGCCGCGTTTATAGGCTGTGAGGTTGCGGTGTAGCAGCCAGTAATTCCTCAGAGAAAATATGAAGTCAGCCACAGGATTTTGTATGGATAGTTTGTGGCATGATTTTGGTTGTGCCGCCTTGTCCGGTAATGGAACCCTGTGGCAGTTCATATTTTATCTTCGGAACAACTGTCTGCTACCCGCAAATTTAGCTTATTTCCGCGAGTGTAGGTCATTTAATATTTGCAGTAAATCAGCTTGTTTTATAAGCATAATAAAATAATAGTTCGCATTATCGGAAAAGTCAATAGAAAATTAGCACTCAAAAATAGTGAGTGCTAACAAAACGACAGAAAACCGCATGAATTGGGTATTTTTGGAATTGTGAAAAGTTTATAAACTTATTTTTCACTGGACATTGTGGCGTAAAAATGCTAGGATTTATTTTATAATATAAATTATAAGGAGACTGATATGTTACAAGCAGGTATTAAAGGTAAGAAAGAGATTACAGTGACTTTGGATAAGACAGCGAAGGCTATGGGAAGCGGCACGATGGATGTGTTTGCTACTCCGGCTATGATTGCGCTGATGGAAAATACAGCTTTTGAGAGTGTTGCGTCTGAGCTTGAGGAGGGAAGTGGTACTGTAGGTACTGCGCTTGATATTAAGCATGTTTCGGCTACACCGGTTGGCATGAAGGTGACCTGTGAGTCGGAGCTTGTGAAGGTGGATGGTAGAGCGCTCACTTTTTCTGTAAAGGCTTTTGATGAGGCAGGACTCATTGGTGAGGGTACTCATGAGCGTTTTATAGTATTTGAGGAGAAATTCCAGAAGAAGGCAGATGACAAAGCAAAGTAGACCGGATTTAGGTAGTAAAACACCGGAAATCAAAACGGAGAAACGTAAGGCCGTAGGTGGTGATTGTAAAGAATCTAACATCGAAGGAAAAAGTGCGAGGAAATACAGCAGAAGATGGGATATCATTGTGACAGCCTTTGATTTTGTGACCAATTTTTCAGAGAGCTCTATTTCTGCATACGCAGGGCAGGCAGCCTTCTTTTTGATGCTGTCGTTTTTCCCGTTTTTATTGTTTTTCTTTTCGCTGTTGAGCTGGACACCGCTTACAGAGGCTGATTTTTTGATGTGGGCGAGTTCGTTTATTCCGGAGTCGTTTGGTGATATCATGAAGGATCTGGCAAGTGAGGTGTATGCCAGCGGCACAGGCAGGCTTTCTATTACGATGATTACAGCCGTGTACTTAAGCTCAAAGGCTTTTATTTCGTTTCAGCTTGGGCTTGATGATATGTACCATGTGAAGGAAAACAGAAATTTTATTTTGCGGCGCATATATTCGGTGCTTTACAGTATCGTTTTTGCACTGGCACTCATTTTTTTACTGGGTATCATGGTGTTTGGAAATATGCTCAGGAAGATGTATTTTTCGAATGTTCATCATATAATTGGAAGCATAATAGGCAGTGTGGTCGATTATCGTCTGGTAATCTGCCTGCCGGTGCTTATTTTATTTTTCTGGGTGATTTATGTGTTTCTGCCAAACAAGAAGCAGAGGGCAAAGTACCAGCTGCCGGGAGCGGTATTTGCGGCTGCTGCATGGATGATTTTTTCGGGAATCTTTTCTGTGTACGTGGATAAATACAATAATTATTCTTCATTTTATGGCACAATGACCACTATTGCGCTTATAATGGTATGGTTATATGGTTGCATGTATGTGCTTTTCATAGGCGGTATAATAAACCGCACATGGGAGGAGCGTATGGAGGCAAAAAAATATTATAAATAGTAAATTCGGAGGCTTCGAATATATGGATAATAATAAAGAAATGATAGAAGGGCTTGTATCACAGATACTTGACGATTATCATGATGACAAAATCATAAATCAGCAGGCACTTTTTTCACAGCCAGACAAGGAGGCTGTTTGTGATCTGCTCTCAAAGCTTATTAAGATAATGTATCCGGGCTATTTCAAGGGCACAAGCTTCAGATATTACAACCTGGACAGCCAGATTGCTGTTCTTTTGGAGGATATCATGTACAATCTGCGCAAGCAGGTGGTGCTTGCCCTGCCGCAGAATCCTAAATACAGGAGCTTATCACATCACGAGCTTGTCAATATGTCTGAGAAAATCAGCAATGATTTCTTTAAAAGGATTCCAAAAATCAGAGCTTTGGTGGAGACTGATGTGGCTGCGTTTTTTGACGGAGACCCTGCAGCCTACAATTACAATGAGATTATCCTTTGCTATCCGGGACTTCTTGCTATCACTACAAACCGTATAGCCCACGAGCTGCATCTGCTTGGAGTACCGCTCATCCCGCGTATGATGACAGAGCATGCACACAGCAAGACCGGTATTGATATCCATCCGGGTGCCACTATTGGAAAGAATTTCTTTATAGACCACGGAACAGGCATCGTGGTAGGTGAGACCACTATTATCGGTGACAATGTCAAGGTATATCAGGGTGTGACTATCGGAGCACTCTCTACCAGAGGTGGTCAGAAGCTAAAGGGAGTGAAGAGACATCCTACTATTGAGGATAATGTCATCATCTATGCTGGAGCTTCTATACTTGGTGGTGAGACTGTCATCGGAAGAGGTGCTGTCATCGGAAGTAATGCATTTATTACTTCATCTATCGAGCCGGGGGCTCGTGTGAGCATCAAAAACCAGGAGCTTTCCATCAGAACAGGAGAGCGAAAGGAGCTTGTGGCCAGCGAGATGGAGACGGATTCGAGCTGGTTTTACGTAATATAATATTATAATATACTTTTTTGACTGAGGTCGGTACGCGCGCCCCGGGCATCGGGTGTCGCACACGTACTCTCCTGCAGACTACGCTTTACAGTTAAGATACTGTATGAATTATGCTTTTTAGGGTTTCTATGCTTGACGAAACCGTCGAAACGCGCCGTCCATGGCGCGGTTTCTCCTTGCCCCGGCGTCCATGCCGGGGCATTTCTGCGTTTCATGGGCATAATTCTACAGTATCTAAGCCGCTGCGCTAGTCGCTCTTTCGGGAGCACCTCTGCCGGGGGCAAATTCCCCGTGCGCCGGTCGCCTTCCCTCAAAATACTAAGTATATTACAAATAAATTTCCAATTATACTTTCCCTTATATTGTATCTTCCCACAGCATACCAGACACCAGCCCCACATACCGCGGGAGCGCATACATCCTCCCCCATTTCAGCCACAGCGTAAGGGGCGTAAGTCGCCGGAGTGACTGCCCTATGCTATGCAAACTGGCTATTGTAGAGATTTGCATAAAATCCATTGGCTGCAAGCAGACTCTCATGATTGCCCTGCTCTATAATCTTTCCGTCTTTCATAACAAGGATAATATCCGCTTCCCTGATGGTAGACAGACGATGAGCCACTATAAAGCTTGTCCTGCCCTTCATCATGGTAAGGAACGCTTTTTGAATCTTAATCTCTGTTCGTGTATCAATCGATGATGTAGCCTCATCCAATATTAGCATAGGCGGTAAGCAGAGCATGACTCTTGTGATGCATAATAGCTGCTTCTGTCCCTGTGACAGGCTGCCGCCGTCCTCACCGATTTCAGTATCATAGCCCTTCGGCAGACGTCTGATAAAGCTGTGTGCATGGGATGCCTTTGCCGCTGCAATGATTTCATCATCTGTGGCATCAGGCTTTCCCATTATGATATTGTCACGGATTGTGCCCTTCTTGAGCCATGTCTCCTGAAGCACCATACCATAGTTGTCACGAAGACTCTCGCGCGTGATTTTTCTGATATCATGTCCACTCACCTTAATTGTTCCACTGTTTACATCATAGAATCTCATAAGCAGATTGATAATAGTCGTCTTTCCACAGCCTGTCGGACCTACGATAGCCACGCGCTGTCCAGGCTTTACGTGGATATTGAAATCCTCGATAAGCTTTTTATCCGGCACATATGAGAAATAAACATCCTCTATGTCCACACGGCCGTCTGCCTCATCGAGTGTTACCGCATCCGAAGCATCCGGTATCTCCTTTTTCTCCTCAATCAGCTCGAAGATACGAGCAGCACAGGCAAGTGCGTTCTGAAGCTCTGTGATGACACCCGATATCTCGTTGAACGGCTTGGTGTACTGGTTGGCGTATGATAAGAAGCATGAAAGCTGTCCTACTGTGATTCCGCCGGTGAGTGCACTCATGGCACCAAAAATTCCGACTCCGGCATACACAAGACTGTTGACAAAACGTGTACTCGGATTTGTAAGACTTGAAAAAAATGTTGCCCTCAGTGAGCATTTCTGTAATCTGTCATTTATCTCGTCAAACTGCTCTAGCGCCTCATCCTCATGGTTGAAGGCCTGTACGACCTTTTCATTTCCTACTATCTCGTCGATGAGTGATGTCTGCTCTCCCCTTGTTCTTGTCTGCAGCTGAAACATGGAATATGTCTTTTTAGTGATAAAGCTTGCCACAAAAAGTGACAGCGGTGTGATGAGCACTACAATGCATGATATCTTCACATCTATTGTAAGCATGAAAATAAGCGTGCCTGCTATTGTTGCAATTCCTGTAAAGAGCTGTGTGAAGCCCATCAAAAGTCCCTCTGAAAATGTATCTACATCGGCGATGATACGGCTGACCATATCACCGTGTGAGTGGCTGTCAATATAGGAAAGTGGCATTTTTTCAATGTTTAAAAATGCATCACGTCTTATATCCCTCACTATGTTGTAGGTCATCCTGTTGTTGCAGATATTTGTAAGCCACTGGGCTGCTGCCGCTATGACGACTATTATTGCTGCTCTTGTGAGGATGGCTGTCATAGCCGTAAAATCAACCTTTCCTTTTCCTACGATCAAATCAATTGCGCGTCCTGTGAGAATTGGAAAATAAAGCGTAAGCGCCACTGTAACAACAGACAGGGCAAGTGAAATTACAAGCAAAGGAATATATCTCTTCATGTAGCTTAATACCTTGCGCATTGTGCCTGCTTTATTCATCTTCGCATTATCCGTAGCCATACTCTACACCTCCTTTTGTCTGGTCATATCCGACTCTTTTTTAAACTGTGAATCATATATCTCTTTGTAGGTCTCGCATGTCTCAAGCAGCTTTTCATGAGGTCCGAAGCCAACCATCTGTCCGTCGTCGAGCACTATGATATTGTCCGCAAACTGGATAGATGAGGTACGCTGTGACACGATAAATATTGTCTTGTCACCATGCATGCCCTTTAATGCCGCGCGAAGGCTCGCATCTGTAGCAAAATCAAGTGCCGATGCACTGTCGTCAAGTATCAGTATGTCAGGATCCTTTACAACAGCTCTGGCAATTGTAAGACGCTGCTTCTGACCACCTGATAAGTTCTTGCCGCCCTGCTCTATCATGTAGTCAAGGCCTCCCTCCTTGCCCTTTACAACCTCTGTCGCCTGTGCTATATCGAGTGCCTTCCACATTTCCTCCTCTGTGGCATCATTTTTGCCCCAGCGCAGGTTGTCGGCTATCGTTCCTGCAAAAAGCACTGCCTTTTGCATTACAACACCGATTTTGTCTCGAAGCTGCACTGCATCGTAGTCATTTATATCATTTCCCTGAATCCTTATAGTACCCTTTGTGGCATCATAAAACCTCGGGATAAGGTTTACAAGGCTTGATTTTCCTGAACCTGTACCACCGATGATTCCGATTGTCTGCCCCTTTTGCACTGTAAAGCTTATATCTGTGAGTGTCTCATCGGCCGCTCCCTCATAGGTCATGCAGACATGGTCAAACTCAACCTCAGGTGCGCCATCCTTTGCACCAATGAGCTTAGGATTTTTCTCAGGAAGCTTTGATGGAATAGAAAGCACATCCGCTATACGATTACCGCACGCCACTGCCTTGGTCACCTGTACGATGAGGTTTGCAAGCTTTATCAACTCGACAAGTATCTGTGACATGTAGTTTACAAGTGCCACAACCTCACCCTGTGTGAGGATTCCTGCGTATACCTGCTTGCCGCCTGATACGATAACTGCGATTGTTGCGATATTTATAATGATAAATGTCAGAGGATTGGTGAGTGCTGAGATTCGTCCTACAACCTGCTGCATATTGGTTAAAAGCTCGTTGTCTCTGTTGAAGCTGTCAATCTCATCATTTTGCTTATTGAAAGCTCTTATAACCCTGGTTCCCTCTAAATTCTCCCTGGTGTGTGAAAGCACTGTGTCAAGAGAGCTCTGCACCTTTTTGTAAAGCGGAAGGCTTGCAGCCATAACTGAGAATACCACTATTGAAAGCAGAGGTATGGTAACTACAAAAACCATTGCCGCTCTTACATTTACTGTAAAAGCCATCGCCATAGCTCCGAATACAATAAATGGCGAGCGAAGGAAGAGTCGAAGCACCAGATTGACTCCTGACTGCACCTGGTTTATATCGCTTGTCATCCTCGTGATAAGTGTCGATGTGCCCACTGTATCCATCTTTGAGAATGACAGTGACTCTATCTTTTCAAACAATATATGGCGAAGCTTTGTGGAAAAACCGACTGCCGCCTTTGCCGCAAAATACTGTGCTGTGACCGAACTTGCCAGACCAACTGCCGCAAGCAGCACCAGCACACCTCCCATCTTCCATATATACGGCTTGTCCGAAGCCGTAATTCCGTTATCAATGATTGCCGCCATGACAAGCGGTACTATAAGCTCAAAGGATGCTTCCAGCAGCTTAAATAACGGAGCACAGATGCATTCCTTTTTGTACTCCTTTAAATATTTTAATATCTGTTTCATCTTTTCCCCTTTCAGATTTTATGTCGCCGATTACAGCTTCACTATTATAGATGATTTTTCTCATATATACAAGAAAAACGATACACTAAAAAACCAGTACCATGCGGTACTGGTTTCATATATCAGCTCTTATGTATATGCTTCTTGATTGCTTCAAAGCTCTCAGGACTGATGACATGCTCTATACGGCATGCGTCCTCTGCTGCAATCTCCTTATCAACACCAAGCTTCTCAAGACACTCTGACAAAAGCTCATGTCTTTCGTATATCATCTCTGCTATCTGTCTTCCTGAATCTGTGAGTGTGATAAATCCTGCATCACTAACTGTGATATTGTTCTTCTCTCTAAGGTTTTTCATGGCTATACTCACGCTGGATTTCTTATATCCAAGCTCATTTGCTATATCAACTGAGCGTACCACAGGAAGCTTCTTGCTGAGAATAAGTATGGTCTCTAAATAGTTTTCTGATGATTCATTGTTTCGCATTTCGAATACCCCCGTGAGTTTATTTTCGTTCGTTTTAATTCAGTTATATTATTATAACATACATTTTATTGTTTGCAAAACTTTTCTTTTGATTTGTACGTGATTTATAAAAATCCAAAAAAATATCAAAATCCCATATTTGTTATTGACTTCTAATTTATGTTAGTGTATACTAACTATCGAATCAGAAAACAAACGTATGCATGATATATTTCTAAATCTTGTATGCCATAAATGTTTAATTATACCAGATAAGACCGGCCGATCACCGGTCTTATTTATTTTAAAAAATGTACATATTCAGCTTAAACGAGAGCTCTTTTTAACCTTTCCAGCCCTTCCATAAGAACTGAACCGGGGCATGCGATATTCAATCGCACAAAGTAACGGCCATTGCCTCCAAACTCAGCTCCCTCCGACAGATAAAGGCCTGTCTTTTCGCGAATCATCTGCGTAAATGCCACAGAATCATCTGTGAGTGCACTGCAGTCAAGCCACATGAGGTATGTCGCATCGGCATCCACTATGTGTATCTGCG
>OJMI01000657.1_pt1 | contig 45083 bp, 50 predicted proteins | sample 1597131 | NCBI WGS metagenome assembly OJMI01 (sample SAMEA2452116, study PRJEB22498) | human gut metagenome | reverse complement strand
CTTTACCGTTTCAGACGCGTGCGTACGCCGGCGTCTGAAACGGTAAAGGCACGATTGTCGTCGGCTGCCTCTGGCAGCACGCGGGAGCAGTCAGTCAAGGCGTTTCTCCGGAAGCTTCGTGTTTTCGCTGTACGTACATTCGCACGGCGAATTCTGCGGCAAAAAGCATTGCGATCAGCACGTAGCTGACAGCGCCATTGTATAAGGCCCACCAGGCATCGCTGCGAAAGAGCGCCGAATCGAGTGCGACAAGTCCGTTGACGATGAAAAAGACGCACCACACGACGGTGACGCGGCGACAGTAGACAACGGCGTGAGCGGGCAGATTTTTATGCCGAAGTCGCGCAAAGGTTTCCACCATGGGAGTGCCTCTGAGAGAAGCGGCAAAGACAGTAAACAGTGCGGCGCTAACGAAAACGGGATAGAGCTTGAGCGCGTTTTGCATGTCGAGCACGCCCGCGCAAAACGCAAGAACCAGAGCGCAGGCCACGCATACAAAGCCGATGGGGGAACGTTTGATACAGGCGTTCAAGAGGGCGACGACGGCCAGAAAAAGCGCTGCGCTCGCAATCATGCCGCGCTCAAGGAGCTGCCAGACGGCAAAGGGATAAATCAGAAGAACGAGGACGGCAAAGATTCGGACAATCATGAGTCGCTAAAAGTCGGCCGCCCTCCGGGAAAGCGTTGTCGGCGGGAAGCGTCGCGCTTTCCTTCCGGTCGCCGGATAGTGGCGTTAGTCGTTGAGGATCTGATCCAGGACTTTGACGAGGTCTCCCACAGTACGCACCTGTTTGAAGTCGTTGGGGGAGATGTTTCGGTCGCCGACGAAGGGGCGCAACTTTACGAGAAGATCCACTGCGTCGATCGAGTCGAGATCCAGATCGTCGTAGAGTTTGGCTTCGGGCACAACGTCTTCGGGATGGATTTCAAAGGTTTCTACAAGCACACGCTTGAGTTCGTCGAAAATTTGTTGTTCGGTCACCATGGCAGTTGTCAAGAATCAAAAAGGTTAGGAGGCGTCGGCTTTGTGAGCGGCGATGAAGTCGGCAAGAGCGGCAACGCTGGCAAAGTGCTTCTTGTTTTCTTCGTTTTCGGCAGACATGGTGATGCCGTATTTCTTTTTGATGGCCAGACCGAGTTCGAGCGCATCAATCGAGTCCAGACCGAGACCGTCGACAAACAAGGGGGCGTCGGTTTCGATGTCTTCGGGCTTGATGTCTTCAAGGCCAAGCGCGGAGACGATCAAGGCCTTGAGTTCGATCTGCAGTTCTTCTTTCGTCATTTGTATTGGGGGCGAGTCGTTTTATTGGGCCTGTGCAAAGAGTCGGTTTTTGAGTTCTTGCGTCAGGCGGCGCACCGCAATCGGTCGGCCGAGTTCTTTTTCAGCTTCCAAGAAAGGCTCGATCCCGATGTCGGGGGCTGCGCGCACAGAAATGCACATTTTACGCTCAGGAACCTGATACCACGAAATTCCCTTCATGAGGGCCGGGGGCGTACAGGTGATGCACACGGGCGTGATGTTGTGATGGGAAGCTAAGGCAATGGCCGCCGCGCCGTGATGTAGCTTGGGTTCTTTTCCCGGCACCGAACGGGTGCCCTCAGGAAAAACGACGAGCGTGTCGCCGCGCGCAAGGCTGGCTGCACAGGCTTCGATCAGTTCGGAGCCCGAGTCGTTGGCAATGTAGTTGGCTGCCATGACGGGAGAACTCAGGGCAAACGATTCGCGCAATGCTGCCTTGACGATGCAATTGGCGTTTTCAATGAGGCTGTGCAGGATGACGACGTCGATGAGCGTCGGGTGGGAGGCACAGATAAAAAGGCTTTCCGTGGCAAGTCTCTTTTTGAGTTGCGGGTCGACTTCAAGCTTGAGAACCTGCAAAAAGCGCATCATGCGAACGAAACCTGAGAAACTTGCTTGCACGACTTTTCGCGCGCGCAACTCTCGTTGGCGTTGATTCGAAATGAAAGTATTCAGGGACGGGAAGACTAATAACCGAAAGAGAATGCCGCCCGTAAAAAAGGCCAGGAAACAAAAGCCGGTTGCGGGTACTCGCCACAGTTTGCTCAAAAATGCGGTCACAGGCGCCCCCAGTGCCAGGCTCTTACCCCGTCAGACTCGGCGTAAGCATCCGTGCCGTTTATGAGAAAGCGGATTTCGTCGAGGATATGGCAGGTGCTTTTTTCCACGTTTGCCGCATCAACGGTTTTCAGCTTGATCGTCTGAGCGTTCGGTGCCGAAGTCAGGCGAAGCGCCCAGGCGCAGGGCAGCGGAGCGCTGTCGCTGTCGTTATTACGCCAGAGTTCGGGCATCGATTCTTCATAACGCACGACGAGAACAGAAGGGCTTGATTGCAGTTTCAAAAATGCTTCGAGCAGTGCACACGAGGCCGTGACAGGACCGGCGGCCACAGCCGAAGTTGAGGCGTGATTTTTGAGCCAAATCGCCGCTTGGGCGCCCACGGCGTTGTGTACGCTCAGGGCAAAATCGGCCGGACTCAAATCTTCGTGCTGCGAAAGCGTTTGTGTGAGATTGAATGTGCGGGAAATGTCTCCCCAGCTTGAGGCCCAGACGGTCGGTTCGTCGGCTTGGGGCTTCAAAGAAGCCAGAGCCGAGAGCGCGCAGCGGCCTAGAGGCGACAGACGACGGCGCACGCCGGCGGGAATCGCGGCGTAGCTCGTCGTCGTTTCGGCAAGGGGAGCCGGTGCGGAAGTTTGCGCCCAGGTCCGCCAAAGTGCCGGATTGTCGCACCGGGAGCTTACGACGGAGACGTCGGACACATGGAGTCGAATCGCAGTCATTTAGCGGCCGTCGGTTTGAGAATGTAGAGCGTGTGGCTGACGCCCACGTTATCGCGACAATATTCGACATCAAGTCCCGCGTTCTTGAATACCGAGAGCAAGTCATTGCGGCGGTAGAAGCGCGAGTTGCCGTTGGCCATCGTCGTGAAGTAAAGCGACACGGCAGCAAGCGAAAAACCGGCTGCCGGGAACTTCTGACCGTCAACTAGACATTCAAGAACGGCAAAGCGACCGCGTTCAGACAAAAGGGGTTTGCACCGTTGCAGGATGCTAACGGCTTCTTCGGGCGAGAAGCAGTCGAGGAATTGGCTCATCCAGATCACGTCGGCCTTGTGCCCAACGGCGGGAACGCAATCGGGCTTGAGCCAGTCGACTTCAGCCGCGGAGAATCGGTCGGCAAAGGGAGCCAGAATCGAATTGGAGCACGCCGTGGCGCACTGCTGCGGCAGATCAATCAGCGTGACTCGAGTCTGCGGCATGGCTTTGAGGCAGGCGGCCGCAAACTTGCCGGTGTTGCCGCCTACGTCGAAAAGTGTCTGCGGGTTGAGTCGATCTCTCAACTCCTCGGCGAGCATCACAAAGTAACGGTCTGAATAGTAGTGGTCAAACGCAAACCAGCTTTCGCGCGCCGGGTGCGGCAACTGAGAAATTGCCGGATAGATCGTTTTCCAGTCGCCAAGTTCCTTGAGCCCGGCGGGTTTACCCTCGGAGAGCGCTTCGGTGAGGTGATCCATGCCGCGGTAGCAGACGTCGGCCGTGAAATTGAAGTTCACGCGGGTCATTTCGTCAAGAAGCAGGCATTGACCGGTCTTGGTGAGCGCCAGTTTGCCGTCGTCGGCTTTGGTGAGAACATCGCCTGCGATCAGTACGTCAACGAGTACGCCGACGGCGTATGCCGTCAGTCCACAGGCACGGGCGGCTTCGTCTTCGGTGTCTTGCGCTTCTGAAATATGCGATAGAAGCCCAGTGGCAAGTGCCGAACGAACGGCCTGAAAGAGCACCGGCCCAAATGCGATGTGCTGCGCCTTGTTAAGCGCTTCGATGATGGATTGATCCGGTTTGCGTTTGACAGGCATCGGACTACTCCTTGTATCGGCCGAAGATGAGCGACGTGTTGATGCCGCCGAAGGCAAAATTGTTGCTCATGATGTAGTTGGTGCTCAATTCCAACGGTTGATTACGGATATAAGCGAGATCACTGCAGTCTTCAGCCACATCTTCCAGATTGATGGTCGGCGCGAACCATCCCTCATTCATCATCATGATTGACATCCAGGCTTCAAGAGACCCGCAGGCGCCGAGCGTGTGTCCCATGTAGCTCTTGAGGGTTGATACGGGGGTTTTATTGCCGAAAACGGCGGCCATGGCTTGTGATTCGGCACTGTCACCGCGATCGGTGGCCGTGCCGTGAGCATTGATGTAGCCGATGTCTTCGGCGCTGAGCTCCGCATCAGCAAGCGCCAGACGCATCGCCTGCGCCATTTGGTCGGATTGGGGACTGGTAATGTGCGTGCCGTCGGAGTTGGTGCCGAAACCCAGAACTTCGGCATAAATCTTGGCGCCGCGCGCTTTGGCGAATTCAAGCTCTTCGAGAATCAAGGTGCAGCCGCCCTCGCCGATCACCAAACCGTCGCGCTTGGCGTCGAAGGGACGCGGAGACAGCTCCGGATGGTCGTTGTAGTTAGTGCTTGTGGCAAAAAGCGTATCGAAAATGGCGGCGTCGGAAGCGTCAAGCTCTTCGCTGCCGCCTGCGATCATGGCTTTGGCGCGGCCTGCGAGAATCGATTCGTAGGCGTATCCGATGGCCTGCGAGGACGAGGTGCAGGCCGAACTCGTCGTGATGATGCGGCCCTTGATCTTGAAGAACACGCCGATGTTGACCGCTGCCGTGTGCGACATCATGCGCACGTAAGTGTTGGCGTTCATGTCGGACGTGGAGCGCTTCAAAATGAGGCTTGCGATGTCGGCGACAGCCGAGGGCGTACCCGCACTCGAACCGTAGGCGATGCCGAGATCTCCCGAACTCAGAAACGCCTGATTGTCCAGAAGTCCCGCATCTGCCAGTGCCACTTCCGTGGCGCGAACGCCCAAAAGTCCCACGCGGCCCATGCTGCGGGTGCTTTTGCGGTTGTACTTGCCAGGATCGAGTTCAAAGGGGGCGGCGGGGCACCCCAAGCGCGTATGTAACCCTTTGATGTCGGACCATTCCTGCATCACCTGCACGGCGTTGGTGCAGCTTTTGAGTTTTGCAGAAACAGACTCCCAATCGTTGCCAAGCGGGCTGATGGCGCCGAAACCGGTGACGACAACGCGTTTTCTCATGCCAGACCTCCGTTAACGCCGATGACCTGACGGGTCACATAAGATGCCGCTTCGCTCATCAGGAAAGAGACGACGCCTGCGACTTCCTCGGGTTTGCCTATGCGACGCATCGGGATGAGTTGCATGGCGTGTTCGAGCACTTCTTCGGTAACCATTTCGGTTTCGATCAGCCCCGGTGCTACGGCGTTAACGGTGATCGAACGGCTTGCGAGTTCCGTAGCAAGTGCTTTGGCTGCGCCGATAAGGCCGGCTTTGGCGGCTGAGTAGTTCACTTGGCCTCGGTTTCCCACTACGCCCGAAACGGAGCTGATGACGACGATGCGCCCCGGTTTGCGGCGGCGCACCATTGGCATCACCATCGGCTGCACGACGTTGTAAAAACCTGTGAGGTCGGTATGAATCACGCTGTCCCAGTCCTCGGAGGGCATGGCCGCGAACGTGCCGTCGCGGGCGATGCCGGCATTGGCGACGATGCCGTAGTAGGCGCCGTTTGCTTCCACATCGGCCAGCAGCGCCTGTTGCGCGGCCTCTCGGTCGCAGACGTCGAAGGTAAGCGGGCGTGCTTTGCCGCCGGCTTGAGTGATCAGTTCAAGCGTTTCGTCAAGTGCGGCCCACGGTTTGGACCCGTGCACGACAACACAAAAGCCGTCGCGGGCCAATTGCAGAGCAATGGCGCGGCCGATGCCGCGGGAGGCGCCGGTAACAAGAACGGTAAGGTTGGTTGAAGAAGTCATTGTTATGAAAAGTTTGTTCGAACAAATTCTTGAAGGTCGCGAGGACGGTAAACCGTGAGGACGGCGCTGGCCACTTCGGTGTTGTTTTCGAGCACGCGGCACTCGAATTGGCTGGGAAGTTCTTCTTGTCCGAAAAAGAGGCAGCGCGTATCAATGTCAAAGACGTCGCCTTCGGCAAGCGTTTTTTTGTGCAGTTGCACTTTGCGCGAGCCCAACAAAAATCCCACGCGAGGGCCGATGCCCGACTCGCTGTCTCGGATGCCTGCAAAAACGCCCACCGTCTGCGCCATGAATTCGATGAAGAGACTGTTGGGATACGAGCCGTCGGCTTGACGAAATAGGGAGCATTGCTCGCCGACGGTCACGCGGCAGCGAGTCGTTTCGGCATCTGCCGCCAACACGCGGTCAATGAGCAGCATCGGCGTGCGATGCGGCAGGTAACGGGAAGGATCGCAGCAAAAGGAACTCATGGCGAAACTCGACTGAAAACAGCGCTAGCGTTGGAGCCTCCGAAAGCAAAGGCGTTGGCAACGATGTGACGAATCTCCCGACCAAGGACTCGAGTCTGCGTGAGCACATGAGCCGGCGCAAGTGCGGGATCGGTGGTTTCGATTCCTGCACTCGGCGGCAACACACCGTCGGGATTGTCGGTTAAGAGAGCGGCGGCAATGGCGGCCTGAAGCGCTCCCGCACCGGCCAGGGTGTGCCCGGAAAGAGCCTTGTACGAAGCGCAAGGTGTGGTTGAGCCGAAAACGGCTTCAATGGCTTTGGCTTCCATGCTGTCGTTTAATGGCGTACCGGTACCGTGCGCAAGCACAAGATCAACGTCGGTCGGAGCAATGCCGGCCGCAACCAGTGCCAGACGCATGGCTTCGGCGGCTTGAATGCCTTCGGGCTCTGGGGCCGACAGATGGTGGGCGTCGGTTGTCAGCCCGGCGCCGCCGTAGGCCAGAAGCGCCTCGGAGGCTTGACGGGACATGGCCACCAGCGCTCCGCCTTCACCCAGGTTGATGCCTTTGCGACTTTCGGCAAAGGGAGTGCAGGGTTCGGAACTGACGGCCGAAAGCGCAGAAAAGCCTGCGTTTGTGAACTGACAGAAGCCGTCGCAGCCGCCGGCAATTACCAGATCGGCCAGATCGGCACAAAGAAGTTGAGCGGCGCTTTCAAGAGCCAACAGGCCGGAGGCGCAGGCGTTGCTGACCGTGTAGACGGGGCCGCGCGCCCCGATTTTGTCGGCGACAAAGCGGGCGGGTTCAAAAAGATTGAGATTCCGGATGGAAAAATTTCTCGGCAGTTGTTGTGTGCGAACGTACTCGGACATGTCTTCTTCGATGCGATGCATGCCTGAAGTGCAGGCACCGAGCACGACGGCGACGCGATCGGGGGCAACGGTTCGGAGTAGCTCGTGAAGTTCGGGCATCTGCTTCAAGCAGAGCTCGAGAAGCAATGCTGTTCGATTGCTGTCGTTCGTCGGTTTCAGATCGGAGAGAAATCCGCAGAAAAAGGCTTTGTTCGGATCGGGGGCCAGTCCGTTGTGAAAGCGCATAGCCGAGGAACGTTGACCGAACAAGGTCTGGCGAAGCTCTTGCAAGCCGATGCCGGCGGCCGAAACGGTTCCAAGACTGTGGATGTAGAGCGCTGACCGGGACATGGGATCGACTTGTAGCGATGACGGAAGTTTGACGAAATGCCAGAGGCAAGAAGGCGGAGCCGATCGGTCAAATCCTTTAGCGGCAGAGCGTTCGTGCCATAGGAGGAGTCATTATAAAGGGCGGGATTTGGCAAAAAATGAGATTTCTAGTTTCTGAGATCTGGAGAGAAAGAGAGCAAGGAACCAAAACACGCAGCCGCATACGGACGGTAAACTTTCGCTGACATTGCCGAACAGATCCGGAAGTTGCAAACAACGGTTTGTGACGGTGGGTTGTAGTCGGTTCGGTGGCATTGGAGAGAAAAACATGAAGAGAAGAGCATTGATGGCCGCAGCAACGGCGGCGTTTTTGATGGGAGTGTGCGGCATGCTGCAGGCTGCTCCCGTTGCTGAAGTCATTTCGTACGGCCAGAGTGGACTTAAAGCTTCGGATGCGCGCATTCATGAAGCAATCAAGCAGGCCGCGCAGATGCGCAAGTGGGGCATCGTTTCGGATAAGCCCGGCAAGGTGCTTTTGGTGTATCCGACCAACAACCGTTCGCTGCACTATCAGGCAACAGTGAGCGTCACCTACGGAAAAGGTTCCTACAAAGTTGAATACGTCAAGAGCCGCGGTCTGGATGAAAAGCGCAATGGTTGCTACGGCAAGGAAGGCGTGGTGTGTGTGCACCGCAACGTCAATCGCTGGATTGCCAATCTTGGCAAGGATCTCAATCGCATCCTGAGTCAGAGCTATTGACAGGTTTGCGTGAAAAAACTGCGAGCTGAAAGGTGTCCTCCGGATTGCGGCGGACGCCTTTTTTATTTTCTATGGTCGAAAAATCCATAAAAAATTATGAGATTCATATAAAAATTTCTATAAAATAATCGGCATGACCATACATCCTGTTCTTCGACCGTATGTTGGCGTTGCCGACCTTCTTGTACGCACATTCGCCCATTGCGAGGTGGTGCTCCATGACCTCACTGTTCCTCAGCGCTCGGTTGTGTACGTTGCCAATCCGGTGGTGACCGGTCGCAAAGTCGGCGAAAGTTTCGAGCATTTGATTGAGGAGGCTATTAAAGCCGGCAATCCTGAGGACGGCATTCTCGCCAACTACTATTTTGAGAAGAACAGTCGTTTGATCCGTTCCTCGACGCTTTTGATTCGAGACGATTCGGAGCGACTGGTCGGAGCTTTGTGCATCAACTTGGATACCCGAGCCGCCACGCAAGCGATGGACTATTTGGCGTCATTGTTGCCGGGACTACCCCCGAGCGGCAAACACCTGTCTACATCTGCATCAATTGCAACGATGCCGCACAAACTCGCTCGAGAGCTTCCCGAACAAGGTGTCCAGGATTTCGTAGCTGATTTTGTGGATCGAATTGTGCAGGAAAACGCGTGCGGCGAACGACTCTCACGCGAAGCTCGTCTGCGAATGCTCGAGTTCATGGATCGCCGCGGCGTGTTTCTTGTTAAAGGCTCGATTGAGCTTGTAGCGCAGAAATTAAATTTGGCCAAAGCAACGCTTTACGGCGACTTGGATGCCGTTCGGGAACGGCGGAAAACGGACAAAAACTGAACTGAAACAGTTTTATTGACGGAGGTTTCTGATGGAATTCATTTGCACAAAGTGTGGCAAGCGCACGCCCGTGACGACGATGCAGCCGACGTGCGAATGCGGCGGTTTGTTCGAGCTTGACTTCACGCCCGAGGCATGGGATCCGGAACTCATCGACGATAAAGAATGGAGTCAGTTCCGGTACCGCCGCTTCATGGCGCTTGAAGGTGACGCCTGGCGCGATGTGACGCTTGGCGAAGGCCACACGCCGATCGTTCGGTTTGACGATGACGTGCTTTTCAAGATGGACTACATGATGCCGACCCTTTCTTTTAAGGATCGCGGTGCAGCAACGCTTGTGGCGCACATGAAGGCTATCGGTGTGAAGTCCTGTGTGCAGGACTCGAGCGGTAATGCGGGTAATGCTGTCGCAGCTTATGCGGCGAGAGCCGGCATCAAGTGCGAAATCTTCGTTCCCGAAGGCACGAGTCCCTCAAAAATTCGCATGATTGAATCGCACGGCGCCAAAGTCAATGTGGTACCGGGCACGCGTGATCATTGTGCTGACGTTTGCCGCGCCAAGGTACGCGATGAAGGTGCTTACTACGCCAACCATGTCTATAACCCATTCTTCTACGAGGGCATGAAGGCGTACATCTACGAAACGCTTGAGCAGCTCGGGCGCATTCCGGCGCACATCGTCGTGCCGGTAGGCAACGGCACGCTCTTTATCGGTGTGGTCAAGGCGCTCGAACATCTCGAGAAATCCGGTGCAATCGATAAGTTTCCGCAGATCATCGCGCTGCAAAGCGAAAACTGCGATCCGCTTTATCGTGCAGTCAAAACGCATGACGCGCATCCGGCTTCGATTGTTCCGAAGCCCACGATGGCCGAAGGCATTGCGATCGGCGTGCCGATGCGCGGCGATGAGTTGCTCGACATGAGCTATCGCCATAACATCGCGTTTGTTCGTGCGCCGGAAGAAAAAATTTTGGAAGCCCGCGCCAAGATCGCCGCCCGCGGCATTTACTGTGAGCACACGACGGCGGCCAATTACGCGGCTTATCTGGCCTACTGCGAGGAGCATGGTCCCACGCCTGACACCTTGATCACGATGTGCGGCGCCGGTATTAAGTCCGACCACTGATTTTCGACAAGTCCTGACGACTGGAAGAGCTCGGAGACATGCGTTTTCGGGCTCTTTTTGCGTCCGGATTTCGGGAGACGTTTGCCGAAATTTTGTTTGGATGCGTGCAAGCAAAGTTTTCCAAACCTTGCAGAGGACGCTTTTTGCTCAACGCTTGGCTACACTCTCCAGATGTGGCGCCTGCAATCCAGATGCGGGCAACCGATGAACAACAGAAGATAAAAACATGGCTTCCAACACCGTTCCGTTTTTGCGCGACACACTTTCTCGAACCACTTTTCCCGCCTGCGGACTGACGCTTGACATCGGGCGGCAGCGTATGACGGAAGCCGACTTCAATTCGCTTTTGGAAATCGCCCGCGAAAAGGGCGTTCTGGGAGCAAATGCGGCGATGCGAGAAGGCCAGGTTGTCAACGCCAGCGAGGGCCGTGCCGCGTTGCACACCGCGCTGCGCGATCCGGCCGTGGGTGCGCCTTTTCACAAGGAAGTGCAGGAGGCGCTCGAACACATGTGCGCCTTTGCCGACGATGTTCGCTCGGGACGCCGCCGCGGTTGCCGTGGCGATACGATCACCGATGTGATCAATGTGGGTATCGGCGGCTCCGAAGTGGGTCCCAAGACGGTTTATCAGGCGCTTCGCACGACCCGCGAACAGGTGCGGCTGCACTTTCTGGCTGCAGCCGACGGCGTGTCGTTTGACCGTATCGTGGGCGACCTCAATCCCTTCAAGACGCTCGTGATTGTCTCATCCAAGAGCTTTACGACCCGCGAAACGGCAGTCAACGCCGCCGCCATCGATCAGTGGCTTTTGGAAGCCGGCATTTCGGGTGAGGACCGCGCGCGTCATATGGTGGTGGTCTCGGCCAACAAGAATGCCGCCCGCGAAATGAATCTGCCAGAAGAAAACTTCTTCCCGATTTGGGAGTGGGTGGGCGGCAGATTCTCGGTGTGGTCTGCCATTGGTCTGGCCGATGCCGTGGCGCTCGGTTCGGATACGTTCCGAGCGCTGCTCGACGGCGCGCATGCCATGGACGTGCATGTGGCGCAGGCTCCTGCCGGTGAAAATTTGCCGCTGTTGCTTGCCCTGATCTCCTACTGGAATTCGACTCGCCTGGGTATCGGGCAGCATTGCTTCCTGCCTTACGACGAACGTCTGCGCACCATGGTGATGTGGCTGCAGCAGCTTGAAATGGAAAGCCTCGGCAAGCACGTGGGCTCTGACGGCGCGCTCATTGAAGGGGCGACGGGGCAGGCCATCTGGGGCGGTCACGGCAACGAATCGCAGCATTCGTTCTATCAGTGGTTGCGCGAAGGCACCGGATCGACCTCAATTGATCTCCTGTGGTGCGAAAAGCCCGGTCACCGTCACGCCGACCTGCACCGCGTACTGATTGCCAACGCCAAGGCTCAGGCCGAAGCGCTGATTACGCGTGAAGAAACTGACTGCTTCAATGCTGTATCCACGATCAGCATTGATCAGCTTGATGCGGCTCGTCTGGGTGCGCTGATGGCACTCTACGAACACAAGACCACGATGCTCGGTACTCTCTACGGCATCAATCCGTTTGACCAGCCCGGCGTCGAATTTGGCAAGAAGCTTTCGCGCCGCGCCGAAGCGACGGTTATCTGAGACTGCCCGAAACAATCCGGCTTGGGGCGGCAGTTCGCCGCCTTGCGCTCTTTGATTTACGAATAAACAGCGGATATGCCCAAAAAGATTCTCATCATCAAGTCTTCGTCAATGGGTGACATCGTGCACGCGCTGCCGGTGGCCTACGACATCAAGAAGCACTTTCCCGATTGCGAATTGAGTTGGGTGGTCGAGGAGAGCTTTACTGACATTCCGAAGCTTTCGCCTTATGTGGACAAGCTTGTAGTGACGGCTTTCCGGCGTTGGCGCAAACACATTTTTTCTGCGTCTGTGCGAGGCGAGATCATTGCCGTTCGTCGGGCGCTCGCAGAAGCCAAGTACGACATTGTCATCGACTTGCAGGGGCTGATCCGTACGGCCGTTGTGGCGCGTTGGGCCGGTGTCGAGAGCGTTGGCTATTCGAAGGAAAACATCAAGGAACCTCTGGCGGCACGCTTTTACAGCCGTACGTTGCCGGTATCCAACAAACTGGTGCCGGTGGTTCGCTACCGCACTATGGCTGCGCAGGCACTGGGGTACACGCTTCAAGACGAGGATCTTCACTACGGGCTTGACGTCAAGCCGATGACGCCGACGGGCGTCAGAACACCCTACGCCGCGCTGACCGTGAATACGAGCCGAGCTGAAAAGCTGTGGCCCAAGAGCCGTTGGACGGAGGTGGCTCGCGAATTGGCCGAAGACGGGGTCATGAGCGTGCTTTTCTGGGGCAACGACAAGGAAAGAGCTTATTGCGAAGAGATTGCCTCGAGCGTGCCGGGACAGGTGGTTGTTCTGCCGCGCCTGAGCCTCAGAGCCATTGCGGAAGTGATTGCCGGAGCGCGTTGTCTGCTGGGTGTTGATACGGGGCTTACGCATCTGGGCGCGGCGCTTGGCATCCCTTCCGTGGGCATCATTGTTGGGACGAGTGCCGAGCTCTTTTCGTTGGTTTCCGAGAGTGCCTGCGCAACTGTGGGCGACAAGGGCGTGATTCCCCAGCCCGAAGAAGTGCTAGCGGCCATGCATTCTGTCCTGGCCCAGGCGGCCGACTCCTAACTGAATTTTTTAAAGGCGCATGCGATGCTGATTTCGACGCTTTACCGAGGGTTGACCTACTGCGCATTGCCGCTGGCAAAGTGCTATCTCCGAAAGAGGGCCCGCAAGCAGCCCGACTATCTCAAGCACTGGGATGAACGTTTCGGTTGGTGCCGTTACCCGGCTCCCGAAAAGCCACGCCTGTGGCTACACGCTGTGAGCGTCGGCGAAACCGCTGCGGCACGTACGCTGATCGATGCCTTTTTGACGGAAAATTCGGAAGCTGAAATTTTGCTGACCTGCATGACTCCGACGGGGCGCGATACGGGTGCCAAGATCGCCGAGCGCTATCCGGGACGGATTGTGCAGTGCTACCTGCCTTACGACAATCCGCGCCTCATGGCTAAATTTTTCGACGAAACGAAGCCCGTGATGGGTGTCGTGATGGAAACGGAAGTCTGGCCCAATATGATGCAGGAGGCAGTCAAGCGCCGCATTCCCGTGGTGCTTGCCAACGCGCGTGAATCGGAAAAAAGCGCGGGGCAGGCAAGATTGGTCGCTTCGCTGATGGGGCCGGCATTTGCTTCCTTTACCGCCGTGCTTGCGCAGAGCCAAGAGGATGCCGAGCGGCTTAAGGCCTTGGGCGCGAACAACATCCACGTTTGCGGGTCAGTGAAGTTTGACATCCGCCCGGATCCCAAACAGGTTGAGCTTGCCGCAAAGATCAAGAGTGCCTTCAAGAAGAAAGTCATTTTGCTGGCTAGTACGCGCGAGGGCGAAGAGGCGATGTTTTCGCCGCATATCGCCGAGCATCTCGAAGAGGCTATTTTTCTGGTCGTGCCTCGTCACCCGCAGCGTTTTGATGAAGTGGCCGACATTTTTAAGCGCTCGGGCTGCCGCGTGATTCGCAGAAGCGAAGATCCCGAGTTTGCGGGTCTTGCCGAAGGGCCTGCGGTGCTTCTCGGCGACACGATGGGGGAGATGAGCCTTTATTGCGCTCTGTCCGACGTTTGTATCATGGGCGGTAGTTTCGGACAGTTCGGTTGCCAGAATCTGATTGAGCCGGCCGCTTCCGGTTCGCCCGTGCTGGTGGGCTCGAGCACGTTTAATTTTGCAAAGGCGGTGGCCGATGCGCTGGCTGAGGGCGGAGCCGTGCACGCGGCGCATCCCCGTGATGCTGTGGAAACGGCGCTTTCCTGGTTTGTTGATGGAACGTTGGCCGAACGAAGTCGCCGCGCGTTGGAATTTGCGTCGCTCTATACAGGTGCCACGCAGCGTCAGATGCAGTTTGTGAGAGAAATATGGGCGCAAGAAACATCAAAAATGTCTTGACGATTGCAGGCGTCGACCCTTCCGGCGGCGCCGGTGTTTTGGCCGACGTCAAGGTGATGTCGGCGCTGGGAACGTTTGCAACCGGTGTCATCGCCGCTTTGACGGCTCAAAACACGAAGGCCGTGACGGGTGTGATGCCTGTCCCCGCTGCATTCGTAAAGGAGCAGATTGATACCCTTTTTGCCGACGTGCGTATTGATGCCGTCAAGATTGGCATGTTGGGCGCTCAGGACGTAATGGCTGCCGTGGCTCAGGCTTTGCGTGCGCACGAGGCGCCTAAGATCGTGCTCGATACGGTGATGGTGGCCAAAAGTGGCGATCGTCTGATGCCGGACGACGCCGTGGCTTTCTTTAAGGAAGAGTTGTTGCCGTTGGCCGACGTGATTACGCCCAATTTACCGGAAGCGTCCGTTCTGCTCGGTCATGACGTGCGAGACTCGAAGGACATGTACGCAGCTGCGCAGGAGCTCTGGGACATGTGCGGCGGCAAGACTGCCGTGTACCTCAAAGGCGGACACAGTGTGGAAGAAAAGCTGCGCGACGTCTTCTACGACGGGAAGGCTTTCATTGACCTTGACGGCCCTCGCGTGCACACGAAAAACACGCATGGCACAGGCTGTTCTCTGTCTTCGGCCATTGCGGCACTCTGGGCGCGTACCGAAGATCTGCCGCAGGCCGTGCGTTTGGCTCGCCGCTATATCGAAGAGGCCATCACGGCCTCGGACGATCTGACAGTGGGAAGCGGCCACGGTCCGATTCATCATTTCGTGCGCTTCGAGTCGCTTTTTTCCTGAGAATCTCAGGAGAAGGCATCAAAGGGACTGAGTTCACATTTGTTTCAGTCCCTTTTGTTTATGAATGTTATTGCTTGATGACAATGCCTGTTAGATCTACTGCTGGATCAGGCTCTTGTTTGATTTCATCAATGTGCTGGCAGAGGCCGTAGTCACTAGGATCATCGATGCCGTCAAATAAGTCATATTTAATAAGCGCCTTACCAGTTATTCCCATCCAAGTGGCAAGGCCTTCTGTAAAGTTTAATCCTGATTTTCGACAATTTTGAGTGATTCGCTCTGTTCGATTGGAGTCAATCTTGATTAGCGGGATGTCATAATGGAATTTACTTTTTGAGTTGTTGTTAATTATTAATTTATTGTCGATTTCTTTGTGGCATAGACCGTGGTCGCTAAAGTATATTATAGAAAAATCGCGGTTTGATTCTTTATAATTTTGTTGCAGTGTTTTGTATATTTCCTTGATAAATATGTCTGTTTTTCTGATGGAATTAACATAACATGCAATGTATTCGTAATGTGTGTTGTTTACTTTTATTGGGTTTTTAAGGTCGTATATTCTGCGGCAGGCATCAGGATGTGAACCAATAGTATGAAGAACAAAAAGGCGAGTGCCGGTTGAAGGTTGACGTAGCTTTTCTTTGAAAGGTTGCAAAAGGAAAAAATCGCTATTGTTTTTGTCGCTATAAGACCCTTGATTGAAGAAAAATACATCTGATGCCCGATTTCCAATAGAAGAAACGGGGGTATCATATTTCCCAATGTACCCTTGATTTGAAAGCCAATATGTTTTTATTCCAGCCTCGTTGGCGAGATCAATTAGATTGTATTGGTAACGAGGTTGCCAATTTTCCTTATTGCCAACGGTTAGCATGTTGGTGAGAGAGCCGATCGTATAGGTGCCTCCGGCGCTTAAACCGTCAACGATGGTTGCTCCTGGTACTGTGTTTAGAAAAGGGGTATTCGCGATCGGATAGCCGTATAGGCTGAAATAATCGCGCCGGGCACTTTCGCCGATGATTAGGATGTAATCCTTTTTTGTTTTAACTTTATTGATTTTGTTCCAGGCTGATTGATTTACAAACTGGTTGAGTTCGCTTAAATTAGAAGAAGTCGTTTGATAGGTTGAGCTGAGATTCTCAAAAAAATTGGTTGGCTTTAGATAAAACAAAAGGATGGAGATGGAAATGAGAACGCCAACCTTGTTTCGCCAGGGTTTTATGTCAATTTTTTGAGACACCCAAAATGCAAAAAAAGCTAGTACAGGGATTGAGATTCCTTGTAAGAAATGTTTTACAGGAATTTGGGCGATAAATTCTTGAGCCTCTATCGTATTTGTTGCGATTAGGGATATGAGAGCTTGATAATCTATATCTCCATAGATGAGCGAGATGGGAGTGACGATGCAGGCAAGAAGAGAGAACGGTAGGACAATGTAGAAAAAAGTCTTTTGACTGGGAATGAGATAGAAAAGAACAATAAAAACAGGAATAATATTCCTTAATTTATGAGTGTCATTTAGACCAATAAGCCCCAGTCTGGCAAGGTAATAAAGTGTGACGACGTAGGCCCCCCCCCCCGAATATCTTTAACAGGACCCGCATTTTTTTATTTTTAATATTGAAAATCATCACTTTGAATTGAAATCGTTGTAACAAAAAGAGGCGCAAATAGGTGGATAATCCTGACATAGCCATTTAGATCTGTCAAATTTGCGGCGTAGACGATTGCCCACGTAACCTCACTCATTCGTAAACATCAGCAAATGCTGCTTATTTTTGTTGCTCGCGTAAGATCTTGGGATCCTGGACCAGTCTCTAGAAAAGGCGTTGTCACTGCGGTATGAGGCAAGACCACTGCGGTAAAATCAAAAGCTCGGACGTAAGTTTCCGAGAGCCTGGCGCGTTTGCCGGCGTAATGATCAAGAATGGATACGGAGATATGCAGAAACTCAGAATTGTCGGCGGTCGTCGCCTTGTCGGACAAGTAAAGGCATCTGGTGCCAAAAACGCCGCGTTGCCGATCATTGCCGCGGCGCTTTTAACGGCCGACGATGTGGTGCTGCACAACGTTCCGGATCTCGCTGACGTGCGCACAATGGCCAAACTTCTCGAGGGCATGGGCGTGACGTTCGAAGAGCTGGGCAACGGCTCGGTTCGCATCAATGCGGGCAATCTCACCTCCACGCAGGCTCCGTACGAGCTCGTCAAGACAATGCGCGCTTCCGTTGTGGTGCTCGGACCTCTGACGACGCGTTTCGGCAACGCACGAGTTTCTCTACCGGGTGGCTGCTCGATCGGCGCGCGACCGGTCGATCAACACATTAAGGCGCTCAAGATGATGGGCGCGGAAATCGAAATCGATCATGGTTACATGCAGGCTCGCGCCGGCCGCCTGAAGGGTTGCCGCATCGTGCCCGACATGGTCACGGTGACCGGCACCGAGAACATCATGATGGCCGCGGCACTTGCCGAAGGTACGACCGTGATTGAAAACGCGGCGCGCGAACCCGAAGTCATGGATCTGGCCGAATGTCTCAACAAGATGGGCGCAAAGATCACGGGTGCGGGTACGCCTCAGATCGTGATCGAAGGTGTGGAAAAGCTTCACGGCTGCGAACACTCCGTCATCGCCGATCGCATCGAAACCGGCACGTTCCTGTGTGCGGCGCTGGCCACTGGCGGCGATGTGATGGTGACCGATACGGTGCCTTGGGCGATGGAAGCGGTTATCGGCAAGCTGCGCGAAGCGGGCGGCGACGTGGAGGTCGGCGAGGATTGGATCCGCGCCAAGATTTCGGGACGTCCCAAGGCTGTGGACGTGCGCACAATTCCGCATCCTGGCTTTCCGACGGACATGCAGGCGCAGTTTATGGCGCTCGATGCCGTTGCCCAGGGCACGGGCCGCATCGTGGAAACCATTTTCGAAAATCGCTTCATGCACGTGCCCGAGTTGCAGCGCATGGGAGCGGACATTCACGTCGACGGCCACACGGCCGTAGTGCAGGGCGTTGAAAAGCTCGACGCGGCCAATGTGATGGCCACTGATCTGCGCGCTTCGGCGTGTCTTGTCATTGCGGCATTGGCAGCACAGGGCGAGTCTGTCATTGAACGCATCTACCACCTGGATCGTGGTTACGAACACATTGAAGCCAAGCTTTCTGCGTTGGGAGCGCAGATCGAACGGTTAAACTAGATCCAAAACCAAAAAAGAAAACAATAAGGCGCAGAAATGATTACGCTTGCTCTATCGAAAGGACGAATCTTTGAGGAGGTGTTGCCGTTTCTGGCCGCCGCCGGCATTCGTCCGCTGGAAAATCCGGAAGACTCGCGCAAGCTCATGATCGGAACGAATCGGGAGGATCTCCGCATCGTGGTGCTTCGTGCAACCGATGTGCCGACGTACGTGCAGTACGGCGCGGCAGACCTTGGCGTTGCCGGCTGGGATTCGCTCTATGAGCACGGCGGCAACGGCCTGTACGTGCCCGTGGATTTGGGCATCGCCCGCTGCCGCATGAGTGTGGCCGCTCCCCGCGGCTTTGACTGGGATACCAATGTTCGCCGCGGCAGCCGCATTCGCGTGGCGACCAAGTACATCAAGTGGTCGCGAGACTACTTCGCTCGCGAAGGCGTTCACGTTGACCTCATCAAGCTATACGGTTCCATGGAGCTTGCCCCGATTGCCGGACTGGCCGACGCCATCGTTGATCTGGTGAGTACTGGGGCGACACTCAAAGCCAACAATATGGTGGAGATTAAGACGATTGCGCCGATTTCATCGCGCCTCATCGTCAATCAGGCTGCCATGAAGCTCAAGCGTGAAGAACTGATGCCGATCATGGACGCCATGCGCTCGGTTGCCGAAGAGCGCCGTCGAAAGGAATAAGAACGCAAGATTTTTAGGGAGGAAATAATGCAGATTCGTCGTTTGTCGTCTGCCGAGGCAGACTTCCAAAAGAAATTCAGTGAATTGGTGGCCGTTGACGCGAGTGTTGATCCGGAGATCACGCGTCGGGCCGAAGCGATTGTCGATGATGTGCGTGAGCGTGGCGATGCGGCCGTGCTCGAATACACGGCGCGCTTTGACCGACTGCCCGCAGAAAAGCTTTCCGATCTGGTGATCTCGGCCGAAGAGATGCGTCAAGCGCTCGAAACGCTGCCTGAAGATCAGCGTACGGCTCTGGAAGAAGCGGCTCGCCGCATCCGCGTGTTCCACGAAAACGAACTCGAAAAGAGCTTCACGGTTTGCGACGAATACGGTAACAAGTTGGGGCAGCGTGTCACGCCCGTCGACTCGGTCGGTCTGTATGTCCCGGGCGGTCTGGCGGCCTATCCGAGTTCCGTTCTGATGAACGCGATGCCGGCTCTGGTCGCAGGCGTCAAGCGTATCGAAATGGTGGTGCCGACTCCGGGCGGACAGAAGAATCAGTTGGTGTTGGCAGCGGCGAGCCTGGCCGGAGTCTCCCGCGCCTTTACGATCGGCGGCGCGCAAGCTGTGGCCGCTCTTGCTTACGGTACCGAAACGATTGAGCCGGTCGACAAGATCGTGGGGCCGGGCAACGCGTATGTGGCGGCAGCTAAACGTAAGGTGTTCGGTCGCGTGGGTATCGACATGATCGCCGGCCCCTCCGAGATTCTCGTCATTTGCGACGGCAAGACCGATCCGGACTGGATTGCGATGGATCTTTTCAGTCAGGCCGAGCACGACGTGCTCGCGCAGGCGGTGTTGCTCACGCCCGACGCGGCTTTTGCCGATGCGGTCGAAGCCTCGATGGATCGTCAGATCGAATCGATGCCGCGCAAGGACATCATCCGTCAGTCGCTTGCCAACCGCGGCGCCATTATCGTCACTCGCGATTTGGAGGAAGCCTGCCGTATTGCCGATACGATCGCTCCTGAACATTTGGAAATGAGCACGGACGATCCGGAAAAGTGGGCAGATCTGATTCACCACGCGGGCGCCATTTTCCTGGGCCGCTACTCGTCCGAAGCACTTGGCGACTACTGCGCTGGTCCCAACCACGTGCTGCCGACGAGCCGCACGGCCCGCTTCTCTTCGCCGTTGGGCGTTTATGACTTCCAGAAACGTACGAGCATGATTTACGTGCAACAGCAGGGCGTGACGCCTCTGGCACGCATAGCCGAATGCCTGGGTAAGGGCGAGTCGCTTTATGCTCACGCCGCCAGTGCCCACTACCGTATTCAGGACGAAAAGTAATCGGCATAAACCTGTAGCACGGGCGCGGCCGAGGACGGCGCCCGCTCGGGTTCAATCAGCGATGTTAGGGAGTATCCGTTGATGCGTACCGCAGCCATTTCGCGCAACACGAAAGAAACGCAAATCAAGGTGCGTCTGAATTTGGACGGCACCGGTCGTTGCGCCGTGAACACGGGCATCGGTTTTTTTGATCACATGCTTGAGCAGATCGCCCGCCATGGATTGATGGACCTGGAAGCGCAGGTCGAGGGCGACTTATACGTCGACGGCCATCACACGGTCGAAGATGCTGGCATTGTGTTTGGCCAGGCGCTCAAGGAAGCGCTCGGCGACAAAAAGGGCATCGTGCGCTACGGTCAGGCATGCATACCGCTCGACGAATCGTTGTCGCGCGTTGTGCTTGATCTTTCCGGGCGTCCGGGGTTGTATTTCTCATGTGACTTCGCCGCGCCGATGATCGGCGCACTCGATTCGCAGCTTGTGCGCGAGTTTTTCCAAGCGGTTTCCAATCATGCCGGCATGACGCTTCACATCGATAATCTCAAGGGAGAGAACGCTCACCATCAGGCCGAGTCGATCTTTAAGGCGTTTGCGCGTGCGTTGCGTGCCGCGGTGGCAACCGATGCGCGCGCAGCCGATGTGATTCCGAGCACGAAGGGTGCGCTATGAAAATAGCCATTGTGGATTACGGCACCGGTAATCTGCGTAGCGTCGGTCAAGCGGTCAAGGCCGTGGCCGACGGTGCCGATGTGTTGGTTACGCAAAGCGCGGCCGAAATTGATGCGGCCGACCGTGTCATCTTTCCGGGACAGGGAGCGATGGGTGACTGCATGCGCTGTCTTGGAGAATCGGGATTGAAGGACGCCGTCTTGCGGGCTTTGGCTTCCAAACCCGTTTTGGCCGTCTGCATCGGCATGCAGATGCTCTTTGAGCGCAGCGATGAAAACGACTGCGCGGGTCTGGGTCTCATGGCAGGCAAAGTCATTCGCTTCCCGGAAGCTGCGCTGGTACGCGCCAACGGCGAACGACTGAAAGTACCCCAGATGGGGTGGAACACCGTCACGCAGCGCATGGCACATCCCTTGTGGAACGGCATTGCTGACAAGAGCTGGTTTTATTTCGTGCACAGCTATTTCGTGGCGCCTGAAGACGATGCGCTTGCGGCCGGCACTTCGAGCTACGGTCTGCCCTTTGTCTGCGCCGTCGCTAGAGACAATATCTTTGCAACCCAGTTTCACCCGGAAAAGAGCGCCGCAAGCGGTTTGAAGATCTTTTCCAATTTCGTTCACTGGAACATTTGAACATTCGTTTGCGCCTCGGAGAGGTCTTCGGGGTGATCTTCCGGCTTAAAGGAAAGCCTTTTTTCAAAACAATCGGGTTTCATCATGCTTTTAATTCCTGCAATCGATCTGCAAAAGGGGCGTTGCGTGCGTCTGCGTCAGGGCGATTTGGAAAACAACATCACGGTTTACAACGAAGACGCTGTTGATCAGGCCTGTCAGTGGGCGGATTTGGGTGCCGAGCGCATCCATATCGTGGATTTGGACGGCGCCAAGACGGGCAAGCCCGTGAATGCGCCGCTCATTCGTGAAATGATCGAAGAAATCGGAGAGGACGCCGAAATTGAAGTGGGCGGCGGCATCCGCACGCTTGATCAGATCGAAGCGTATCTCGATGCGGGTGTGCGTTATGCCGTGATCGGCACGGCTGCCGTGAAGACTCCGGGTTTTCTGAAGGAAGCCTGTGCCGTCTTTACCGACAGCATCATCGTGGCTTTGGATGCCAAGGACGGTATTGTGGCCACTGACGGATGGGTGAAGAGTACAGGGCACGATGTCATAGATCTGGCCAAACGTTTTGAAGACTACGGTGTATCAGCGTTTCTCTATACGGACATCACCCGCGACGGTATGCTCTCGGGTGTGAATGTGGAAGCGACCGCCGCGCTTGCCCGCGCTGTTTCCGTGCCTGTGATTGCTTCGGGCGGCATGCATACGCTCGAGGACGTGCGCGCGCTTTTGAAGGTCGAAGGCGATGGCGTCATGGGAGCGGTGCTCGGCCGCAGTCTCTACGAGGGCACCATTGATTTTGCCGAAGCTCAAAAGCTCGTCGGCATCGAATGACTGAACTCATTAAAGGACGCGAACCATGCTTGCCAAACGCATCATCCCGTGCTTGGACGTGACCGCAGGGCGCGTCGTCAAGGGCGTTAACTTTGTTTCGCTGCGCGATGCCGGCGACCCCGTGGAAATCGCCCGCCGCTACAACGAAGAAGGGGCCGATGAGTTGACCTTTCTCGACATCACGGCCTCTAGTGATCAGCGCGACATCATATTGTCAGTAATCGAGGCCGTGGCCGGCCAGGTGTTCATTCCGCTTACGGTGGGCGGCGGCGTGCGCAAGGTCTCAGACATTCGCCGGCTATTGAATGCCGGCGCCGACAAAATTTCGATCAATACGGCAGGTGTCAACAATCCCGATCTGATCGGAGAGTCGGCCGCGCTGCACGGCTCTCAGTGCATTGTGGTGGCCATTGATGCCAGACGACGCGACAAGGCCGATCCGAGCAAGGGGTGGGAGGTCTACACCCACGGCGGACGTACGGCCACGGGACTTGATGCCGTCGAATGGGCCAAGAAGGTCACGGCTCTCGGCGCGGGAGAAATTCTGCTCACGAGCATGGACTGCGACGGCACCAAGCAGGGGTTTGATTTGGAACTCACCCGTACGGTTTCGGAGGAGGTTTCCGTTCCCGTAATCGCTTCGGGCGGCGTCGGCAATCTCGATCATCTGGTCGAGGGCGTCACGATCGGTAAGGCCGATGCTGTTTTGGCTGCTTCGATTTTTCACTTCGGCGAATATTCCGTGCGTCAAGCCAAGGAATACATGGCCGAAAAAGGCATCACGGTGCGGCTGTGACAAAGGATTGGATCGACGAGGTGAAGTTCAACGCAGACGGGCTTGTTCCCGTGGTGGCGCAGGACTTTCAAAGCGGGCGCGTACTGATGCTTGCCTGGGCCAACGCCGAGGCGTTGCGGGAAGCATGCTCGACCGGTCGCGGCGTGTACTTCTCACGCTCGCGCGGCAAACTTTGGCGTAAGGGCGAAGAGTCGGGAAACGTGCAGAAGCTGCACGAAATTCGGCTTGACTGTGACGGCGACAGCGTGCTCTACGTTGTCACTCAAGTGGGAGGTATGGCTTGCCACACCGGACGAGAGAGCTGCTTTTACCGCAGGCTTGAAAACGACGAATGGCACACCACCGACCCGGTCATTGTTTCGCCGGATCGGCTCTATGCCAAGCACTAAAGACAATGTGTCGGGCCGCCTTCGGGCGGCTTTTTGTCAGGGTACCTTAAAGCCGAAAGTGTGGCACTGGTCGCAGAAGTTGACCGGCTCTTCGTGCATGTAGTGACAGTTGACGCAGTCGAGCTGATCCTGATAGTGCGGCGAGACGTGCGGATTGGTCGGCTTGACGTTTTTGGTCTTTTCAACCAAGGCTTTGATGTCGTGGCAGGTCTTGCAGTTGTCGATGGTCGGCAGCTGCGGGTTGGCCTTATCGGGACCGTGGCAGATCTCACATTTCACGCCTTTGGCAACGTGCCGTTCGGCTCCGGTGGCCGCGTAGCTGCTCGTAGTGACGGCGCACAGCAAAACTGCGCTCAGAGCGACGAGTTTGGCAAAACGCATAAACAATGCCTTTGTGGAGGAAATCAGAACAAAACGCGGCGAAACGGTTTGTGTAAATCGTTTCGCCGCAATCAATCGGAAGTCACCTTGCGCTGCGGCGCGAGGCCGTCAGCGCAACGGTTCATTCAGATCTAGGCCTTAGTGGCTTCCTGGCCGGCGATACGACCGTTGACCAGGCAGTCAAGGATGGCGCAGGAACCCAGACGGACGGCACCGTGCACGCCGGAGGTTGCTTCGCCGGCGGCGAACAACCCCGGAACCGGCTTGCTCGTGGAGATGTCCATCACGCGGCACTGCATATCGGTCACCAGACCGCCCATGCAGTGGTGAACCTTCGGGCTCATTTCGGCAGCGTACCAAGGACCGTCAACTAGCGGAACCTGTTCGGGGTTCATGATGCGGTTGAATTCCGGATCCTTGCGATCCTTCACAGCCTTGTTGAAGGTTTCGACCGTCTTGGCGAGCACATCAGCCGGCATCTTGTAGTCGGCGGCAATGTCGGCCAAGGTCTTGTACTGCTTCACAACACCGGATTCGAGCAACTTCTTGAGCATGCCCGGACGAGCCACGTTGTAGGACTTCAGGTTGGCTTCCGTGCAGATGGCCACGGCGCGCAGACCCTTGTTCTGTTCAACCATGATGGCGTCGGCACGAACCTTGCGGTTGGCGAGTTCGTCGACGAAGCGCTTGCCGGCCGTGTTGACCCACAGACCGAATTCGGCAGCGCCAGACTGGGAGAACGTCCAGCCCAGACCCATGCCCTTTTCCTTCGGGCTGTTCCACGGCGTGCACTGGATCCAGTCGTTCTGAACCTGTGCGCAACCGATGCGGCTCGTTTCACGCCACAGTTCGGCCGTTGCGCCGGGCTGGTTGGTGGAGTCGAGCTTGGCGACAAGCTTCGGGTCCTGCATCATGCGGTAGGCAACGTCACGCGAGAAGCCGCCGTAGCAGAGCACCAAGCCCTTCTTAACGCCAATGGTCTTGACCTTGCCGGAATTGGCCTTCGGGAAGCGATAGCCTTCACGAATCTGAACGCCGACCACACGGCCGCTGTCGTCACGGAAAATGCGTTCGACGTAGCAGCGCAGACGCACCGGAACGCCCATCTTCTTCAGTTTCTCGAGTTCCTTGGTAACGATGCCGGAACCCGAACCGTTCTTCGTGAAGACGTAACGCGGAACGCTGTGACCGCCTTCCTGGCCGATGGCTTCGAGGTTGTATTCAACGCCGAGCTCCTTGACCGTCCATTCGTAGTTCGACAGAGCGCTCTTGGCAACGAGCTTCACCTTTTCAGGCTGGTTCATGTACAGACCGGCGGCAAGCATGTCGGAAGCGAGCAGTTCGGGCGAGTCCTTGATGCCGTGCTTGAGCTGCTGCGGGCATCCGGTAGCCGTCAGAATGCCGCCGTTGATGATGGAGTTGCCGCCTGCGGTAGGCATCTTTTCGAGAACGACCGTGTCGGCGCCTGCCTTCTTGGCTTCGATAGCGGCAGCCAGACCGGCAAAACCGGAACCGATCACGACGACGTCATGGGTTTCGTCCCACTTCGCAGGAACTTTCGTGGAAGCCTGAGCGGCCGTTCCGAACAGCGCGGTAACGCCTGCAGCCACGGAACCTTTGATCAGGGAACGGCGATTAAGATCCAACATTTTTATTTTTCTCCTCTCTCTGTCAGGCTGAACGACGTCAAGCAACTTCGTCTCGGAGTTTTGATGGCGCACAACCGGACCTTATGTATCAGAAGCGGCGAAATGTCGTTTCTACGTTTACGATGATACGCTCAATGGCGTAGTTCGGCTCAGTCGAATTGATTAAACGGGGGAAATTTAAACACTTTTTGATGGAGTTTAAATTTTTAGAGAAACATAGCGACGATCGGTAACATCTAGGTCGTTGAAAATAAATAAAAATTCTGTGTTTTAGGCTTTTCTTGAAGATGTTTGAATGTTGCGAAATAGCAACATTAAACCGTTTAAATGATAGTTTAAAAATCTTTCTCTGAAGAAGAAAAAATACTTTTAGTAAATACGGGTTTTGTCTCATGCTAAAGACAAGAAAAAGTGCGCTCGTGGAAAACGAAGGCGACACTGTGGCTAAAACGCGTAATTCCAATTGGGATTTGATCCAATATAAAAGGCGCGGACGCGCAGCCATATAGCACTGTAGGAAAGGACGAGGGTTTCCGAAAAGGTCCTCGTCCGGTTTGACATAGCGATTTAATGCGAACGAAGCGTCCGGCCGCATGAAGATGGTGTGCGGCGGCACTTCGCTCAGAAGGAGTGAAGATCATGTCTGCAATGCTTCCGCGTTTGTTTGATGACAGTGTTTTTGATGTATTTGATCCGTTTGCCGATTTCGGTCGCGGCCACGACCGCGTGTTCGGCAAGCACGCCTCGCATCTGATGAAGACCGACATTCGCGAGACGGATTCGTCCTACAAGTTCAGCATCGATTTGCCGGGCTTCAAGAAGGAAGACGTTTCAGCCGAGTTGAAGGACGGCTACCTGACGGTGACGGCGGTCAAGAGCCATCAGGACGAAGAAAAGAACGAGGAGGGTAAACTGATTCGCCAGGAACGCTACAGCGGCAGCTGCAGCCGCACGTTTTACGTGGGCGAAAGCGTGGATGAGAAAGACTGCAAGGCTGGCTTTGAAGACGGCATTCTGACGATCGAAGTGCCCAAGCAGCCCGAGCATCAGGAACCTGCTAAGCGCCTGATCACGATCGCCTGATCGGCAAGCGCTTTGCAAATGAAAACCCCGACGGGACGAAGCCTCGCCGGGGCTTTTTTTGAGGGCGCGGGGGAATTCAGATGCGCACGAAGACGAGATCCCATACGCCGTGGCCGAGTCGTTCGCCTCGGGCCTGGAACTTGGTGCAGGGACGCTCGCACAAGGGATTGGCCATCACCGGAGAGAAGCCTTCCGGATGAAGGTTTTTCAGAAGCGGTTCGGACGAGAGCACTTCGAGCATTTGTTCGGCGTAGTTTTCCCAGTCGGTGGCGCAGTGGATATAGGCGCCGGGCTGCAGGCGGGAGGCGAGCAGCGAAACGATTTCCGGACGGATCAGACGGCGCTTGTGGTGGCGAGCCTTGCGCCAGGGATCGGGGAAGTAGACATGGATGCCCGAGAGTGAATCGGGTGCGAGCATGTCACGGACCACTTCCACGGCATCATGACGCGCGATGCGGATGTTCTCAAGGCCCATTTCATCGATACGCTTGCTGAGCGCGCCGACGCCGGCGACGAACACTTCGCAGCCCAGGAAATTGACTTCCGGATGAGCCTGCGCGATGGCGGCCGTCGTTTCGCCCATGCCGCAGCCGATTTCAAGAACCAACGGCGCTTTGCGGCCGAAGGCGGCCTCGTCGTCAAAGGGGTTGGCCTCGTACTTGACTTCGTATTTCGGGAAGATTTCCTCGAAAGCGCGCTCCTGAGCGACGGAAATGTGGCCGCGGCGCAGCACGAAACTACGGATATGACGGTTCTTGAGCTCCTCGAGCTCTTCAGGTGTGAGTTCTTTGCCGGACATGCTGAAAAAAGGAGGACAGTAGATAGCCAAAACGGACCGTTGTCAAAAGCGGTCCGTTTCGTCGAATCTTGGAGCGGGCGAAGGGAATCGAACCCTCGTATAAAGCTTGGGAAGCTTTCGTTCTGCCATTGAACTACGCCCGCATGAGTCGCTAATTATGCCCAAAACTCACAAGGAAACCAAGAGCTTGGAAGAATTTCAGCGCCTCTCGGAGTGCTTAAACGTAGAACTCGTTGGGTTTGTGTCCGCCCAACAGCGGCGACAAGCGGGCCGTAATAAAGGCTTTGGCGGCAGCGGGCTGCGCTTTGGCCCCTGAGGCGCAACTTGCGGCGCAACGCATGCAGTTGATGCACAAGTTAATGTCCGTCTTGGAGGGATCCTGCGCGTCAATCGCCCCCGTCGGGCAGGCGGCGACGCACACGCCGCATTTGCGGCACATGGCCGTGTCGGTTTCGGGGACGAAAGCAGCTTTATAGGCGGGGCGATAGGGCCGGTTGCCGGGAACGATCACGGGCGTGGTTTCGCCCTTGGCATATTTTTCGCAGACGCGGCGGCCGAAGTCTTTGATTTCGGCGAAATCGTTCGCATCGGGGCGGCCGCGTTCGAGATCTGGTACAAAAACGTGTGCGGCAATCGTTGCAGCGCTTGCCAGAACCGTGGCGCCCGCTTTTTCGCACAGATCGTTGAGCTCCAGAAGCGCATCTTCGTAGGCACGTCCGCCGTACACCGCAAAGGTGACGACCTTGACGCCTTCTAGACGAGCGCGCGCGAGCTTATCGGCCATCGGCGTCGGAATGCGACCGGCGTAAACGGGGGCTGCCACGACGGCAACGGAACCGGCAGGAATTTCCGGGACTTCGGTTTCGCGATCGGTAAGGTTCACCTCAATGGCGGCGTTTTGCGAGATGGCGCGGCAGAAGGCGTACGTCGTGTCATAAGTGCTCGAGCACGGCGAAAAATAGAGATGGTAGACAGGCATGGTGATATCAGGCTTTTGCAACAAGGGAGCGGGCGCGTAGCAAGGAAAGTCGAGCGCCGACAGCAATAAGGATATTCCAAAGCAAAACGCCGCGCGAGTGCGCGGCGTTATCTTCAGGGTGAAATATCTTATTTGTGGCTCATGCGACGCACCAGCCAGTCGCCGAAGCTTTGCATGGCTTGCACGAACACAATGAGGATCACCACCACGGCGAGCATCACATCGGGCATGAAGCGCTGATAGCCGTAACGAATGCCCATGTCGCCCAGACCCCCGCCGCCGATGGCGCCGGCCATGGCGGAGTAGCCCACCAGACTCACGAGGCTGATAGTGAGACCTGCCACAATGCCAGGCATGGCTTCGGGCAGAAGCACCTTCATGACGATCTGCAGATTGGTGGCGCCCATGGCCTGAGCGGCCTCAATAAGGCCCTTGTCTACTTCTCGCAGGCTCGTTTCCACCAGACGCGCGATAAAGGGTGCGACGGCGATCGTCAGCGGCACAACGGCAGCGGCTGTACCGATGGAGGTGCCGGCGATGACGCGCGTAAGCGGAATGATTGCCACGAGCAAAATGATGAACGGAGTGGAACGCACGGCATTGATAATCCAGCCGAGCACCTTGTTAAAGATCGGCATCGGGTGCACGCCGCCGTTGTCGGTGACATGCAACAGAATGCCCAGCGGGATGCCGAAGACGGAGCCGATGAAGCCCGACAAGCCCACCATGATGACGGTCTCGACGAACGAGTCCCATAGCATGAGCATCAAATCAGAGGACATGGCTTGTGACCTCCTCGACGGTGACGTTATGCTTGCGCAGATATTCGAGCAGCTGAGAGAAGGTGTCCGTGTTGCAACTCGTCAGAATCGTGAGCGTACCGAAGCCCTTACCCTGCACTTCGTCGACCTGACCCAACAGGATGTTGACGTCAATGTTGAACATTCGGCTGGCTTCGGAAATCACCGGGCGCGTCACTTCGCTGCCCACGAAGCTCAGGCGCAGGATGTGCACCGAATCCTTATCGAGGCCTGCCACTTGTTCGCGCACGCGCTCGAGCATGGAGGCAGGTAGTTCCTGAGCCATGATGTTGCCGATGAGAGCTTTGGTGGTTTCGGTCTGGGGACGACGGAAAACGTCGATCACCGAACCTTCTTCCACGACGATGCCCTTGTTCATGACGGCGACGCGGTCGCAGATTTGCTTTACCACGTCCATCTGATGGGTAATCATGACGATCGTGAGGCCGAGCTCCTTGTTGATGCGCTTCAGAAGTTCGAGCGTGGCGATGGTGGTTTCGGGGTCAAGAGCGCTCGTGGCTTCGTCCGAGAGCAAAACGCGCGGGTCGTTGGCAAGCGCTCTGGCGATGCCCACGCGCTGCTTCTGACCGCCCGATAGCTGGGCCGGATACTTGTTGCGGTGTTCGGTAAGCCCCACAAGATCGAGCAGCGGATCCACCTTGGCCTTGATCTTGGCCTTGTCCATGCCAATCAGTTCGAGCGGGAAAGCGGCGTTGTCGAACACCGTACGAGAACTCAGCAGGTTGAAGTGCTGAAAGATCATGCCGATGTTGCGGCGCGAAGCGCGCAGCTCGGCTTCCGTCATGGTGTTGAGGCATTTGCCGTCGACGGTGACCGTGCCTTCGCTCGGACGGTTAAGGAAGTTGATGCAGCGCACAAGCGTGGATTTGCCTGCCCCGGAGCGGCCGATAATGCCGAAGATTTCGCCCTGTTCAATGTGTAGCGAAACGTCTTTGAGAGCGTAAAAAACTCCGCCTTCGGGAGTGGGATAGCGCTGCGTGATGTGTTGTAGATCAATCATCGCGCAAGTTCGGAAAAAAGGACGCCGTATCAAAAAGGAACGGCGCCTGAGTGTAATCCGCGCATTCTATCGGTTTTTGCCTTGTTTTTCTTGAGTATTTTGGCGTAGGCCTTGGTCGGGGAGGTGCTCAGGACGCATTCGTCGGTTCTTCGGAGTGCAGCGCCTGCGTCCAGCGACATCCTTTTTTGCACTTTTTGGCGATGCGCTCGAGAAAGGCTTCGTGTTCTGCCAGTTCGTCGGCAGGCACTTCGGCACGAACAAACAGACTCTTGTCCGGAATTTGAAAGCCCTTTTCTCCTGCCTCGTAAGTGTCTCCCAGCAATTCGCCCTGCTTGCGGGTCATGGCGAGATACACTTCGGCCAAAAGTCGCGCATCGAGCAAAGCGCCGTGCAGGGTACGGGCCGAACGATCGATTTCATAGCGCGTGCAGAGTACGTCAAGGTTGTTGCGAAGCCCCGGGAACATGTCGGAAGCCATTTTCAGGCTGTCAGTCACCTTCAGGCAATAGTCTTCGATGCGGCCTTTACCCAGACGTCCGAGCTCCATATTGAGAAAGCCCACGTCGAAGCTTGCGTTATGGATGATGAGTTCGGCGCCTTCGATGAACTTCAGAAAATCGTCAACGATGTCGGCAAAGACAGGCTTGTCGGCCAAAAAGGCGTTGTCAAGACCGTGCACGTTCACTGCCTCAATAGGCACGTCGCGCTCGGGATTGATGTAGCGGTGGAAAAAAGCCTCGGGTCGGTCGCTGAGGGTTCGGCCGACAATTTCCGCGCAGCCGACTTCCACGATTCGATCATCTTTATCGGCGTAAAGTCCCGTGGTTTCCGTATCCAAACAAATTTGACGCATGATGAATTCTCGTGACGGTTACTCGGCAAATTGCGCCGCACCCATATTGGCCAGCTCATCGGCGCGTTCGTTTCCGGGGTCTCCGGCGTGGCCTTTAACCCAGCGCCAGTCGATGTCGAATTTTCCGGCAAGCGAATCGAGCCGCTGCCAGAGTTCGACGTTTTTGACCGGTTTGCCGTCGGAGGTTCGCCAGCCTTTTTTCTTCCAGCCGTGGATCCAGCCTGTGATGCCGTTGCGTACATAGCTCGAGTCCAGATGCAGGACGATCGGCACGGGACGCTTGACGGCACTCAAGGCCTCGATAACGGCGGTGAGTTCCATTCGGTTGTTGGTGGTTTTGGCTTCTCCCCCGTAGAGCTCGTGCGAGTGAGCGCCAAAACGCATCAAAACACCCCAGCCGCCGGGGCCGGGGTTTCCTTTGCAGGCGCCGTCGGTCCAGATTTCAAGAACAGTCTGCTGCGTCATTGGAGATCTTCAAAGATTCGGAATTTTTCAGTGTGGCCGAGACGGTTTTTCCGGATTTGGCGGCCGCGAAATTGACTTTGCCGACAAGCGTTGTTTTGACGGTCACCTTGCGGGCCGACAGCAAAATGACGTTGCTTAAGGTTGGCCACCAACGGTCTCCGGCCTTATCAAGCCAGCCCGGCAGACGCACATTGGCGGAGTTCTTGTCGGGACTGACGGCATAGACGCCGAAGTTGCCGCCTTCGAGCGAAAGTCCTGCTTTTTGAATGGCCGCCTTGATGGACAGGATCGGAATGCAGGCCGAACCGTTGGGCAGAATTTTTCGCGAAGGGAAAACTTTTTCTCGCAGTGCCCAGCATCCCATCGCGTTGAAAAAAAGAGCAATGAGAAGGCCGTTGGGGGCAAGCACGCGTGCGGCTTCGTTTACCGTAGCCTGCAACTTTTCGGGGTGTCGATCGAACGTATGAGCGAGCACGATCGCATCGCAGCATTCGTCGCACAGTGGCAGTGCGTCGGCTTGCGCAAGCACGCGGTCTCGAAAATCACTCTCGCTGGCGTGCGCATGCACTACGTCGTCAATGAGAATGCGGTGTGTGATCGGGCTGGCGGCAAAGGGGTTCAATGCGCCGAAACCGATCTGAAGGGCCCGATTCCCCGATTTGTTGGCAAGAAACCGTGCGCAGGCCCCTTCCTCCCAGGCCAATACGGTGCGGCCTGCGGGGGAGGCGAGAAACGATTCCCAGGTGACCGAGCGCATGACCGTCGTACGCTCAACGGCGTCCGAAGCCGCCGAAACGGCCGCCCAATTGACCGAGCGCGCGCATCATCTTGGCCATGCCGCCCTTTTGCATGTGCTTCATCACGTCGCGGGTCTGCTCGAACTGCTTGAGCAGACGGTTGACTTCCTGCACGGTGACGCCCGCACCCGCTGCAATGCGGCGCTTGCGGCTCGCCTTGATGATTTCAGGGTTGCGGCGTTCCTTGGGCGTCATCGAATTGATGATACCTTCGGTACGGCGGATCTGCTTGGCGGCGTCCTTGTCGTTGACGTGCGCGGCAGCTTGCTGGAACTGAGCCGGGAGCTTTTCGATGATGCCCGAGATCGGTCCCATGTTCTTCATCTGGGAGATCTGTCCCTTGAAGTCTTCCAGGTCGAACTTGTCGCCGGACTTGATCTTCTTGGCGAGCTTCTCGACGGTCTTTTGGTCGACCGACTTCTGCACGTCCTTGACGAGGGAGACGATGTCGCCCATGCCGAGGATGCGGCCGGCCATCTGTTCGGGGTTAAAGAGCTCAAAGCCGTCGAGCTTTTCACCCAGACCCACAAACTTGATCGGTTTGCCCGTGACCATGCGCACCGACAAGGCCGCACCGCCGCGGCTGTCACCGTCGAGCTTGGTGAGAACAACGCCGGTAAGCGCCAGACGTTCATTGAAGGCGCGGGCCGTGTTGACGGCGTCCTGACCGAGCATTGCATCGATCACAAAGAGCGTTGAGGAAGTCGGCGAGGTCGCTCACTTCCTGCATCATGGCTTCGTCGATGGCCAGACGACCGGCCGTATCGACGATGAGCACGTCGTAGAAGTGACGCTTGGCATGGTCGAGCGCCATGCGGGCGATGTCAAGCGGTTTCTGATCCGGTGTGGATTCGAAGAAGTCGGCGCCGGCCTGCACGGAAACGGTCTTCAACTGATCAATAGCGGCGGGACGGTACACGTCGGCCGAGACGGTGAGAACCTTTTTCTTAAGATTTTCCTTGAGCCACTTGGCGATCTTGGCCGCACTCGTGGTTTTACCCGAACCTTGAAGACCGGCCAGGAGAATTACGGCAGGCGGCTGAACGGAGAGGTTGATCTGGCGATCTTTTTCGGGAACGTCGCCGCCGATGACTGCGGTGAGTTCGCGTTCGACAACACCTACCAGAGCCTGACCGGGGTTGAGATTGCCGACAACTTCTTCGCCGAGCGCTTTTTCCTTGATGCGGGCGGTGAGTTCGCGCACCACAGGGAGGGCGACGTCGGCCTCAAGCAGCGCAAGGCGTACTTCGCGCAGCATATCGCGCGTATTTTGTTCGGTCAGGCGGGCCTGTCCGCGCATGGTTTTGACGATGCGCGAAAGGCGGGAACTCAGATTCTCAAGCATGAAAAAACGGCTGGAAAAAGCGAAAAAATGGAAATTACCTTGAGTGAAAGCCCAAACGCAATGCAAAGCAGACCGCTCTTAAGGTTCCTGCGGGGCAGGCTCGACTAGAATCGCATAAAAAAGAGAGGCTGTTTGATCAGCGAGCGGACCGTTTTTCAATCCGAAAGACGACGGCTCGCCAGTCTGCGGCAGACACGCGGTCGGATATTTTAAAGCACTGCGCCGTCTGTTTCCGTGTTTGAAAAACATCCTTTCAGACGTGCTGTTTTTCTTTTTGGGATTACTCTCAGATGGCTCTGAGCGAAATTTTGCTTGTGATTGCCGCCCTGGCCTACCTTGTCTGCGGCGTTGGCATTGTGAAGGTTTTGAACGCACCCGAAGCGGTGGCGCCTGCCTGGCTTCGCACCGTGGGCTTCGTGGGCTTTGCCGCGCACGCCGTGGGCGTTCTGATGAACATGTTTGCTCCCGGGGCGATTCGCTTCGGTTTCGGCATGGCCGTCTCGGCACTGCTGTGCATCTCCGTGGCGATCGTTCTCGTTGAAAGTCTCGTGCACCGCATCAACGGTTTGATGGGCATCGTGATCGTGGTGTCTGCCTTCGGTACGGCCCTGCCCGTGGTGTTTCAGGGTGAGCTTTTCCCGGCGCAGGAATGGTCGATTCTTTTTCGCGTCCATCTTCTGATGGCGCTTGCGGCATACAGCTTCATGACGATTGCCGTCGTGCAGGCGATTTTGCTTACTCGCAAGGAACGCGAAGTGGCTAACCCCGCTACCCTCAATAAGGGCGGTCTTTTGTCGAGCATGCCGAGTCTGTTGGCGATGGAACGCATTCTTTTCCGCATCGTGGCCTGTGGCTTTGCCTGCCTGACCTGCGTGCTGCTTCTGGGTGCGATGGCCACCTACGAACTGCACCAGACCTACTTCATATTCGAGCACAAGACGATTCTGACGTGGTTGTCCTGGATCGTGTTTGCCGTGCTTCTGGCAGGCCGCTACTTCCTAGGTTGGCGCAAAAAGAAGGCTCTTGCTTGGTTCTGGGCCGGCATCGTCTTCCTGGCGGTTGCTTATCTCGTGTATCGCTTCATCCTTGACGCGATGATCCACTAGCGAGTCAATCATGGGACGAATTCTGTTTTGGGTGATTCTGATTGTCGCCATTTATGCCGCCTTTGTGTTTGCGCGCAGCCGCCGCACCAAGGGTGACTCACACAAGCAGGTTGACGGCAAGAAATCGAAGTTTCCGACGGCCATGATCGAGTGTCCGGAATGCGGCGCATACTTTCCTGAAGATGAGGCGGTGCTGGGCGACGGAAAGGCATATTGCTCGGAGCGCTGCCGCAAGAAGGCGCGCGCTCACAAGGCCTGAGATGGCGCAGGATCTCGTCATTGACCCCGAGGGCTGGCTTGTCGCGGCAGAGCGGCACGAGAGTCCGCATTACAACGAACGCCCGGACGAAGATGCCGAGCCGCATGTCGTCGTACTGCATAACATTTCTTTGCCTCCGAATCGGTTTGGGACGGGGCTTGTGCGGGATCTCTTCATGGGAGAGCTCGACACCAAGACCCACCCAGATCTGACAGACCTCGAAGGGCTGCGGGTTTCGAGTCATTTTTTTATTGCGCGCGACGGGCGCATCGAGCAGTTCGTAAGTTGCGCAAAGCGGGCGTGGCACGCCGGTGTGAGCTGCTTTAACGGGCGCGACAACTGCAACGATTTTTCCATCGGCATCGAACTGGAAGGAACCGATTTCGTGGCCTTCGAAGAGGCCCAGTATCAGGCGCTGGTAAAGCTTTTGGGCGCCATTGACGCCCGATATGGTCTTTCGTATATTGTGGGACACAGCGATATTGCACCGGGTCGAAAAACCGATCCGGGCCCGCACTTTGACTGGGTGCGCTTAAACGGCTCCCGATCGGCGTTCGGCAGTCCGCAGTTTGCGGGCGCCGCCGCGCGACTGCAGTTGAGCATTCTCGAACAATCCTTCGCGCGCGCTTGAGTTTTCTAAAGCCGCGACGCTTTCATCCTTAACGGGCCTGCTTTTGCCAAAGCTCGGCCAATAGCTATGTACACGATTTTTTCTTTTCTGACCGGACTGATCGGAAGTCTTCTTTTACTGCGTGCCTGGTGCTGGACGCTTGCCATCACGCCGCGAGATCCGGTGGTGGGGTTCATCTGGAAGGCCACCAATTGGCTCGTGACGCCTTTCGGCTTTGTGGTGCGTCCTCGCGGCGATTGGGATTTGCCGACGCTGGCCGCAACGATCTTTGTGGCATTGGTGCAGGTTTGGGCCGGACGCGAATTGATGGGCATGCCCGAGACGGCGACGGCCTTCATCGTAGCGATTATCGCCATGGCGCTGCGCTGGCTCGTCAATCTCCTGATCTGGGGCACCATCATCTACTGCATCATGTCGTTCTTTGCTAACCGCTGGTCGGGATACATGGCGCTTTTGGGGACGCTGCTTGATCCGTTCCTGCGTCCCTTCCGCCGTCTTTTGCCGCCGATCAAAGGGTTTGATCTGTCGCCGATTCTCTTCTTTTTGCTTCTGAATTTGGCGCTGCGCTTTCTGGTTCCTGCCAGCATGGGTCTGTACGTTTTCTAAGAGCACGAAGGGGGTAACAAGATGACGACAACAACGAATCTGCCCGCTGATGCGGACAACGTGCTCGCCAACGCAGGACAGGCGGTGATCCACACTTCGGAAACGCTCATTGGTGACATCGTGGCGCTTTTTACCGGCACCACGCACGGCTACGTGATTCTTGCGCAGGTTGCTGCCATCGTGCTGGCGGTTTTTGCCGGGCTGGTGGTGCATAAGATTGCAGGCGCGCACATCAAGGCGCTGACGTTGCGCATCGGGCGCAAGACATGGAAGGCCAAAGCTCTCGAGCTGTGCCTCAATACGATTAATGACATATTGTTCTCGGCAACGGCTGCAGCTCTTTTGTCGCTGTGCGTGTGGGGAATCACGGAAACCGGCTTTTTAAGCGACCGTAGCGAACTTGTGCTCGTGCGCGTGGCCTACCAGATCTTCTACGCCTGGGCAATCCTGCTGGTGCTGATGCAGTTTTTCACGGTGCTGCTGGGCGAGCGCATGTTCGGCAAAGGTCTGCGGCATGCCGTGCGCATCGCCTTCTGGGTGCTTGCGGTTTTGCAAATCATCGACGTGCTGCCGGTGATTGTTGACTGGATGCGAGCCTGTCAGCTGCCGATCGGTACAGACAAACTGACCGTCTGGGCTCTCATCGTCGGCTTTCTCACGCTGTTCTTGGCCTTGGGCATTGCCTCCCGCATTTCCGGTTTGTGCGAAGCGGCCATCATGAACATGCGCGAGATGGAGATGAATTCCCGCGTAGTTCTGGCGCGTTTGTGCCGTGTGGGCTTTTTAATTCTCGGCGTTCTGGTCGGCTTGTCGAGCGCGGGCATTGATCTGACGGTGCTCTCGGTCTTCGGCGGAGCGCTCGGCGTCGGCATCGGCTTCGGTATGCAGAAAATTGCCTCGAACTACATTTCGGGTTTCATCATTTTGTGCGACAAGTCAATCAAGATCGGCGACATGGTCAACGCTGCGGGATTTACCGGCATCATCACTCAGATCAACACTCGCTATTCGGTGCTGCGCAACACTTCGGGCGAAGAAATGATCGTGCCCAACGAAAACTTCGTTACCGGCAGCGTCATGAACTACTCGCACACGGATACGGCAACGCTTGTAACTCTTAACGTTTCGTGCGCTTACGAAAGCAACGTCGACGAGGCACTGCGCATTCTCTCCGAATGCGTTCTTGCCCAGCCGCGCGTGTTGCACGATCCCGGTCACAAGCCCTGGTTTGCCGTAACCGAGTTTGCCGCAAGCGGCATCAATCTGCGCGCAGCATTCTGGATTGCCGATCCCCGCGACGGGACAGTGGTACTCAAGAGCAATATTTTCCGAGCCGTTCTCAAGGCATACAACGAGGCGGGCATTGAAATTCCTTACGACAAGCTCGAAGTGACGCTCAAAGGTACGGGGACAGCTGAAGAGGCTCCTGCGGCATAGCCGGGCAATCGACGGCATTCAGACGCAAAAAAGCGGCCCGAGTCGGCCGCTTTTTGCTGCATCTGAGGCACGATGATGACGTTTAGCCGAAACGACCGTTGACGTAGTCGCGGGTACGAACGTTGGCGGCGTTATTAAAGATCGTGTCTGTATCGTCGAACTCAATGAGCTTGCCCATGAAGAAGAACGCGGTCTTGTCCGACACGCGGGCGGCCTGTTGCATGTTGTGAGTCACGATGACGATGCACAGGGACTGCTTGAGTTCCAGGATGCTTTCTTCCACGCGCTGCGTGGCAATCGGGTCCAGAGCGCTGCAGGGTTCGTCCATCAGGAGCACTTCGGGTTCCACGGCCAGGGCGCGGGCGATGCAAAGACGCTGCTGTTGGCCGCCCGAAAGGCCCAGGGCACTCTCATTGAGGCGGTCCTTGACTTCTTCCCAAAGCGCGGCACGGCGCAGACTTTCTTCGACCTTTTCGGCCAGAATCGAACGGCTGCTGATGCCCGCAACGCGCAGGCCGTAGGCGACGTTTTCAAAGATGGACTTTGGAAACGGCGTGGGCTTCTGAAAGACCATGCCCACGCGCTGGCGCAGCTGCACCACATCGTAGTTGGGAGCGTAGATGTCTTCTCCGTCCAGAAGAATCTTTCCTTTGAGCGTGGTGTCACAGATGAGTTCGTTCATGCGCGAGAGCGTGCGCAGGAAGGTCGACTTGCCGCAGCCCGAAGGACCGATCAGTGCGGTGACTTCGTGATTGCGGAATTCCAGGTTGATATCAAACAGCGTTTGGGTGTTTTCGTAGCTGAAATCGACGTGTTCGGCACGGATTTTGATTTCGTTTTTGGGTTCGGAAACGTTCATTTTTTTCAATTCGTATGGGCAGAAGAAATACGCAGAGGGCGGACGAGAGGTTGCACTCTGTCGAGGCGCGCGAAGCACTTTCTTTCTTGCGCGGCAGGCGGATCGTAGGCAGGAAACGTGACTGTTTGATTCGTTTTTGATGACAGTTTGATGACAAGGACAAAAAAGGTTTCGCCGTCATCAAATCGTCATAAAACGTTCGCTTGTTTGTCACAAACGACGTTCAGCATTGCGGTTCTGAAAAGCGCCGAAGAGAAAATTTTCGAAGGTCGGACTTCCGTCGACGTTTGGGCGCTGACAAATCAGGAAGTCAAAGCAGACCTTCACTCATTGAATTGCAATGAAGGAAAAAACGCAAATGTTCAAGAAACTCTGCCTTACCGCTGCGATGGTTGCCGCTGCGGCCACCTTTTTTGCCGGTGATCTGGTCATCAACGGTTCCACGACGGTTCTGCCTGTGGTTCAGAAGGCCACCGAAGCCTTTGCTAAGACCAATCCGGAAGTGCACATCGCTCTTTCGGGCGGCGGCTCCGGCAACGGCGTCAAGGCACTGATTGACGGTCTCACCAACATCGCCATGAGTTCGCGCGATATCAAGGCGAGCGAAGTCAAGCTTGCCGAACAGCGCGGCGTCAAGCCCTATCGTACGGCCGTTGCAGTTGACGCCATCGTCCCGGTTGTCAACAACGCCAACACGGTGAAGGATCTTACGCAGGAACAACTCAAGGCCGTTTTCGAAGGCAAGATCCGCAACTGGAAGGAAGTCGGCGGCAAGGACGCCCCGATCGTTGTGGTGAGCCGCGACTCGAGCTCGGGCACGTTTGAAACTTGGGAATCCCTCGTGATGAAGGGTGCACGTGTGACTCCGCGCGCTCTGCTGCAGACCTCCAACGGTACGGTGGTGCAGACGGTGGCTAAGAACGTGAACGCCATTGGTTATATCGGCATCGGCTACCTCGACAAGCAGACCAAGCCTCTGACGCTCGGCGGCAAGGCCGCTACGGCTGAAGCCGCCAAGACCAAGGAATGGCCGCTCTCCCGCGAACTGTACTTCTTCACCAACGGTGCTCCGAATGGTGACGCCAAGGCCTTTACAGACTTCGTCGTGTCTCCTGCCGGCCAGAAGATTGTTCAGGAAACCGGGTTCGTTCCTCTGAAGTAATTTGGAAATGAACATCGTCTGCCGGCCTCGAACGTGCGGCAACAGCTCACCTGGAGTTGCCGCACGAAAGAAGCCGGCGGCTTATAAAGAGGCCCATAATGCGTTATGACTTTAGAGAAAAGGCTGTCGAAGGCGGATTAGCCGCTTTGGCCTTGCTCTCGCTTGCCGTGCTCGCAGGCATTGTGTTTTATCTGTTTCGTGAAGGCCTTCCGGTGTTTGCCAGCACCGGCTTTCTCGACTTCGTCTTCGGAACCGATTGGTATCCGGTCGGCGATCAGCCCGACTTTGAAATCGGTTCTCTGATTGCCGGTTCGCTTGCCGTGACCTTCCTGGCAAGCCTGTTTGCGGTTCCGCTCGGATTGATGACGGCCGCCTACCTCTCGGAAGTGGCTGCCAATACCACGCGCCGTATCATCAAGCCTTTTATCGAACTGCTTGCTGCGTTGCCCTCTGTCGTGATCGGCTTCATCGGCATGGTGCTCGTTGCGCCCTGGCTGCAGAACACGCTCGGCATCGCCACTGGTTTGAATCTTTTCAATGCGGCATTGATGCTCGCCTTCATGGCTGTTCCCACGATCTGCTCGATTGCGGAAGACGCTCTGCACGCCGTACCTCGTTCACTGAAGGACGCTTCGCTTGCGCTCGGTGCTACGCCTTGGGAAACGCTCAAGAACGTGACCTTCCCGTATGCACTCTCGGGCGTCGGTACCGCCGTGATGCTCGGCATGTCCCGCGCGCTCGGTGAAACGATGGTCGTATTGATGGTCGCCGGCGGTGCCGCCATTGTGCCCGAATCGATCTTTGACCCGATCCGTCCGATGCCCGCTTCGATTGCCGCCGAAATGGCAGAAGCTCCCTTCGGCAGTCCCCATTACCACGCTTTGTTTGCAACCGGCATTGCGCTTTTCGTGATGACCTTCATCTTCAACGCGATCGCCTTCCGCCTAGCGCAGAAGTACAAGACGCCCGCCGTGTGATGCATTTGAATTAAGGAAAAGCAAAAAATGAATCAGCAACAAAGCATTTGCAGTCAGGCTCGCGAAAAGACTCGCGCCAAGCGCGCGGCCACGCAGGTTTTCTCTTTCTTCACGTTGCGTGCGGCCGCCTTCGTCAATTGCGCTGCTCTCGTGATCGCCTGCGTCTTTCTGTTTGTCAACGGCATCGGCGCACTCGACATTGAGTTCGTGCTCGATTCGCCGCGTGAAATGATGACTTCGGGCGGCGTGTTCCCGTGCCTTGTGGGTACGTTTCTGCTAGCCGCCGGCGCCATCGCTATTGCACTGCCCTTTGGCGTTGCCTGTGCTGTCTGGCTCAATGAATACGGTAAGCAAGGGCCGGTGGTCGATATCGTTCGTCTGTCGGTTGCCAACCTTGCCGGCGTTCCTTCGATTGTGTTCGGTCTGTTCGGTTTGGCCTTCTTCGTGACGGCCCTGGGCTTTAACGTGAGTCTGCTCTCCGGCATCCTCACACTGGCTGTTCTTACTCTGCCCGTGATCATCAACACAACCGAAGAAGCCCTCAAGCAGGTGCCCCGATCCTGGCGCGACGCGAGTCTTGCATTGGGCGCCACCAAGAGCCAGACGATCGGCCGCATCGTGCTGCCCTCGGCTCTGCCCGGCATTCTGACCGGTGCGATTCTGGCTGTGGCACGTGCCGCAGGCGAAACCAGTGCCGTGATGTTTACCGCCGCTGTTTTCTATACGCCGAAACTGCCTGAGAGCGTTTGGAGCTCGGTGATGGCGTTGCCCTACCACATGTACGTGCTTGCAACGGCCGGTACCGAAATCGAAAAGACTCGCCCGATGCAGTACGGTACGGGGCTGCTCTTGGTTGTCCTCGTGTTTGCCATGAACCTGATTGCCATCTTGATCCGCGACAAGATGCAGAAAAAGCGCCTGGCCTAATTCGACACAGACGCTTGACGTAAAGAACACCTGTTTGAGCACGGGTGCCCGGCCGGACGGAAGCTTTTATGGGCAGCTTCTGTCCGGCCACTTTTTTGGCTTTTAGGCGGGCATTTCTTCGCCGTAGGTCGCCTTGTAGCGATCGGCAATCTGCTCCTTGGTTGGAGCGTAGTTCTGAGCGCCTGTCTTTTCGACCTTGAACGAGCCCATGACGGAAGCCAGACGCAACGTCTGTTCCCAGCTCCAGCCCTTGGAAAGGCCGTAGAGCAGACCGCCGCGGTAGGCGTCACCCGCACCGACCGGGTCCACAGCGTTGGGCACGCGGCAGGCGGGAACCGTGATTTCCTTGCCTTCGGTCCAAACCGTTGATCCCTTTTCTCCGTAGGTGACGATCAGAGCCTTGACGAGATCAGCGATTTCGTCGGTGGTCAGAAGCGTGGCGCGCTTAATGAGTTCAAGCTCATAAGCCGAGGCGGCCAGATACGTGGTCTTGCTGATTAGTTCACGGATTTCGTCGCCAGAGAGAATCGAGATGGCCTGGCCGATGTCGAAGATCACCGGAATGTTGCGCGAGAAGCATTCGTTCATGCGCTGAATCACGGCTTCCTTGCCGTCGGGAGCAACGAGAGCCAAACCGATTTCGCCTTCAGGGAAAGCCGCTTCGTGAGAGCGGGACATGGCACCCGGGTTAAACGTAGCAAGCTGCGAACCGGTCTTGTCGGTTGTTACAAAGCACTGAGCCGTAAAGACGTCGTTGAATTTGGCCACCGAGGTTTCGATTTCCAGCTGTTCGAAACGGTAAAGATAGTCGGAACCGTCGGTACCCACGGCGCCGGTGACGACGGGATGGCCGCCGAGCAACTTGAGCGCATACGCGATGTTGGCGGCGCATCCGCCGTAGTTGCGCGTCATGGAGTCGGTGACGAAGGTGAGATTGATGTGGTCAAGACTTTCGCGTACGAGGTGATCGCTGAAGCGTCCGCCATAGGAAAGAATGTTGTCGTAAGCGATCGAGCCGCTGATCATGATGCGCATGATGAACCTCGTGATTTTTTAAGTTTTCAAATAAAAAGCAAAGGCGCGAAAAGGTGCGTCTGTATTGGATTTCACTGATTCTAGCAAGGCCTCTCAGCATTGCAGGTTTTTTCCCAGTGACAGCAAGGCATCGATAACGGAGAAACGACTTGTTTTTCAGGTGGCGTCGGCCGTCCGACGCAGACAAAGACAACAAAAGGCAACACGGTCGCGCGTGTTGCCTTTTGCAAACGGACTCTGCAAGACCGGACGGTCTATATCTCGAAACGCGTAATGTGTCAGGCGTGTCGCTGTCCTGCGATACAAACCCAGCCGTCTTCTTCTCTCCAAACGGAAAGTTCGACGTTCGGATCCGTCTTGCGGTACACCTCAATCACTTCCTCGGCCTGACGGGCCAGAACGCCCGAGAGCACGAGACGGCCGCCGGGCGCCACGCGGCCAAGCAGAGCCGGAGCTAGTACCTTGAGAGGGTTGGAAAGGATGTTGGCGACAACCAAGGAATAGCGATCGGCGGGCAAATCCCCCGGCAACACAAACTTGGCCGTCACTTCATTGTGTTCGGCGTTGAAGGCCGCGCTTTCGACGGCCTGCGGATCAATGTCGGTACCGGTGACGTTGGCTGCGCCGAGTTTGGCGGCGGCGATGGCGAGAATACCTGTGCCGCAGCCGTAGTCAAGGACCGTATCGGCGCTCGTGACGTGAGTATCGAGCCACTGCAGACAAAGATGCGTCGTCGGATGAGAGCCCGTACCGAAGGCCACGCCCGGATCGAGTCGGATATTGATGGCTTCGCTTGAGGGTGGCTCATGCCAGCTCGGAACGATCCAGAGTCGGTCGCTTACCTTTACCGGGGAGAACTGAGCCTGCGTGATGCGCACCCAGTCTTCGTCGGGTACCGTCGTATCGGACTTCACGACCGGTGTTTCGATGCCGAGCGCCTTAGCGGCGATGGCGGCGGCCTGAGAGGCGTCGAACGCATCGTCGGCAAGCACGGAAACGATGGAGCGGTTCCAGGCGAAAGTATCGGGTTCGGTGCCTGGTTCGCCGTAAAGCGGCTTCTCATCGGGGCTGCCAAGATCGGCATCCTCGATCGAAACGCTCATGGCGCCCGCATCCATCATCATGTCGGCGAAGTCTTCGGCCGAGCGCTCCAGACACAAAAATTTAATTTCACGCAGCATTTTTGATGTCCTTGTCTTTGTGCATTGCAACCCACTCGGCCATGCGCTCTTCCAAGTAATGGATGCTGGTGCCGCCTTGATTGAAGCGACTGTCGCTCATGATCAGACGGTGCAGATCGATGTTGGTGTTGATGCCTTCGACAAGAGTTTCCGAAAGAGCCACGCGCATGCGGGCCAGCGCTTCGTCACGCGTTTCACCGTAGGCGATGAGCTTGCCGATCATGCTGTCGTAGTACGGGGGCACCGTGTAGCCGGCGTAGACGTGGCTGTCTAGACGGATGCCGGGACCGCCGGGCATATGCCAGCGAGTCACCTTGCCGGGAGACGGACGGAAGGTAAAGCCGTCTTCGGCGTTGATGCGGCATTCGATGGCGGCGCCTTTAAGAACAATGTCGCGCTGCTTGAGGCGCAGACGTTCGCCTGCGGCGATGCGGATCTGTTCGGCGATGATGTCAACGCCTGTCACCCATTCGGTCACGGGGTGTTCAACTTGCACACGGGTGTTCATTTCGATGAAATAGAACTCGCCGTTTTCATACAGAAATTCGAACGTACCGGCGCCGCGATAGCCGATGCGGCGACAGGCTTCCGTGCAGCGTGCACCGAGTTTTTCAATGAGTTTGCGAGGAATGCCGGGGGCGGGAGACTCTTCCACAACCTTCTGATTACGGCGCTGCATGGAGCAGTCGCGTTCGCCCAGATAGATGGCGTTCTGGAAGTTGTCCGAGAGCACTTGAATTTCGATGTGGCGCGGATTTTCCAAGAACTTTTCCAGATAGACCTTGTCCGAGCCGAATGCGGCATTGGCCTCCGTCTTCGTCATGTTGACCGAGGTCAGCAGTGCGGCTTCGGTACGCACCACGCGCATGCCGCGACCGCCGCCGCCCGCGCTCGCCTTGATGAGCACGGGGTAGCCGACTTCGCGGGAAATGCGAAGAATTTCCTTCGGATCATCGGGCAGAGCACCGTCGCTGCCTGGAACGCAGGGAACGCCCGCATCGATCATCGCCTTTTTGGCGTTGACCTTGTCGCCCATCAGACGGATCGTGTCGCCGCGCGGACCGATGAAGGCAAAGCCGCTTTTCTCAACGCGATCGGCAAAGTCGGCGTTTTCCGACAGAAAGCCGTAACCGGGGTGAATGGCTTCAGCGTCCGTGACTTCGGCTGCAGAAATGATAGCCGGGATGTTGAGATAGCTTTGGGAGGACTGAGCCGGGCCGA
>OJMI01000653.1_pt1 | contig 45282 bp, 32 predicted proteins | sample 1597131 | NCBI WGS metagenome assembly OJMI01 (sample SAMEA2452116, study PRJEB22498) | human gut metagenome | reverse complement strand
AAACTGACGTACGGGTAACCGTACCGGGGGTTCGAATCCCCCAGCTTCCGCAAAATTCTCTAAATAAAAAGAGCTAAGTTTTATAGACTTGGCTCTTTTTAAATTCATCAACAAACGGTGGGTTCGTCTAACGGTTAGGACACATGCCTCTCACGCATGTAATACGAGTTCGATTCTCGTATCCACTACAAAAGCTCTCAACCTATTGGTTGGGAGTTTTTTTTTATATACCTTCGCTACCCGATAGTATCCTAAGATTTTTATTATACACTTAAATTATATCATGAAAAGTAAAAAGACCGTCTTTCTGACCGGAGCCACCGGGACGATGGGCCATGCCGGATTGGTCGAGTTGTCCAAGCGGCTAGATCGTTTTAATATAACACTCTTGGCTCGTCCGAGCAAAATCAATAAAGAGAAGTTGGCCACCTATGAGGCTATGGAAGGGATCCGTATCGTTTGGGGAGACTTGACGAGTTATCAAGATGTCTTAAATGGAGTAACGGGGGCGGACTACGTATTACACGTAGGTGGAATGGTTTCGCCGGCGGCGGATTATTTCCCTAAAAAGACCTTGAAAGTAAACACGACCGCCGCTCAACACATCGTGGATGCCGTAAAAGCGCAACCGAACGCAGATCAGATCAAGGTAGTCTATATCGGCTCCGTGGCGCAAACCGGCCACCGTAACGCACCGGTTCATTGGGGACGTACGGGAGATCCGATCAATATAAGTGTCTATGATCATTATGCCATCTCAAAGACAATAGCCGAACGTATTTTCGTGGAGTCGGGTATTAAACATTGGGCGTGCCTTCGCCAAACCGGTATCTTATGCCCCGAATTATTATTCAAGGGTTCGGACCCAATCACATTCCACGTACCGCTAGACGGCGTGCTGGAATGGGCTACCGCCGAGGATTCCGGTCGCTTACTAGCGAATGTATGCGAGGAAGAGGTGCCGGATGAGTTTTGGAACCGTTTCTATAACATTAGTAGCGGCCCGTCTTTCCGTCTGACGAATTATGAGTTTGAGAGTAAATTGTTAAAAGCGATTGGCTGTCCCGCCCCAGAGAAAATATTCGAACCGAACTGGTTCGCTATCCGTAATTTCCACGGACAATGGTATACCGATTCAGACCTATTGGAAGGATATCTGCATTTCCGCGGTAACCAAACTTGCGACGATTATTTTAAATGGATGGCCAGCCAAGTCCCTTGGTATTTCCACCTAGCAAAGATCGTCCCTCCTATCTTCATAAAACTGGGTATGGGAGCCATCGCTAAAAAGCCGGGACTGGGAACCCGTAACTGGATCAAGAACAGACACCAAGATCGTATATCCGCCTATTTTGGCTCGTATGAGGATTGGCAAGCAATCCCGGGTTGGGATAAGATCCGGACAAAACGCCCCTCCGAAACACCCGTCTTTCTGGATCATGGTTATGATGAAAGTAAGCCGAAGTCGGAATGGGATATCGAGGATATGCGTAAAGCCGCAGAATTCAGGGGAGGAAAATGCTTGTCCCCGGCCATGACAAAAGGAGACTTATCGACTCCGCTCGATTGGGAATGCCAATTCGGTCACCGTTTTAAGGCCTCTCCCACATTAGTATTATTAGGAGGCCATTGGTGCCCGGAATGTTTACCGCTCCCTTGGAATTACGACGAGATCGCTAAAGGAAATCCGTTCTTTGCCCAAGTATGGTATCCATTCCACGATAAAAAGGAACACAATGTATACGATGAATCCATATTCGCTGACTTCAAGGAATAAAATTCAACGCATCAAGAGATTTTTGTTTTTTAGATTATTTATCTCAACGCAACATACTTTTACCGGATATTATCTGTTATAACAATATAAGCACTATATACCATAAACATAAAAACAGATTTTATCATGACAAAAGGATCGATCGGATTAAATGCAGGAGCTATCTGGAATTTGCTTTCAGATGGCCAACATTGGAGTTTTGAGGCGTTGAGAGCAAAATCCGCTCTAACAGATGCGGATCTATGGTCCGCTATCGGTTGGCTCGCTAGAGAAAATAAGATTGAAATTGATAACACCAGCAGCCACCCTATCTTCTGTCCGGGTACCAACTTTTATTTTTAAATGACATTTATGATATTTCATTGCGAAGGATTTCACTTTCTTCGCAATGAAATCTTCAAAAAAGTACTTACTTTGTAACCCTAACGAATAAAAACAATACGATTATGAATCCTACTTTCGGAGCTTCCATCCTTTCTTGGATACCACCTATGTGGACACCAGAAGGCGGTCTTTTCGCTATCCAGCAAGCATCTGCCGCCGGTTTTGATTTACTGGAAATCTTATTGCCTCCTTCCATGGAGTTCGACGCCCCAACCGTAAAGCGGCAATTGAAACAACACGGATTGAAGGCGACTTGTTCTCTCAACCTTCCCCAAGAAGCGCATATTCCTTTTTATCCCAAGGAAGCGACTCGCCTGATCAAGGCGGCGCTGGATAAAGCGAGCGAATTGGAGGTTGATTACTTGGGAGGGGTCTTACATTCCGGCATCGGGGTCTTCTCCGGCAAACAGCGAACACGGGAAGAAGAGAATACGCTTTGTGAGGTATGGGCGGAGGTTGCCGAATACGCCGGCCGATCCGGAATCACGATCGGTATAGAGCCGATCAATCGCTATGAAAGCTATATGTGTACCTCCGCGGAGGAAGTCTTGCGCTTTATCAAACGCGTAGACGCTCCGAATTTATCTTTGCATCTGGATACTTTCCATATGAATATAGAAGAGACGAGTTTCTATGAACCGGTTATCGCCGCAGGCAGCCGACTTCGCCATATTCACATGACTGAAAGCGACCGTGGAATGCTGGGTGAGGGAAACGTACGCTGGGATGATTTGTTCCGGGGACTACAGGAAATCGATTTCAATGGGAATTTAGTTTTGGAGAATTTCTCCAATTCTGTTCCCGGTATGGCGGAAGCCGTATCTTTGTGGCGTCCGTCTAAATACAATGCCGATGCCTTAGCCAAAGGCAGTCTCGCCTTCATGCGTAAGATGGCACGCGAATATCAATAAAGCATCAATTACCGCAAGACCGCCGCAGTATTACCGCACGGCGGTTGCAGTAATGTCATGTCAAATGAGATGGTAGCATTAATCTTATCATTTAAATAGCTGCTGAACGACAGCGCTATCCCCGTCATTCGGAGCAGGTTGTATATTCAATAAACGGGCAATCATCAAGTAAAGGTTCACGTTCGCCATTTGCGGGACCTCCGCATGTCTCTTGAACGAGGGACCTGCCGCATAGAATATGGCCTCCATCTCCGGCATAAAATTATCGTAACCATGTGTCGCCGCATAACGGGGAGATGATTTCTCTCGGAATTCTACATACGTTCCAATATGTGGAGAAACAACTAAGTCACTAACTCGAGGATTCTTTCCGTAAACAAATTTCTCAGGAATCTCGTTTTTCTTCCATACGGTTATATTCGGCACTTTCTGTAAAATCGCATAGGCAGTATCCACATAGGTTTTCTTGGGATATAATAATGTAGGAACGCCATCAAAAACACAATCGAAACTATCCCGGGGTAGATAATCATTCAAGTTCACATATTTCTCGGGATAATAGGTGGCCATTCCATGATCCGAAAGAACGATAAAATCGATCTTATCGAAAATATCCAACTGACGGGCTTCCGTGAAGAAATGATTCAAGACTTTATCCAAGTTCTCCACCACATCCAAGGTCGCCGACGAATCCGGGGTAGCGGAATGACCTATCGCATCCGGTTCTTCCATATACCACATAATCAAATGAGGACGCACATCTTCCGGCAACTTCAGCCAAGATATCACGGAATCAGCACGATCTGAAAAAGGAACCGATTTATCAAACGGCTTCCATATTGAAGGCTGACCACTCTCTAAAGGCACCTCACTACCTACCCAATAGAACGAGGCGGTACGAACCCCTTGGCGTTCCGCCGTATTCCAAATAGGTTCTCCACCATAAAATTGCGGATCAAGATTTCCCATCCGGTATGAGCTATCAAGCTCCGCGTCATAAAAGAAATTATTTACCAAACCATGGTGATCCGGATGCAATCCGGTAGCCATGCTATAATGATTCGGGAAAGTCACGCTGGGATAACACGGGCGAAACGTGGAGCGAACCCCCACATTCGCCAAAGAATCCAACGTCGGAGTATGAGCACGTGACGGATAATCAGAGCGGAAACCGTCCATTGATAAAACTACGACATAACGATCCGATTGTTTTTTCGTTTGGCAACCGGTAAAAGCCAATGAACAAATACAAAAGAAACTAACGAGTAAGAACTCAATACGATTATTCCACATATCATTAAATTAAAAAAGAGGTCCACAAAGATAGTGAACCTCTTCTAATTATTAAATTTTATCTAATGAAAGATTTTTCTTTTAGAAGATATACTTGATACCGAATTGCATCTGCCAACGAGACACATCGTTCAAATTATCCTTGAAGGTTTCGTCCAAATCTTTCGCCATCGTATACTTCAACGTATAGTTGTTCGCCGCACTCGGGCCTTGTCCTTTCGGGATCGTCAAGAACTGATATTGCTGATTACCCAAAACGGTTGTTTGTACCACACCCCAATTACGATTCAACAAATTCAAGAAGTTAGCGATATTGAAACTAAAGCGCAAAGTATGTGAGCGACCATTCTTCTGGTAAATCTTTATATCATGAGAAACGCTCAAATCCAATTGATTCGCAAATGGAGCGACAGCACCGTTACGTTCGGCATACTCACCTCTATGTTTGCTCAAATAAGGATCTTGCTCGATAAAGGCATTCATCGCTTTCCATGCATCTTCTTGGCTATCGAAATCGCCCGGTAACAAATGATCTTTTACCTCGTCAAAATTCGCAGGGATATACATCAAGTCATTGGAGAACTGAGAATCGCCATTCGCATCACCATTATAACAATAAGAATAACGGAACGGACGATAACGCTGATAAATCAAACCAAAACTTGTTGCCGCATATTTACTCCAGTTAGCCGTATAAGAAGCGGACAATAACAAACGACCATCAAAAGAACCTGCCGTATAACCTACTTCTTCCGCATTTCCGTCCAAGGCCGCACGGTACTTCCAAGCGGAAGTCGCCACAGACGATGTTCCGTCTGTTACACCTCTAGACTGCCCGAAAGAGTAAGATCCATTCAAATACAATCCCTTCAGGATTCCATCAACAAAGTTTTTCTGCAACTGGAAGGTCGTATAAAGCGAATGTCCTTTGCTGGTATTACGCAGCATCACGACATGATTCGCAGCCTTTTGATTTCCTTCTCTATCGCTATAATAGCCATTATAATATGGACGTGCATTACCCGCTCCACCGTCATTTACAAATTGCTCGGTCCGATACAATCCGATATTGTCATGATAAATAGCGTTAATGTCTTTTGAATACAGCAACTCTACGGTAGCGACCCAACCATCACCAAACTTATAATCAGCAGCGATATTACTTTTCCATAAGCTCGGATATTTAAAGTCCGGATCCGTAATCGCTATATCCGAACGTGTAGCGCTACCTTCAGCCGGTTTATAAGTATCCATATTTCCGGTGAAACCTAGTGAAGGTCTGCCGTCGCTAATGATATTGTCATTTTTATCCTTTACCGCCCGAACATTTAGGTCACCAAACAAAACACCATTGTTGCCAGCTTGATTACTGATCCATACATAAGGAGGAGTACCCGTGAAGAGTCCCGTACCACCACGTATCTGTAAGCTTCCATTCTCATCGTCAAACGGTTTGTAGTTAAAACCGAATCGAGGAGAAAACTGAGGTTTGGCGTTCGGATATTTAGAAACATCGATCTTGATGCCATCCCGATAGGTCTCGGCGGCGACTTTATCATTCGACTGCAAATCAGTCATAAAGAACGGAACATCGATACGTAAACCTAACGTCAAGTTCAATTTATCACTTACCGTCCACTTATCTTGGGCATACAAACCTAACTGGAATACATTTATCTCGGCGAATGGAAAATCATCCGTCATCGAATATCTTTGCGCATAGTATTGATACCCCGTAGAAGAAGAGTTCGTAATACCCGTCACATTGGAACCAAATCCAAAATCTTTCGGATTAAACTCACGGATATCAAATCCTTGTACACTTCCGTTATGAGCGGCCATGTATTGTTTTGTAGCCAATACGTTGAACTTGAAATCATCGACAGAATTAAACACCCAAGAACCCGGATAGTTTTGAGCGAAACCATTCTTAAAGGCACGATAGTCACTTTGCGTTCCAACCGTAATCTGATGTTTGCCAAAATTCATCAAGAAGTTATCCTGTATCTGCCAGATATCAGTGTTCAACTGGTTATTATAGGAGTTTGCCTCGGTTCCGAAAGTTGTATAAGCATTGTTGCCACCATCCAAGATATCCACTTGCGGGAAGTAACCGCCATCCATATCGCGATAATCACGCAAACGGGAATAACCGATCTTCAAATAGTTAGACATACGGTCATTAATGGTCGTATTCAAGTCGGCCATCCAAATATTGAAGTTATTATTCGTCCGGTAGAAAGAAGAAGAGAACGGAATAGCGAACGCATTCGGTCCACGTCCGTTATTCGGCGCACCAGAAGTAGAAGGGTTATTCGTATTAAACGATTTCAAATAATAATATTTTAAGCTCAACACATTATTTGAGTTGATATTCCAGTCTAAACGAGCCGTGATTCGATCCGCTTGAGTATTTGTCTTATTCACGTCGAATTTACCCGGATTATACCCAAGCTCATCACCTAAGAAATCAGATAAACCCTGCAAGACTGTCGCATCCGCCGCGGAATTAGCGGTCGTATAAGAAATCGGTTCCTCCTGACGATCCATCTCACCATTGATGAAAAAGAATAATTTATTCTTAATGATCGGGCCGGATAAGCTGATACCGTATTGGTGGTTAGAGAACTCAGAAACACCAATCGTCTCATCCTTCACACGATATCCCATCATTGACGGACTCTTCGTGTACATATATACAGAAGCATGAAACTCATTCGAACCGGATTTCGTTACGGAGTTAATACCCGCACCCGTAAATCCTCCATTTCGAACATCAAAAGGAGCGATCATCACCTGTACCTGCTCGAGCGCCTCCAAAGAAATCGGTTCCGTACCGGAAGCTCCAAGAGCAGAAGCCAGACCAAACGAGTTATTAAAGGAAGCACCGTCCACCGTTACATTATTAAAACGGTAAGAGACACCGCCAAAATTCTTACCGCTACTCATCGGAGTTAATTTCACGAAATCGTCCAAAGAACGGTTAATCGTAGGCAGCTTATCCATCTTCTCACGAGTGATGATTTCCTGCGCACCTGTACGACTTCCTGAAATAATGGGGTTCTTATCCGCAACCACGACTACCTCGTCGAGAGCTTGGGTATCTTCCCGCATTACTACATTCAGTTTCAGATCCTCACCCAAAACCAAGTTTATTCCTGTCCGGCTCTCCGTATTGTATCCAATATAAGAGAACTCTACCACATAAGGGCCTCCGATACGAAGGTTGTTAAAAGAATAAGAACCATTCGGCTGGGTAATCGTGTAGTATTCGGTACCCGTTGGCGTATGCGTAGCCTTGATATTCACTCCGATCATCGCTTCCGATGATGTATCCGTGACTTTACCACTCATACTCGCCGTCGTCACCTGAGCATGTATGGATATTCCCACGCACAACAAAAGTAACGTTAAAAGTAGATAAGTTTTCCTCATACAAGAAGTATTTATATTTAAAATAATTATAACATTTTTGTATATCGCCGCAAAGATAGGGATTAGATATCTCTTTTTGTCACAAACTATATATAATATTCATAGCATTAACATTCCTCACACAGATCTCCAGATTATTATTTTCAACCAACCACATCCATAATCCAACAATATGCAGGAAAAGCATCTATAATTCTTTTAAATCACCGCCCAACAGGGAATGTTAGTTAAGAATCATCAAATTAAAAATTTCATAAAGAACCCTCTTGTTTTGCCAATACAAGCCATCCATCTCCGAATAAGGACATTACTCAATTCCGCCCTGTCACAGCAACTTCATGAATATGAAACAAGTATTAAATAAGAAACATACAATGATATTAAAAAATAACCCATAACTTTGCGAAAGTTTTTATTACATTAACTATTTTAAATTATGAGCAGACATTTACAGACGCTATTCCTTTTAGCTGTACTGAGTTTCTTGTTTGTCATCCCGACACAAGCGCAGGTAACAACAGCCAGTATGAGTGGAACAGTTATGTTTCAAGATGAACCCGTTATTGGTGCGACCGTTTTGGCGGTTCACGAACCTTCTGGGACAAATTATGGTACGATCACAAACGTTGACGGACGCTTTTCCTTACAAGGTATGCGTACAGGAGGTCCATACAAAGTTACGATCTCTTACGTTGGTTATCAATCTGCCGTTTATTCCGGCATTACCCTGCAATTGGGAGAGAACTACAACTTGAATGTTAAGTTGAAAGAATCTTCCGAGACCTTGGACGAGATCGTAATCACAGCGGCGAAAACGAAGTTCAATACGGAAAAGACGGGTGCGACAACCAATATCTCCTCGTCACAGATCACCTCTTTACCCACCATTAACCGTAGTATCTCCGATATCGCACGCCTTTCTCCTTATGCCTCCGACATGAGTTTTGCCGGTGGCGATGGCCGTTCCACGAACTTTACGGTAGATGGAGCGAACTTTAATAACAACTTCGGCCTTTCGGATAATCTTCCCGGAGGCGGTAACCCGATCTCTATGGACGCTATCGAGGAAGTACAAGTGGTAATCGCCCCGTTCGATGTCCGCCAGACAAACTTCATTGGTGGCGGTATCAACGCTATCACCAAATCCGGTACAAACACATTCAAAGGTTCCGCTTACACTTACTTCCAGAACCAGAATATGCGAGGAAACTCAATCGATGGAGAAGACTTGGGCGCACGTGCTAAGGAATCCAAAACGATTTACGGAGCTACGTTCGGCGGTCCGATCATCAAGAATAAATTATTCTTCTTCGCCAATGTAGAAGTGGAAAAACAACCACAACAAGTGATCAAATGGAGAGCTCGTACTGAAGGGGAGCAACCGGACGAGAATAACTACATATCTCGCACTACACTCTCCGACATGCAAAAGGTATCCGATTTCTTAAGAGATAAATATGGTTATGATACAGGATCAGCCACGAACTTCCCCGCAGACGAAAAGAATTTGAAATTGCTAGGTCGTATCGACTGGAATATCACGAATGGCCATAAATTGAGCGTACGGTACAACTATACAAAGAATACCGCATGGAACGCTCCCAACGCTAACTCTATGGATGGTGGTTCCGGCTCTCGTCTGTATAATACAAGCCGTGTAGGTTACCAATCCATGTCTTTTGCCAACAGCATGTATTCCCAAGACAATAAAGTGTCTTCCGTATCCGCTGATTTGAACAGTCGCTTCTCTGATAAGATTTCCAATCAGTTACTTTTCACTTATACGGATATCGAGGATATGCGCGGAACCAACTCTTCCCCTTTCCCCTTCATTGATATCTTGGCAGGTAAAGATGCGGAAGGTAACCAAATCATGGAGCCTTATATGAGTGCCGGATATGAATTATTTACTTACAACAACGGCGTGAAGAACAAGATCACAAGTGTTATCGATAACTTCACTTACTTTGCCGGCGACCATAAGATCACAGCTGGTATCAGTTTCGAGCACCAACTTGCTAGCAATGCTTATATGCGCAACGGCACGGGATATTATCGTTACAGCAGCTTAGATGATTTCTTGAACGGTGCCGCTCCTGAAACGTTCGCATGGACATACGGTTACAACGGTGTTTCCGACCCGAAAGCTCAGGTTACTTTTAACCAGATCGGATTCTACGCACAGGATGAGTGGAACATTCGCCCGAACGTGAAGTTAACTTATGGTATACGTTTCGATGATTTAATTTTCGACAATAGCGATCTTCAAAGAAACGACGCAATCTACGATCTTGATTTCGGAGGCAAACATATCGACACCGGCAAATGGCCTAAGTCTAGAATGCAAATATCCCCTCGTGTAGGTTTCGTTTGGGATGTGTTCAAGGATAATTCCTTAAAAGTACGTGGTGGTACAGGTATATTTACCGGACGTTTACCCTTGGTATTCTTTACGAATATGCCGACAAACTCGAATATGGTACAAAATGCCGTAGTATTCGGCACAAAATATGAGAATGGAATTGCGGTAAGTCATGATTCCCGTCTGGATCAATTGGCTGGCGGCATGATTACGAATGTAGACGATGCAATCAAGAAATTCGGCCTTCCTACCACGATAGAGAATCCGGTTGCCGGTTCTAAGATCTCTGGCGTAAAGGACAACTTCAAGATGCCACAAATATGGAAAACCTCCTTGGCTGTAGATTATCAGCTCCCTACTTCCTTCCCATTATCCGTAACCGGCGAGTTCATCTATAACAAGAACATCAATGCCGTAACCCTTGAGAATATCAACATCAAGGACCCGTCAAATTGGGATCATTTTAACGGAGCGGATAACCGTTTGATTTATCCATCTGATTATACGTATGTATCCGGTAAGAATGCGGTTGTATTAACTAACACATCCAAAGGACATGGTTATACCGCCAATGTTACGGTTAACGCTCAACCCGTAGAGGATTTGAACATGATGTTGGCTTATACGCACACGGAATCCAAAGAAATTTCCGGTCTTCCGGGTAGCGACCCTGTATCTACATGGCAGGGAATGTTAACGATAGACGGACCGAATTTCGCAACCGTACAACGTTCACGGTATGTAGTGCCCGACAAGGTAATCGCAGCGGTCAATTACAATCTACCCTTCCGCCATAAAGGTCTGCTCAGAAAAACAAGCTTAAATCTGTTCTATTCCGGTTATTCCGCTTCCGGATATAGCTTCGCTTATACAAATGATATGAATGGTGACGGTATCAATAATGATATGATGTATATCCCAAAAGATGATAGTGAAATCAAATTCAAAAATGAAGCAGATAGAACCGCTTTCTGGAACTTCGTAGACCAAGATTCTTATTTAAAGAATCACAAGGGAGAATACGCTGAGGCTTATGCCGCACGTGCACCTTGGGTACATCGTTTCGACCTTCGTATAACGGAAGATTTCTCATTCAAGGCAGGTAAAACCGAACATCATTTCCAATTGAGCCTTGATTTCATGAATATCGGTAATATGATCAACTCGAAATGGGGTGTAATGAAGAACGCATCTTCTTCCAACGGTTGCCGTATCTTGAAATATGAAGGCATGGATGATAACAAGACTCCAATTTTCTCCATGTATAAGATCAATGGTGAATATCCGACTGAGACTTATTCTTATAACCGTATCTATACTGAATGCTGGAAAATGCAGGTTGGTATCCGTTACATCTTTAATTAATCAAGAGATATAACTCCATAAAAAAGGCGGGAAATAAATTTTCTCGCCTTTTCTATTTCATCATATATCCTCTCCCCCTCGCAAGGCATCCGCAATATCTTGATGCTGCTGGGCTAATTCGTCCTCTCCTATCGCCCGGAACCCTTCCGCTAGATATTCGTGGGAAGCCGCATGTTTAGGTTTGATGCTTATCGCCTGCTGGAAATCCAGAATAGCTTCATCGTAATATTTGAGTTTCAATAGGCATTTTCCACGGTTATAGCGAGCCTTAAAAGACTTCGGGCTTAATTTTACCGCCTTGTTTAAACAAACCTGAGCGTCATAGTCCTCACCTATATCCAATAAAGTAACCCCTTTGCGTACCCAAGCTTCCACATAATTCGGATTCAAATTCAAGGCCTTATCAAAACAACGGATAGCGGCATTCGCGTCATGGGCCTTCGTTATGCACTCGTTGCCCATCAAGTAATATTCATGCGCATACTCTTTCTGGGTCTCACGAAGCGAATGCAACTCTTCCCGCAAAGCCTTAATCTGTGCCTTTTGACTATTCAACGCTTGCAATTTCAAACGAAGCAGCCGTTGTACCATCGGATTATCCAATTCATTCCGTTTAGATACAGCGGCGGCAAAAGCCTCGACCGCCTCTTGCATATTACCTAGCCGAAATCCCTGAGCCGCCCGACCATATTGTAGTTCCGCCTCACTTTCCTTGAGGCTTTTCTCTATTAACGCTTGGTTGTTGAATATTTGGCTGAATTCCACGATCTCTTTCCGGATAAAGATATCCCGGGAAGAGATCTTGCTTTTTAGCACCAATCCCTCCAATGAGGTACAACGGCTCAACGCCACATAGGTTTGTCCCCCGGCGAATACACCCCCGGTCAAATCAACTACCACCCGGCTAAAAGTCAAGCCTTGACTCTTATGCACCGTGATCGCCCAAGCCAAACGAATCGGCAATTGTTCGAACGTACCGACAATCTCTTCCTCGATCCGTCTCTCTTTCTCGTTATATTTGTATTTATAATTTCGCCATGAGGTAGGTTCCACCAAATGTTCCACACCGCTCTCCAGCAAGACATAAACATTTCCATTCTCATCGATACCCGATACCATACCAATCGTTCCGTTTACCCAACGACGCTCATAATCATTATCGATAAAAATAACCTGCGCCTGTTCCTTGATGGATAAATTCAGCTGGGTAGGTAATGAGGATTCCGGAAAATCCCCCTCGATCTTTCCCACGGAGACATATTCTTCTCCGGGAAGTTCGGCCAACTTCTTCTCATTGATAAAATCAACCTGATCCCGGCGAGTGGCCAGCGTAATATACATATCCTCATTTTGCGGTTCGAAAGACGGGAAATAACGACCGTTCAACGTATCCAACTCCTGTTTTCTAGCGGCATTATTACGAATCCGATCCAATACATTGATAAAAACAGGATCGGTCTGGCGATACACCTTTTGCAACTCGATCGGTACTAAATTGATATCCTTGAACACACGAGCCGAGAAAAAGAAAGGGCTCGCATAGAACAAACTTAAGATCTCTTTTTGATCCGACGGAACAACCGGCTCCAACTGGAAGACATCTCCCACAAACAATAACTGCTTTCCACCGAAAGGTAATCGCATATTGCCGGAGTAAACTCTCAAGATACGATCTACACAATCAATAATATCCGCCCTCACCATCGATATCTCATCAATGATAATCAAATCGACCTCCGCTATAATCTTCCGTTTCTCCTTCGGATACTTGAAAAACTCAAAGATACGACCATGCGACAAACTTAAATCCGGATCATCCGGCAACATCGGCCGGAAAGGAAGCTTGAAAAAAGAATGCAAGGTAACGCCACCTGCATTTATGGCTGCTATTCCAGTAGGAGCCAGCACCACATACTTTTTCTTCGTATGATTACAGATATACTTCAAAAAGGTAGACTTGCCTGTCCCGGCTTTCCCTGTCAGGAAAACAGACTGGCGAGTGTGGGTGATCAGTTGCAAGGCATCCTGAAACTCCTTATTGTTCGTGTCTAACTGAAAGTCCAAGCATGTAATTTTTAGATGAGACAAAGCTATGAAAATATTTACAGATCACTCTAATAATATCCCTCAAAATATTTGGCAGTCTCCATAAAAATCACTTATTTTGTGATATCAAATTAATATCAAATATAAATCATCATGAAAGCAACTGAAAAGACATTCAATGGACTGAGAATCTCTGGGTTTCTTGCCCTTTTTCTCATACTGGCTCTATCGGGTCTTAGCTGCTATTTAATCGCAGGCATAAATGAGACTTGGAGCGTAATCACCGGCATCGCCGGACTCTGCCTGTTAGCGGTTTGTTTATTGGGACTCATGGAAATCGAGCCCAATAATGCCCGAGTAATGCTCTTTTTCGGAAAATATAAAGGGACAATTACTGATAATGGATTTTTCTGGGTCAACCCGCTTTACAGCAAAAAGAAAATCACGTTACGTGCCCGTAATTTAGATGTCCCTCCTATCAAGGTAAACGATAAGGTCGGCAATCCGGTTATGATCGGGGCCGTGATGGTATGGAAAGTCAAGGATACTTATAGAGCGATGTTCGACATCGATTCTTCGTCCATTAGTATCTCTTCGAATAAATCATTCATATCAATGGGAGAATCCTCTGAATTATCCCAACGAATGCAGAATTATGAGAATTTCGTGCAGATACAAAGTGACGCCGCCATCCGTAAGATAGCTGGCATGTATGCCTATGATTATAACGAGAGCAAAGATCCCGTCACCTTACGATCCGATGACGGGGAGGTCGCTCAAAAACTGGAGGAGGAATTAAACAGTCGTTTGGCAATAGCAGGCATTGAGGTATTGGAAGCTCGTATCAATTACTTAGCGTATGCTTCCGAGATCGCCGGAGTCATGTTACGCCGCCAGCAAGCGGAAGCAATTATCGCCGCCAGAGAACGGATCGTGGAAGGAGCGGTTAGCATGGTTCAACTCGCCTTGAACAAACTGGATAAAGACAATATTGTGGAACTGGATGAGGAACGAAAGGCCGCAATGGTCAGTAATCTGTTGGTTGTCCTTTGTGCTGACGAGGCAGCGCAACCTGTCGTAAATACCGGGACCCTACATCATTAATGTAAGAATTTAATATTAATACTAGTATATGGCCAAAAAAGATAATACTGTCAAAAGCTTCATCCTTCGGGTGGACGCTGATATGATGGAAGCTATCGAAGCTTGGGCTGCGGACGAATTTCGCAGCACCAATGGCCAAATCCAGTACATTCTGGACCAAGCCTTACGAAAGGCAGGACGGTTGAAGAAGAAAAGACTGCCCCGGCCACAAAACGACGACAAGTCATAAAAAAAAGCCTGATCTTTCGATCAGGCTTTTTTATTAACGGCTAATGAACAGCCAAGCATCTTTATACTTTTCTATTTTTCGAAGTGTCGCCATGTAGCTCTCGGCATCCGCCCGGTTATTAAACTTATCCGCATAAATACGATATTTGCCATCACGAACCACCTTGCTTACATTTTTACATTGCGCACGGTCTACACCGGATATATACTCATTCGCCTGCTCCTCTGTCGGGAAACTCGCTATCACGATATGATACATCTTCTTCGGTGCCACGGATTTCACTTTCGGAGCGGGAGCAACAAGCTCTTTCTTTACCTCAGGAGCAGAAGCCGCTTTGGCAATCTCTGTCTCCTTAGTCGCTTCTATTTTAGGAGTTACCTCCGCTACCATCTCGTCCACTTGAGATATTTGAATTTCCTCCGGCTGAGAAATCGGTTCCTCAAACCTATAATTTATCATCTCCGTAGGAACAAAACTAGCTGTATAAGCGGACAGGTTTACTTCTTTCACCGGAGTCGAAACCACAAAGAATAATGCGACAGCAGCAGCTGACGCCGCAACAACCCGGATCAACTTACGACTAACCGGGATATAGAACACATCTTTCTTTTTCTTACCCGTAAGTAAAGTAACCTCTTCCCGCTCTTCCTCCAACGATCGCAAAACCGGAAAATGAAACGATGATAAACCATACGAATCCGCATTGAATACCCCAGAATCGCCCGGCGTAAAAATGGTCTGCCCTTCCTCTCCTATAGAGAAAGTCCCAATTCGCCCCAATGTTATCCGCTTGTCTTGTTCCAAAGAAACATTCAAAGCCTCGATATCCTCTTCCAGCATCAACTGAGCTTTCCGGTAATCAACGCCATACGTCTGCATATACGACTCGGAGAGCAAGCCGTCTGTATGCTGTAGCGTGACATTGAACATAACCTCTTTACGCATAGACCGGAACAAATGTTCCTCTTCCTGATACGTCGCCGGCAAAGTTTGCAGCACGAAACCACCAAACTTCGGCAAGATCACACAATCGTGCGTCAGCAACAAGCGTTCAATATGTGTTATTATCCTTAACATAGAGACAAAGGTAAATATCTTTATAGAAATAACAAAAAAAGAGCAGTTTTTTCCTTTGAAATGACCCGGAAAATTATATGCATGACATTCTCATTTCAAAATCCACATGACACCCATATAGTCATCCGACCCTCCATACTGGTCGCTAATTGATTTTGAGACATTATCCATATTGTAATCCAACTCTTCCGATGGATACATCCATCTTAACGGCATTTTATCAGAAGGTATATTCCTATTCGATTTCGGATTTATCGGAATATTCGGTACACCTGTCCTACGATATTCAAAGAAAGCATTGTAAGGTGTTTGAAGAAACGTCAATATGTACTTTTGCCAAATAATCTGACTCAACTGTTCTTGAAAATCACTAGCGAACTTAACGCCTTGGTTTCCGAGATATTCTTGAATATAGGCATCTGTTATTTTTCGATTATGATGGAACATAACATCATCGGGAGTATTATCCGCCACAAACCGCATTGAAGAACGAACGCCTTCCTCATAATACTCATTGGGACTTTTTGAGATAAAACCTCTCAGAGCCATCTCAGCCAGTATAAAATTTTGTTCTTGATAACTCAAGAAAAATACAGGCTCGCCCTCCGGCAGTTCCTCGTAGCGATCATTTATTTGAGAAACAGTTCCCCCACTCACAAAAGTCAAGATCTCAGACTCCGGTAAGGTCGGGTCTACTCCACCATAAGCATCCCATTCCGAGGGATCCAACTTGGCTTCTTCTGAGCTCGGTGTCGGTTTCGCATAATAAAATAAACGATAATCTTTCAAGGCTTTCAATTTATCAACAAAAAGATCAGTCATCCTGTCATTATTCACAAAACTATTAATTTCCTTAAAATAAGGATATTTCTGTCCAGCCTTATTAGAGTACACAACTTGGAAATTATCCGCAATCGACTCAAAAACAGGTCTGTTATTGATAATCTCATTGATTCTTTCCCGAACCTTTAAATCCGGATCATCGACCTTTTTATACAAATTAAGAAGCAACTTCAATTGCATAACATTCACAGCCTTACGCCATTTCGTCACATCCCCTCCATAAATATAATCACCCTCAAAATTAGTACCAGCACTAAAGAGACGGTCCGCCTCATCCAATTCATTCAATAACCCGAGAAAAACATCTTTTTGAGAGTCATATTTCGGGAAATACACCTCTTCATCCTCAGCTCTTAAAGCTTCAGAATAAGGTATGTCCCCCACTTGCATTGTCAAATTGAAGAAAAAGAAAACCCGTACGAAATGAGACAATGCCGTATAGGAGTTTTTCAACTCATCATTCGTCGCAAAATCAATCATCTTCGAGGCATTCCGCAAATCTCTCAAAGCATCATAATTTGCTCCACCCAACAAATTGAATGCCAGATCTATATCATTAGCCTCTGTCCACGACAAATACTTAGCTAACAATTCATCCCGGATAAAATCCTTTCCATTCCCATTTTTATAAGTGGTAATATCACGTAACAGTTCTGTTGCCAACATCGCAGATGTTACTTTGTTAGTTGAGTCGGGATTTGTATTTACGCTTTCGAAATCATCACATCCAACCATACCCAACAAAACCAGTCCGCATATCAATATATTTTTAATTTTCATACGTTTAGCTTTTAAAATTCAACTTTCAAGTTTACACCTACATACCTTATAGACGGAGAAGATATATCCTCGCCCTCAATATCCTCAAAGCCATCCGGATCCGAGAATCTAAAATCTTTGGTCAACACAAATAAATTCTGTCCGATAAAGCCTACATAACAGCTATTCATACTTAACTTACTAATAAACTTCTTCGGCAAATTATATCCGATTGACATTTCCCTCAATTTCAAGAACGTCTTTTTCTGAACTAATTTATCTGGATTATTATGGCTGCTTCTTACAAAATCCTCATAAGAAGTCTCGATATCATTCGGAGCGAATACCCGCGTATCTGATGTAATCCTGCCATATTGATCATATTTGACCTCGCCTGATACAATCTTGACACCTTCACCCACATAATTTTTCTTGCCATTCACCACCTCATCATATCTCCATTGATTGTCCGTATCCGGATGAGCGCCGGTTTCCAACATGTGGAATTCCGTATTCGACCATGATTTTCCACCAATACGGCCATCAAAATTGAGTGTCAGCGTAAAGTTCTTATACTTGAATACATTCGCTAGACCATACTCTAAATCCGGATCCGTATAACCAATCAAAGAACTATATTGGCTCCTAGACATCAAGCCATTCGTATTAATAATATAATTACCATCCGGATCTTTGTCATAGCCTTTATATGAATAAGAATCCGTACGAGCGCCCACGTATGTCCACAAGTTATCCGGGCTGAAGCTCTCATCCAATTTAGCGTAATACCTCTTGCTCGTCGAAAGATTCAACGACACATCCCATGAGAAATCACGGACTTGCACCGGAGTAGCGTCAATAGAAATCTCCACTCCCCGACGAACATATTCTTCGTCAATATTCATCAATCTCGATTTATATCCCGTAGCGGAAGATATCCTTTGGCTGATCGTATTATTATAAGTCAACTTATTGAAATAACTCACATCTAATTTCAAGCGATGTCCTTGCAAGAAGTGAATACCCGTACCTATTTCCCATGTACGATTCGTGATAGGCTTCACGTCGCCACGCAAATAATCCGGATAACTAGCCGTATTCAAGCCATCCCAAACATTCTGTTTAATCGTATAGGCCCGATCTAAATCATAAATAGCTAAATCGGTTTTAGAGACAGTCCACGATCCTCTCAATTTCCAGAAGGGTATCCAATCCGGCAAGCTTATTATATTAGAAGGAATAATACTCATTCCCACGGAAGGATAAAAATATGATTTATCATTTGAAGGCAAAGTAGAAGACCAGTCATTACGCCCAGTAGCCTCCAGATAATAAGTATCCTTATACCCCAATGTCAACGTGCCGAACAGACTATTCACTTTTTTCGTCTTAGTCTCCGCATCCACGATCGGACTTTCTACGGAAGCTTTTATCGAATAAAAACCGGGAACAGACAAGCCATTCTTCGTGGAAGCTTCCAGATTCTTTGTTTTCGTATAATAAAGAGAACCTCCCAATAAACCGTCAACACTAAAATCACTCAGCTTCTTGTTAAACAGCAAGAAGAAATCATAATTCATGGTAAAACCAGTCTTCTTGCCCTCTTTATAATAACCCAACGCTCCGTCTTCCCAGCCACCACGGCCTTTAGAGATCGTTCCCACCGAAGAACGAGTCACATTGTTATTCGCATAAGCGACTCCTCCCGCACGCAATTGCAATTTCATCCAAGGGAGTATCTCGTACTTAAAAGACAATGAACCATTCGTCGTAAAATTATTTATCGACTTAATCTTCTCATAAGCCTCAAAATAAGGATTATCATACCAATCCGTATAATGCCAATTCTGCTTTTCATTTGGGACAAGCCAATAATCCTTGTAATCCCGCAGATCATACTCCGGACCAGTCCATAATAAAATATTGTACATATATCCGGTACCATATCCATACCCAGCCGTATTCGGCGCAGATTCCTGCGTAAAGTTCATACTACCTTCCACGCTCGCCTTATTGCCTAGTTTCAGCTCTCCACCAATATTATACCAGAATTTATTCTTACGTGAATTCGGATATTGATTCTTATCATACAAATAAGACAAAGAAGTGCGGATGCTTCCATTCTTACCAGAAGATGATACACTGACCGTAGTATTACTGATCATACTAAACTCCAAGAAATTCTTAAAATTATTCTTACCCCTCGAAGTCAACTCCATTTCCCGATACTCTTTCTTAATAGGATCCCATTGCGTATAAACACGACCAATATCCAACTTATCGCCCCAGACATAATCTATATTATCAAATTTACCTCCAGACCCGGCGCTATAAGCCGTCTGCACCTCCGGTATTTTTAACTGTCCGGCATTAAACATATTACTGGTATTTACCTCTATAGAAAAGCCCTTATCACCCCCTTTCTTGGTGGTAATCATGATCGCTCCATTACCACCTCGGGAACCATACAACGCAGAGGCCGTAGCCCCTTTCAACACAGTGATATTCTCAATCACATCCTGGTTGAAATCACTAAACGCTTGATTTGTAGGAACGCCATCCACGACGACCAAAGGCTCCTCTCCACGTAATTTTATCTTAGGAGCGACCCCAAATTCCGTAGAATTATACACTCGCATGCCCGAGATCCTACCACTTAAACTCGTCGCGATATTCACGCCCTTAACTTTCTCCAATTCATCCCCCTTGAACTTTTGTGTAGCATAACCTAACGCTTTCTCTGAACGAGTAATACCCAAAGCGGTAACGACAACTTCCTCCAAGGCTTTTGAATCTTCATCAAGCACTATCTGGAGAACTTTTTTATCCCCAACAGGAACCTCTTTTTCTTGAAAACCGACATAAGATACCATTAGCACATTCCCAGCGGAAACATCCAAGGAAAAGTTTCCATCCAGATCACTAATAGTGCCGTTAGTCGTTCCTTTTTCTACTACATTCGCACCAATCACTGGATCCCCGTGAGCATCTTTCACGACACCTGTTATTTTTACCTTTTTCGTCTGTTGATTAGCAATCGGTAAATCCTCTTTTTTCGTGTCTCGACGTACGATTATTTGACGATTATTAATAATATACTCAATATCCGTTCCGCTGAATAATTTATCTAATATTATCTCTACAGACTGATCCCGAACATCCAGATTAACTTTCCTATGCAAATCAATGTTAGAACCATGATACACAAAAATAAACTCACTGTTTTTCTCAATGTATTCAAATACATCTTCTACCGTACGATCATTCATTTGAATGCTTAGCATAGTCCGCTGCGCATATAGGGAAGACGCATATATCGCAGATCCTCCAAAACTTACCAGACATAAGGCTAAACCAAGACTTTTGAGAAAATGATTTGATTCTCGGCAGAAATCTTCTTTTTTCTTCATACCTTTGTAATGTTTTTTCTTTAGTACGTAATTATTGATTAAACAAAGCTCTTGAGCCGGAAGATATGGCAGTATCTTCTGGCTCTCTTGTAAATGCAAACACGCTTACAGATCATTCCTTTCCCATAGGCAAATTATTTTAATAAAATTATATTATTCTCCCCGTCTCTCTCTTGGCGTAGAAAAAGAGATTGACAAATAATCTCAACAACTTCCTCCAAGTTCTCTCTTAGGTCCAATTTTCCTGAAATAGGTATTTCACCTATCTCTTTGCCAAATAAAATAGTCCGGCCATAATAACGAGACAACCGATTTAAGACCTCTCCAACCTTACGATCATTTAACAGCATCAAGTTATCTTTCCAACAAATATGTTCAAAGACATCTACCTTTTTGATCGATATTTCTTTACCCTTTAACTCAAGCATATCATCAGGGCTCAGCACATTCTTACCATTATCGCCATTTTTCACCTCGACCTGTCCTTCCACTAATACAACGGAAGCCGCAGGTTCATCCCGATAAGCACACACATTGAATCGAGTGCCAAGCACTTTTACCTCGATCGTACTCGTTTTAACAATAAAAGGGCGAGAAGGGTCCGCAGCAACTTCCAAATAGACCTCTCCATCCACTAATATCTCCCGCTTATCTTTAGCAAAAACCGTAGGAAAAATCACCCGGGTCTCTGCATTAATATACATTTTAGTACCATCTGAAAATACGATATTCGCACGCCGTCCTTTCGGTACTATTATTTGATCCGGCTCATCAATTTTAGTTTCTTGCTCATTCTTTTCTATTTGGTGTTCCTCTACATTTGATTTGCCTACCGTATCATAAATTACCGTAGCTTCATCTTTCAGTTGAACCCAACCTTGATCCTTCACCAAGAGAATCTCATCCCCCGGCAAGGCGCCAACATTCTTTTCCTCCAACAAGGCCAAAGGCAATGAAGATTTATCATGCCCCATTATCCAAAAATAACATCCCACGGCAAGAAGCAACATGACGGCGGCCGCTACGGAAGAAACAAGATAGCGTATACGTAAAACAGAGGTCTTACGGGGAGCATTCAAACGTTCCTCCAGCTTCTGCCAAGAAGAAAGTGCCAGTCGCAAATCCACTCGCTCCTCTTCACGAACTTTACGCAACAAATCTTCTCCGGCTTGCCGAAATGACTCCTTCTCAACCATGTCCTGTTTCTTATTCACGAGATACCTGTTTACTCTTATTACGGATGGAATTCGTTTTGGTACTCACTTTTTACCGGGAAAAATAGCGAATCCGCCATTTTTTTCATTCTTACAACCTCTTTTGCCATCCCTAGGGCACGGCTGTGCCACCTTGATGGCACAACTATGCCACACCGATGGCACAGCTGTGCCACTTGGATGGCACGACTGTGCCATCAAGGTGAAAATTATTGGCACAATATATCTTTGATATACTGCGACATAAAGAGAGTCCAAGAATACATTAAAGCTCCAACGAGAACCACCGCCTTAACTTACGGAGTGTTCTAGACAATAAATTTTTACTGGATTGGTAATTTATGCCTAAAATACCAGCTATCTCATTATGCCCCAATTCATTTACATAATAAAGATAAATGATCTCTCGCTGATGGGGAGAAAGTTTTGTCAAGGCTTTCATCAAAAGTTTAACCCGGTCGTCCGTATCTGTCGTATCCAATGCGATACGGGAGAATAACTCATCCACTTGAAACACGTCCTCATATAAGGAGACATCCTCCATTTTCCTGTTTTTCTCGATCGTATCATACAGCTTATGTCTTAAAGCCTTAAGCAGATATCCTCTGACATTCGCCGTCGGAGAGAGGGAGGTATGGTTTTGAATCAAATTGATAAAAATATCCTGTACGCAATCTTCCACCAAGTTCTTGTCGGGAAGTAACTTGATTCCATAATTGCGCAGCAATGCGTAAAATCGGCAATAAAGCTCACGGAAGGCTTCCTTATCTCCCTTCAGACACGATTCCCATAGCTTCTCATCGGATATTCCCATATAAATAAACTCCCGAAGATTTCCCGCAAACATACACAAAAAACATTCAATTTCAGTTAAGAGCAATAAAAAAATACAAAAAAGCACGTACACCACCATGAATAACGATGTACGTGCTTCTAAAAAATCACATGGGAAAATCACTTATACCGTTTGCCTTGCCACGGTATCATACCCGTCTGACGGATATGCTCCATCAAGCCATTGAACAAGTTTTTATACGTATCCGAAGATCGTTCCCCGATCGGACTTTGTTCCTTCGGATCTTCCTTTATATTAAAGAATTGGATAGGCTCCCAAGGAGTATTTTGTAAAATCTTGAAATCCCGGTATTGAGATGCGTAATATGCCTGACCTCCATATCGGGAATTACCTTCCCTTCGCACCCAATGCACCATTCGATCTCCGGTATCTTGTTCCTCACCCCGTAAAAGAGGCAAGATACTGATACCGTCGATCTCATGTGATACAGGCACGGCTGTCAGATCGCATAAGGTCGGGAACATATCCGAAAGCATGACGAAATTATCACGTACCGCCGGACGGATCTGGTTCTTCCAATAAATACCTCCGGCTACCCGGATCCCTCCCTCATACATATCCTGCTTTGCGCCTCTGAACGGGCCGTTATTCGCACCCGCATCGTCCTGTCCTCCATTATCAGAGGTAAATATAATGATCGTATTCTCTAACTGGCCACTCTGTTCCAAGGCCTCATACACACGTCCGACGTTATAATCCAAATGCTCAATCAAGGCGACAATCTTAGCACGCTTCTCTGGAAGTGACGGTTCACGCTTTTTCACCTTTTCCAGCCATTCCTGAGGAGGTTGTATCGGGGTATGTGGGGCATTATAAGCTAGATACAAGAAGAAAGGCTCTTGCTTTTGCTTCATATCCGACAGGTAACGGATCGCCCAATCAGAGAAAATCTCTGTAGCATGTCCTTGTGGATCGATCTCTTTCAAGTTCTCACGCATATAATTATTTCCAAAACGACGATGGGTATAATAATCATCCATCATATCCCCTAAAAATCCCCGGTAGAAATCGAAACCCCTTTCCGTAGGGGTATTCGGAGACTCCAATCCTAGATTCCATTTTCCAACCATCGCATTATGATAGCCTCTTTTCTTCAACATCTGGGGTAATAATACGGCATCCTCCGACAGATACCCCCAGCTATCCTCTTTATGCGTACGAATAACTCCCGGTACGCCTACCATATCCGGATAACGACCGGTTAATAAGGAAGCTCTACTAGGAGAGGAGACCGGACAGTTCGCATGGAAATTCGTGAAACGAACTCCTTCATTTAATAATTTATCGATATGTGGAGTTTGAATGTCCTTGGCGGCTCCTTGACAGGACAAATCACCATATCCCAAATCATCCACCAAAATCAGCAGGATATTCGGGCTAGCCGGCAAAGCCTTTGTTTGTGCGGAAGCTGCGGAAAAAGCCAATCCGCAAGCCGCTGTCAGTATATATTTATTCATCTATCTGTTGTTTTTAATTTCCCATTACATCATATCACATACGGAAGGTTTGATCTTCATTCCTTTCTTATGTTTCTCACCGGCCTCGATCAGTAATTTCACGATCTCCGGATGCTTCTCCGCCTGATTGAACCTCTCCGAGATATCTGTCTCCACGTTATACAACAAGGGTTCAGTCGGAGTCTCGATCTTACAGGTTCGCAGGTATTGGTCCTTGATCGTCTTAAAATAATACTTCCACTCCCCTTTACGGATCGCCATCAACTCGCTTCCCCACCAATAATAAACCTCATCACGGGCGGAATGCTTTTCCTCAAACAATAATCCGGTTTGATTCACGCCATCCAATACAAGATCTTTCGGTTGCTCGATACCCGCCATCGAGAGGAAAGTCGGATATAAATCCATCGAGGTCATAATCTCATCGTTGATCGCCGGATTGATTTTTCCCGGCATCCAGCAAATGGCCGGAACCCGGAAGCCACCTTCCCACCAAGTACCCTTGCCATCCTTCAACGGACCCGCGGAACCACCATTCTCATGCTCCGTCAGCCAAGGGCCGTTATCGCTGGTAAAAATAACAAACGTATTCTCGTCCAAGCCATTTTCACGCAGAGCCTTCAACACTTCACCAACGCTCCAGTCTATTTCCTCAACCACATCTCCGTACAGGCCTCGTTTGCTCGTTCCCTCGAAACGGGCATTCGTGTACAATGGGATATGCGGGAAGGTATGAGCGAAATAAAGGAAGAAAGGTTCCTTTGAATGATCCTTGATGAACGATACCGCTTTCTCCGTATAGCGACGGGTTAATTCTCCCTGATCCGGTTCCGATTCGATTTCCTTACCATCCAATATCAATGGAGTCGGTGGAAAATTCCGGGCATGCGCGCCTTTATTCTGAACGGGGCTCATATCATTGGAATAAGGTATGCCGAAATAGGTATCAAAACCATGATCCGTCGGTAAATAGGGAGAGAACGCTCCTAAATGCCATTTGCCTACACAGCCGGTCGCATACCCGCTTTGTTGTAAAACCTTGGCGATCGTGACCTCATCTTGTCCTAACCCTGCCTTTGAGTTAGGGAAAAGTACGGCTACCCGATCTCCATATAATCCATTTCGAACCGGCAAACGTCCGGTCATTAACGCGGCCCGACTTGGCGTAGAAACTCCGGCCCCCACATAAAACTGGGTCAGCTTCATTCCTTCACAAGCCATACGGTCTATATTCGGTGTGCGGATCGTGGGATTCCCATAGCAACTCAAATCCCCATATCCCATATCGTCACAGAATATGATTACAAAATTAGGCTTATTGGCCGCATCCGAGGCAGCGTTCAAGCTCAAGCTGTTCGATAATACCGCCGCTGTTAAAACAGACAATGATTTCAGTGTTTTCATATACGTATCTTTTTATTTAAGTAAACGGGGAAAAGGTTCATCTATAATACCGGCAGGACGCTGGTTCCGGCCTTCACATCCCCAATCTCCCATATCACTACGAACCTGTTCGATCCATTGATTCATCTTCGTCACTACTTCGGGATGTTTATCGATGACATTGGTTGTTTCCGACAAATCATTCGCCAAATTATATAAACGAGCTTCACCGACTTCCGTATCCGGGAAGTGAGGGCCTTTGATACGTTCCTCCAAAGGTAAATGATACTTCCAGTTTCCCCAACGTACCGCCTGTAATTGTTGTTTCTGGTAATAATAAAAAGTCTCCGTGGGCGATGCCATCGATTCTCCCTCCAAGATTCCAGACACATTATGCCCATCTATCACCCGGTCGGAAGGAACCGCATAACCGCAATAATGCGCCAATGTCGGTAAGAAATCCATCGAAGTCACCAGATTATCAGTCTCCTGTCCCGCCGGTATTTTAGCGGGCCATCTCATTATACAAGGCACCCTGAACCCACCTTCATACGTCGTACCCTTTTGGCCTCTCAACGGACGGTTCGTACCGCCGAAGTGTTCATCCGCACCATTATCGGAAGTAAAGATAACCAAGGTATTTTGATCCAATCCTTCCTCCTTTAAAGTCTCAAGCAAGACTCCCATCGACCAATCCAATTCCTCGGTCGCATCTCCATAGAGTCCGTTCTGAGACTTTCCCTTGAAAGCGGGAGAAGACGCTAACGGATTATGAGTCATATTATGGCACAAGTAAATAAAGAACGGAGATTCCTTATGAGACTTTATAAACTCCACAGTCTTATTGGTATAACGAATCGTCAAGGAATCATGACCGACAGGAGCTACTATTACCTCCTCCTGTTCCATCAAGGGTAACGGACAATACGGACGATCCATATCGTTACTATAAGGAATACCATAATAGTAGTCGAAACCCTGCCGGGTAGGAAGAAATGGCAATTGATCCCCTAGATGCCATTTCCCGATACAAGCCGTCGCATATCCCTGCTCCTTCATCAACTCGGCGATCGTTATCTCACCGGGATTCAAGCCTTTATGCGAAGCTGGAAATAGCACTTGCCTCCCTTTGGACATCAAAGGTGTAGGGTCCGCATTTACATGCATGGAGACTCGCCTTGGATAACACCCTGTCAATAAAGCCGATCTGGAAGGTGTGCTCACGCTCGAACCCACATAAAAATCGGTCAGTCGTATTCCCTCTTTAGCCATCTGGTCGATATGGGGAGTACGATGCTTCGTACTCCCGTAACAACCTAAATCCCCATATCCGAAATCATCGATAAATACGATGATCACATTTGGCCTTTCCGCCGCTTGAGTAGCCACGGCCGCTCCTGAAAAGGCTAATACCGATATTATGTTAGATATAAGTTTCATTTCATTTTTCTTTTAGTTGCACATTACCAACCCGGATTCTGATCCAAATTCGGATTCAAAGAACGCTCGCTATCAGGAATCGGTAATAAATCGTAATATTCCAAATAGCCATTTGGGAACTTCGTCTCGATCACGCTACCCTCATGATCCTTAATAATCATAGGGTAAAGTTCCTTACCGATTTTCCAACGTTTTACATCTGACCAATAACGTCCTTCTAATGCTAACTCAATCCGTCTCTCATGTCTCACTTTCTCACGAGTCTCCTCACGGCTCATAGATGTCGGCAGCAAAGAGATCTTAACGTCATCCCTTTCCGTACGGATCCGGTTGAGGATAGCGATCGCATCCGCTACATTTCCATTCGTCTCAATAATCGCCTCCGCTTTTGACAATAAGACATCCGCATATCTCAGTATGATATCATTGATATAAGACTGCCCGGAAGGAGGAAGCTTTGACTCATCCTGAATCCGATATTTACGGGTACTTAAATGTTTCAACCGATTACCGGCATGATTAAACGCACCTCCCGGATACAGGTAATTAGGGAAACGATAGCCCAAGAAATAAGAACCCGGAAGTACAGCCGTGAAACCTAAACGAGGATCCCGGTTCTCATAAGGATTCTCGGGATCTACAGGAGAGCCATCGATCGTCTCATAAGCCGCAACCAAATCATCCGTAGGGACATAACGGCTTCCACGGGTCCAACTTCCGGTACCCGTTCCGCAATACTGGTCAATATAGGAACCTTGCGAATTCTCGCCTTCAATATATTGGATATCAAACAATACTTCCTTATTGTTCTCATTAGCCGGATCAAACAAACCCTCATAACTATGGAATAGACCATATTTCTTCAACGCATCAATTTGCTCGACACAAGACAGAACCTCCTTGTATTTACCTTGGTATAAGTAGGCTCGCATTTTCATACCTAAAGCCGCCCCCTTGGTAGCACGCCCCGGCTCAGGAGCATCCACTCCCAGATTGGTGATCGCAACCTCATAATCATCCAGCGCTTGTTGCCAAGTCTCCTCCAAACTCGCCCGCTTCAAGCTACGAGCTTCTTCCGTGGAAATGTTCGTCAATATAATAGGTACCCCACCATAGGTTTCCGCTAGCACAGAATAAGCCAGCCCCCGTAGAAAATGAGTCTCACCTGAATATTTGGCTTTCGCTTCTTCCGATAAATCCACTAAATCCATACAGGCCAACAAATAGTTTGCCCGGGAGATTATCTCATAACATCTTTTCCAACGATACGTTACGACTCCTCCGTCACTAGAGCTCAATCGCCCGGCACCCAACTTATTAAAAACCTCATCCGTTCCCCAGTTAAATGCGTTAGGGGTAGCTCCATCCGTTATGCCAAAGCCAAACAAGCCTTGATTATAAACCTCTTTTTCCCTCAATTGAGCATAGACACCATTTAAAAGGAGTTTGATATCCGATTCATTTTCCGGGAAACTCGCCGAAGTAATCTTATCCTCAGGATACAAATCCAAATAATTCTCCATACATCCCGTGAAAGAGACACATAGTATAATTGATAAGCAATATGCTAATAACTGTTTCATACTTTTAGAAATTAAGATTTATACCAAATGTAAATATTCTCGGAGTCGGGTAATAATTGGTACCCGAATCAAACGTATTTCTTTCCGGATCATATCCTTCATACCCTTTTTTCCACATAATCGTAAACAGGTTCTGGGCATTCGCATATACGTACAACCGTTGCATTTTTAGCTTTGAGGTAATCCATTCAGGGAACGCATAACCTAATTGTAAGTTCTTCAATTTCAAGAAATCGATACGATGCACCCAAAATGAGGAGTCATACGTGTCCCATGAAGAGTCAAACCGAAGCATCGGTATATTTGAGTCCGGATTCTCTGGGCTCCACGCATCCCGCCATTTATCAGAAATAGTCAGCCATTCGTATTGCATACGGGTCATGCCGCTCTTCGTAAACGCATTCGCCTGTCCCAAACCTTGGAATAAGATATTTAAGTCAAACCCTTTATAGCGTAAGCCGGCAGTAAGTCCATACGTAATTTTAGGAATCGTATTACCAAGTACTTGTTTATCTTGATAGTCTAATTTTCCATCATTATTAACATCCTCGTATTTCAGATTTCCCATTTCCGGCTTAAGCCCATTGCTATGCATATTTTGAGCGGCTTCTTCGTCCGATTGATAGATGCCAACCGCTTTATAGCCATACAAAGCCTTATACGGATATCCCTCACGAATCAAATAAAGCTGGTCCGGAGAGTTTCCACCTTGAAATTTCGTTACTTTATTATCGATATACGTAAAGTTTAGTCCTACGTTAAATCCAAGGCGATCTCTGCTCGTCTCAAGATTATCATAATTCACGACTAACTCAAAACCATTATTTTTCATCTCGCCCACATTCTCAAACGGCGCGGTCTTATCCCCTAATACGTTTGGTATTGGCAATTGAACGATAATATCGGTTGTTTTTTTATTGAAGTAATCAGCTTCTATATTCAACTTATTACCTAAGAAGCCCAAATCCACGCCAATATCCAAGGAAGAGGTAGTTTCCCAAGTAATATCCTCATCCACCAAAGCGGTTACGGCAGCACCCGGAGCCAATGAGCCTCCATAATTATAACTCAAGTCATAATTTTGGGAGATCACTGTTAAATAAGGCCAATATCCTTCAATGGTTTGATTGCCTAATTGTCCCCACGACGCACGTAGTTTCAAATTAGAAAACAGATTCAGGTTCTTAATAAACGCCTCTTCACTCAAACGCCATCCTGCAGAGAAGCCCGGAAAAACACCCCAGCGATTTCCCCGTTTAAAACGAGAGGAGGCATCGGCACGGAGATTCATCTCAAATAAATATTTATCCGCAAAGGCATAATTCAATCGACCAAAATAAGATGCCATGCGTAGACCTTCAAAATTTCCCTCTCCCTTGATACCTTCCGTTCCCGCGTCCACTTGGGTTAATCCTTCTTTGGGTGGGTTGGTTCTTCGGGCAAATACGTTCTTTATACTGTAATTCTCCAATTGGGTACCAAGGATAGCGGCAACATAATGCTTATCCGCAAATCGCTTGCTATAGTTTAATGTCGCTTGGAAATTATTACGCATGGTCGATACTTGCTCTCTACTCAACACAATACCATCACGATTGTAATTTTTCGGTATCGTCTCTATGCCAGAATCCGTATATCCATAAAGGGTCTCATTATATTTATCAACCATTTTCCAATTGCCATTAGAGGCCCATGTTACTTGTAAGTTCAAGTCTTTCGTAAAATCTACGGTAGCGAAAGCATTTACAGCCATATAATCCTTGGATGTTTTAGTCGCCCCGTTCGAAGCGTCTATAACCGGCTGATAAGTCGTATACAATAAAGTACCATCATCCTTAATCGCTTCTACCGAACCGAAACGGCCATCCCGGGTATATGGAGCGATGAAAGGAGCCGCACCTTGTTGCTGTTCGAATACACGGAACAAATCAAAAGGCTCTTGGGAATTCCTACGAGTATAATTCAAACGAGCGCCAACTCTCAACCATGAATTCACTTTATACTCCACATTTGCCCGGATACCGAACCGCTCCGCCTTAGAGTTCATCAAAATACCTTCCTGACTCAAATAGTTCAAAGACAAGAAGGAAGATAGTTTCTCCGATCCACCGCGAATAGATAAATTATGCCCTGTTATTAAAGCATTCCGATAAAGAGAGTCATACCAATCCGTATTCGGGTATTTATAAGGATCTGTTCCATTAGCGAAATTAGAGATCAATGTTTCCGAGAAAAGAGGGTTCTCTCCCCCATTCACCAAAGCTTGATTCGCCATAGTCATATGCTCGGCGCTATTCGTCACTAAATCAAAATGACGTCCGATCTGCTGCATTCCGACGTAAGAGTTCAACTCTACTTGGGTTTTCTCATTATTCTTTCCCATCTTCGTCGTAACCAAAACGACACCGTTAGCGGCCTTTGATCCGTAAATAGCCGCACTAGCCGCATCCTTCAAGACTGTGATACTTTCGATGTCACTCGGATTTACTTGGCTGAATACCCCTTCTACTCCGTCAATAATCACCAACGGGTCCGAATTATTCAATGTACCCCAGCCACGAATTCTCAATTGCGCTCCATCATCTCCCGGCTTACCCGAATTCTGGCTGATCCACACGCCGGAAACCTTTCCGGAAAGTGCTTGAGAAGCATCAGTGATCGGACGGTTCGCCAATTCCTCATCAAACTTCACGGAAGAAACAGAACCTGTCAAATTTACTTTCTTCTGGGTTCCATAACCTACAACTACGACCTCATCCAAAGCCTGTGTATCCTCCCTTAAACGTACATTCAATGAAGTCTGTCCCGCAATAGCGACAGTTGTTGGCATAAAGCCGATATAAGAAAATTGAAGTGTCGCGTTATCCGATACCTCCAAAATAAATTTACCATCAAAGTCTGTTATCGTACCATTTGTAGTACCTTTCTCCACAACATTCGCTCCAATGATAGGTTCCCCTTTTGAATCGACAACAACACCCGTTATTTTTTTGGCTTGCTGGGTGACCGCATTCGCTAGAGGTTTTTCAAATAAGTAGATCTTTCCATTTTTAACTTCATAACTTAATGACGTGCCCTCCGTTATTTTATCCAATACATTTGTCAATTCTGCATTCGTAAAATTAACGCTCACTCTCCGATTCAAATCTACGATTTGTTTGCTATACGCAACACTCAACCCGGTTTGGTGGGTGATGGTAGCTAAAACTTTCTCCACTTTCGCATTGTCCAGCACAATAGAAACCCGCTGAGCCGAGGCGGTAGCCGTGAAACTCAGCAAGGATATGACTAAAAATAGAAAGGTTAACTTCATGGCATTCGGTATTTTCTCAATTAATATTAAAAGGCACCTACGCCGAGGGCTTTCTTGCTTTTCTTTCATATATTTGTATTGATTTTAATAGTTGGTATTAGAAATTTATTTTTAATACGATCGGCAGCCGAAAAGGGTAGGAGCTTTTCGGCTGTTCTTATGTTATCTATTTATGAGGAATCCATACGCATATCTATTTTAAGGTTAACACTCTGTTTCCTGCTCTCCTATCAAATAGACACACGACAAATCTAAAAGGATGAGTCGTTATAGCTAATTTTTTTATTTTTTCATCCGGACTTCTATCTTGCCCCCTTTTTCCTCGAATAGTACAGGCGTGATTTTTTCCAATTCTTTTAATACCGTGGTCAAATTGACGCTATCGGTCGTTATCGTATACGTATATCGCAAAGCGGCAGAATCCTTCACGTCAAAGGATATATCATAAGTTCGAGCCAATGTTTTCATTACGTCCGATAAAGGGGCGCTCTTAAATACGAGCACATTACGTCTCCATGCCGAATACATCTTGACATCGTGGGAACGGAGTACCTCACAACGTCCGGAAGCCTTGTTATAAACCGCTTTTTCTCCCGGGCGTAATTGATAAGATTTGAAGGATCTTGATTTCAACTCGATAGATCCTGTCTCTAAAGCGACGAATATAGCTTCTTCCTCCGGATAGGCTTTCACATCAAAGGTAGTACCCAACACTTTTATATCCATATAAGAAAGATCCACGATAAAAGGCCGATTCTTGTTCTTGGCGACCTCGAACCAAGCCTCTCCTTCCAAATAAACCTTACGTTCGGAGAGACCGAATTTTTTCGGATAACGAATACGGCTTCCTGAATTCAAATGGACCTTACTCCCATCTTGAAAAAGCACTTGCATGCGTTCCCCATTAGGTACGTACACCTCGTCATACCCACCATCCGCCAACAAATCCACTTGTGAGTTTATGCGTATGAAAAGTCCTATAATTAAAGCAATCGGTATAAAGACCGCAGCCGCATACGCTATAAAACGGCGTATTTTTTGTCGGCGGAGTTGCCGCATAATATTCTGATACATTACGGCTGAGGGTATCGGATGGTCGATCCATGCCTCTTCCTCCCCCATATGAATCGTTTTCTCATCCTGATCGATACGCTCAGCAAGCCATGCCTGTCCTTCCGGGGTCTTAAACCAACGAACAACCTCACAAGACTCCTCGGAAGTAGCCTCATTATTTAGCGTTTTCTCTATGATCGATAGATCGGGTATTTTCATATTCATTTTCTTTTATCAATTGACACGCAAAGCCATCAATAGGATGAGTTCCACAAATATAAAAGAAATAAAAATAGTCTCTCGAAATGTGCCCGCAGTATTTTTATCGCTTGCGCATAATGTGTTTTTACCGTGGGGACCGAGATATTCATCTTATCGGCGATTTCTTGATTAGATAGATTCCCTTTCAGCTTATACAGACAGACTTGGCGTTTCTGCTTCGGCAAGTGATCGATCGCTTGGTAAAAATGAGACATCATATCTTGTTCCTCTATCTTTATAAGCAGTTCATCCTCATATTCCGGCGCTGATTGTACGATCTCATAATTTTTCTCTACGGCGCTATTATTATTCCGGATCTCATTTAATACGTGATTCTTTAGCATTGTATAGAGATAGTTCCTTAAATTCACGTTCACCATCAGTAGGGAACGTGCCTCCCACAATTTCAGAAAAACTTGCTGTACGGCATCTTCCGAAGAATATGTACTTTTCAAATATTTATAGGCCAACACATACAATAATTTATGATACCGCTCATAAATAACAGTAAACGCATCCTCGCTCCCCTGCCCCAATGAGGTGAGCAGATCTTCATCGCTCCGTATGGATTTCTGAAAAAAAGACATTTGAGAAGACTATATAATATACGATTCGCTATTTAACAGACGTTCCGCTTCCTCCTTCATGGCATCCGGCACCTGTGTAACCGCACCTTCACTGATCGATCGGATAAATTCCGGATACTCTTTACGGTAAACATCCAACATCCGGTTCGCAAAAACAAACATCATCGTATATTGGATATTCGCCAGCCGATCACACATTTTTATAAAAGAAGCGAATTTAGTCTGCCGTATTCCTTGATAATACAGGTCATTCGCCCGTTCTCCCCGGTTTCGTCCTTTTTCATTCGTTAAGGCGTATACGATTTCCGGAACTTGGTCTTCCAAGTGCTGTCTCACGCCTTCTGGCAAGACAAAGCCTCCCCCCTTGAACTCTTTCAGGAATTTCACGACATCATTATAGGTCATCCGTGCATCTTCTATCGTATCATGCAGAAAAGCAGAGGCATACAAAATCAGTATATCCGCCTCGGTCTCAGCTACCAGATATCCGTAGCGAGAGACATACGATACCGTCATTTTCAGATGAAATCCATAAGGCAACACATGATCATATTTCTGATTCACATCATCATGTATACGAAAAGCAGCCTTCTCCATACTGCAGATCCAAGGATAATAACGCTTTACTAGAGCGATAAATGATTGTTTTTCCATTCTTTCGATACTAAAGATTAATCTTTACGCATGGCAATAATACACAGTTCCGAAACCGCTGTTTCCGAAACGGCGGTTTCTACAATGCGAAGATATATAAATAATCGAATTAAATCACTCTATATCAAATTATTTAATACGGACTCCCACACGTGCAAGTGAAACATACCGTTTCCTTTCTTTATTATGGATATAATTATTATATTTGCAATAAAATGTATTTATATTATGGAGACAATCGCAATGATGAATCCTTTTGTCGTGGGTAGATATGTATCAGACAAATATTTTTGTGACCGTGAGGGAGAGACAAGCTTCTTGATTAAACAGATTGAGAACGGACGTAATGTCGCATTGATTTCTCCACGCCGTTTGGGTAAGACCGGATTGATCCAACATCTTTTTCATCAAGAATCGATAGAAAAAAATTATCATGCGTTCTTTGTGGATATTTATGCCACTACTTCATTAACAGAGTTCGTATATCTATTAGGAAAAGCCATCTATGACGAATTGAAGCCAAAGAAAACGGTTTGGACGGAACGGTTCTTTCAAATCATAACCTCATTGCGTGCGGGTTTTAAACTGGATATGGTAACCGGAGAACCTTGTTTTGATATTGGGCTAGGAGACATTCAAGCACCACAAACAACACTTGATGAGATCTTCGCTTATCTAGAGACCGCAGATAAACCATGTATCGTGGCGATCGATGAGTTCCAACAAATTGGCGGCTATGAGGAGAAAAATGTAGAAGCGTTGTTGCGAACCAAGATTCAACAATGCAAGCAGACTATGTTTATCTTCTCCGGCAGTAAACGCCATTTGATGAGTAATATGTTTAATTCCTCTTCCAAGCCTTTTTATCAAAGCGCTATTAGTATAGGACTTAAGCCAATACCCATTCATATCTATGTGGAGTTCGCCAACCGGCTTTTTGAGCAAAGGGGAAAGCTTATCGACAAATCCGTAATAGAAGAAGTTTATCGGATGTTCGATGGCTATACTTGGTTTGTGCAAATGATAATGAACGAACTTTTCGCATTGACCGAAGAGGGTGAGCGTTGTAGTATGGATAAGATAGAAATAGCCCGCAAGAATGTGATTCTAACACAAGAAAGTAGTTACAAGGATCTACTTGCCAATCTTGCTCCCAAACAAAAACTTGTTTTACAAGCTATCGCCAAAGAGGGCAGAGCAGAAGGTCTCACGTCATCAGCATTTATCAAAAAATACAAGCTACCCTCAGCCAGTTCTGTACAATCTGCGGTCAAACCTCTGTTGAAAAATGATTTGATAACACAGGAAGATGGCTTTTATAGGGTATATGACTACTTTTTCGCGGATTGGATGGCTAGAATATATTGACTCTCTTGTATGTAAATGTCAGAAAATAAGCAAATCTTAGTAGGCACTATCCGTTACTGAAGTAAATAATTTACGACTTGAAATGTAAATTCCTTATGCGGTGAAAATGAATTATTTAGACAACATACTTAATCGCTTGCAAAAGGCTTCTCAAGTGATTAGTTATTCACTTCCCAAGCCGTTAGTTATTCACTTCAGAAGCCTATTACACCCTGCAAAACAGATAAAATTAGGGAGAAAAGAAGAGGAACCATCAAATAATATCCAGCCGTTCTCTCAGTTGTTTAAAATAGCGATGCGAGGCGATCCTCTCCTCCTCTTGGAAGGGGGGATAGAACTCGCATCGTAAGGTCTTATTCTCGATGAACATCAAATAAGTCAAGTTCACAATGCAATCTTGGCTTATTTGAACAAACGTATTATTGATAGACAACAAATCTTTCGCTGTCGTGCCCATTTTTAGTTTATGAGTAGTACGGGAAGTCAAGACAATCTGCCAGCAACGCTGATCTCCCAAGAACTGAAACAGGAATATCTCCTCACAACGGACTAGCAAAAGACCCGAAACGGTTTGGATCGCAAATCGACTATCCCGATTCAATATTTTCTGCAAGGATCTCTCCATGCAGGCAACATCCGCAGGTTCTGTCGTATGAAAACGTTCGATGAGTGCCGCTAACTCATCAATTAAATAAGGTTTTAACAAATAATCAAACGCAGAGGCACGTAGGGCATCCAATATATATTTATCGTATACCGTATAGAAAACGACTCTCAAGTTCGGAAGAATATCATCCCGTATATCATCCAGCAAATCAAAGCCAGACATGTCCGGAAGTTCCACATCCAAAAACACCAAATCCGGTTGATACTTAAGGATATGCCTCTTGCCTAATTCCGCCGTTGTCGCTGTATCTAATATCCTTACCTCCGAGAAGGCCAATAGATCGTTTTGCAATTTCTGGATCGATCCAAGGTCATCATCTATGATTATTACTGTTATTTCCGGTTCCATACACGCTTCCATTTTCCAACAAAGTAAAATATTTATTGTTAAGATAAAAAATTAACGGCTTACCATAAATAGTGCTTTTTACGTATAAGTTGCAATATTCACGTTTATCCTATCGTTTTTCATGCTTATCTGTCATTTTTTATTTTAGATTTTTATCGGTTTGACTTAACCGATTGAAGAATAAACTTTTAGCGAATTATTTAAAAAATAGAGGTAACGATTTAGCAACTATACAAATTTCAGCGTTTTGCGTTGCTTCGCTGTCAAATAACTCTTTCATTTGCAAATATAATATCTTTTTTCCGAAAACACGAACTGTCAGCGGCTATTTTACAAAGACACTTGCGAAAAAAGAAAATTATTCGTTCCTTTCACGGGCTGAAATATTAGTGGTATGTTCACGTTATCATTTTGTTACTAGGATTTGTCCGCATTATGGAAGAATCATACCAATCAACCAGACACACGATATTATCTTGTAATAATTGGCAGCTTGTTTTTGTGGTGTAATACTCCGATATAGTTTTATATGTGCAAAGGTTAGGAAGCCCCCAGCGAGCTACCGCCAGAGGCTTGTTGTTAGAAATACACGTTTAGCATAAGATATACATATGCTGTTTTATCTTTTCCGTTTAAATGTTGTAATTCAAACTGGATTTTGTCTTCACGTGCCAACCATCCGATTGCACTGGCTAATTCCTTATCGTCCAATCCAGTACCTTCTTTAACTTCTGTCAGTAACCACTTTTTGTGTGCGTCCGTGCTCAGGAAACGCCATAAAATCCCGGCGTTTTCACCGATAATGTGTTTATCCATACTTGTTGTTTATTAATTGATAAAATAGCTTCAAAATGGATAATGAGAAGCGCTTTTATATTAATAATGGTATGCACTGTAAATATCCCAGCGTTTGTCTTTTATCCTTTTGAGAGGTTATGTTTTTTATAAAACGTCCCAAATTTATAAATATATCTTGTATCTAAGAATGGAATAAAATACTAAATAAAATTTATCCTCCCTATTATTAGTAAAAATTAACAGTTTACATAATCTACATATCAATCTCTTTTCATTCGCCAAATGGGATGACTATCTTAGAGGATATAATTTAGTAATATACAGTTGAAGTACTCCAAGTTCATTTCTTTATTCATAGCTACAAATCTGTATTTGCTTTTGGGTATAAGTCGTAAAGTCCTTTTTCATCTTTTTTTAATTCAAAATTCCCAGATTTTAATTGTTCATTCCATAAATTGAACGTTTCGGAAATGAACTTGTATAAATCTTCTGATATATATATCGCTTCCGTTTTTTATGAGGAAAACCAATTGACCGTTTTGGAATGACAGATGTTTTCTAGCTCTCTCAAGTGCTTTCAAATAGGCTACTTGATTAAAGGCGTATTGCTCATTAAAACCCTCTCCTGTCAACATATCTATAGCAGAATATGACATTTCTCCTTTTGTTTTTAGAAAGGTTGTGTCTGTTATAGAAGCCTTATATTTGTTTGCATCTTCCCACGTTACAAAATTAGTTATTAGTGAGTTACCGACAGCTATGCAAATCGACGCAAAACGCAGAAACAGAACTGTTTAGCAAGAAATCTGCACCCGTTACGGGAGTAACGAGGTGGTAACTGAACTTCTGCACCGTTTGGCTTCGAGGTGGTATTTCGTTGGCTCTGCCCCATAGAAAAACAAAGCGTAACGAACGCTCTATCAGCTAATTCGCTACGCTTTGCCCAAATTTACTTTTTCGCTATGTGTTTATTTTAGATTTTTCTCGATTGGATTTAACCAATTGATAAATAAACTTTTATCGAATTATTTAAGAAATAGGGATAACAATTTAACAACCCCAGCGAGTTACCCCACCGAAGGCATAGCTCATTTATTACAATCAAATTTCTGAAATGTCTTTTCTTCTTTTACAACCCCTTACTTTATATGCCTGCATATTGCTCATTGCGCTACTTTTTAGGCAACATTTGTGTACCAAGATAATTGTATGTCACTTCTTGTATGTTATAAGGGAAGACATTATAATAACCGTCTGTTTGTATAATCTCCATGTTCAAAGCTTTTTGACCGTATGCTTTACGGAGTGTTGACCACTCGAAATCGAATGATGTTCCGGGACGCATCACCATGGTACGTTTATCGGGAAGTGATACCGGCTGTTGGAGGATGCGTACATATACATATAGGGTAGCCGTTGGCGGTAAGGTCGCCGAGGTCATTTTACGCATGGTATAGATGCCTTGAGCAATGGATTTTTCACAAGGTAGGGTGGCAAATGACGGAGCATTAGTGAAATGAAAGGCACAAGTTCCCCATAAGCAATAACCTTGTTGGGACAATTCGCTATTCTGCTTGGTTTCCACATTGACACACGTTAAGCCCGAAAGCGGGAAACGCTGTTGATTGATGTCGTACATTTGGAGTTCCGACAAACATTTGATACGGAAAACCTTATTGAAATCTGCCTTTGCCACAGCTTGTTCCAGTTCTTTCCGATATGTTGTACGAAGTTCTTCCAATGCAAACGGGTCATTGGCTGCTTCTGCATACTGTTGGGGAGCACAGAGAGAGGCATAGGTCTCGACTGATGCTGTGTCGATAGGTTTGCCGTAAAGTTTATGTGTGTAGGCGAACAAGATAGCCGGGGTAAGGTCGACAGCTCCATCCATATGAGAAACATGATGTCCGGACATGATGTTTCCTTTGGTTAAAGCCATGTTTAGATATACGCCAATCTTGAAATCGCCCTGTTCGGCAAAGACTATTTGGGGCGTTTCCGGCTGTTGGTAAATGCCGAACTGTTGATAGAGTTTGGGCTGGTAAGCAGGTATGTCGGTAATGACGGCAGTCCGTCCGGTTGAGTTTTTCGGATTCAGCTTATCAAATTGATTGTTGGCGTTTAGTTGCTTAACAAATAGATAGCCCGATAGCAATGGTTCGCCAATACGGAGCGTGTCGCCTACTTTATAAGTACGACCGTCACAAGCATCAATGCTCTGCTGGGCTTGGAGTGGTTGGCATAACAAACAGACACCACCTAACAACAAAGCGGTCAGATTCATTCTTTTCATACGTTTTTTTATGCTTAATTCTATAGTTCTCATATTAATAGATTCTTATAATAATTGCAATGATAATTAGGATAATTGATGCTCGCTGAAGATTTTATGTTATTTAATAGAAACGGCATAAGAAACCACAACTGTTTTTACTCCGGCTTGCGGATATTTATTTTTGTAGTATTCAGAAAGGTCTTTATAAAGATAAGCTACATCGGGAGTTAAATCTACGTTTCTTGATTTAGCAGAACGACCCATAAACACATCAAATGAAAGATAATTCGTTTCATTTCCCTGTTCATCTGAAAAAGTCCATTTCCCATAACCAAACACATTTCCCTCTGGAGGAAGTAATTTGTAAGATTCTGGCATTTCTTCCGGGGCTTTGTTTTCGTTTTTTATAATACACGGTCCCAGTGTATTATTATCGTCTTTTATTGCAATACATCTTAGGAATTTGTCTTCGCTCCGCCAAAATATATAGTGAAAATCCAAAGGAATAAGAGATTCTTTTTCCAATTCTTCTTCAATAAGTTTTTGATTATTATCTGCATCTACTACATATCTGTATTTAGGAAGCTGTACATTCTCGTAGTATGATTTAGGGATAAAATGTAAAGGCAAATTTTCTGAATCTTTCCTATCTTTAGATATTATTTCAAGTAGTTCATATTCCGTCCATGCGGGATTTTCCATGCTATAATCCAAATAATTTGTTTCACTGATTTTTACCTTATATTCATATCCTTTCTCAAACTCAAATTTATCAATGACTCCAAGGCTCTCCCATTCTTGGGCATTTTCTTTCTTTACGGCATATACATCAGATAAATAATTCAATCCGTCTGACCAACAAACACCGGGTATCTTCTTTGATGCAATGGTTAGAGAATATTCCTTGTAGTCTGTCACTTTCTCACCCTCTTCATCTTTGTTATCACAACCTATAAAGCCGAATATACAGAGGAATAATATCAGTATTTCTAATTTTTGTGTTTTCATATCTGTCAAATTTTACGATTCTGTATTTACTTTTATTTGCTCTATCCTTATTTTGTGTGCAAATATATAAAAAGTGCCATTCATAAGGCATTATGAACAACACTTTTTTATTGTTTCCCGGCAAGATAAAATGGTTATATCTTCATTCCCCTGCCTTTCCTTTGCGACTGTATAGATCGGTGTATGCTCTGCCGTAGCTTGTCGAATTACTCTTTGAACCACTCGGCAATGGGCTTTCTAGCAATAGCAAGAACCAGTTTGCCCCATCCGTCAGGGCTTTCAACACTTGAAAGCCTGACTTTTTCGGTCGTAAATCTCCGTCCGTGTTCCTCCGAGTAGAGTTTCCCTGCATACTCCAAAGGCTTTCCCTTGACGAGTGTTTCGGTCTGCCTTTCATCGAATCCCACAAGTCGGCACAGTTTTTCAATGTGCATTTCTTTCGATGCGGCAGGCCAAACACACCTTGAAGCCGCATTATCTGCCCATATTTTATATTCCGGTTCGGGTAATCCGGCTTTACGACATTCAGACATCATCAGCCCAATGCCACGTCCCCAACTTTCCAAAACTTTTTGCTTGTACAGGACATTTACCAATAATGGATTTTGTGGTTTCGATTCATGCTCTGATTTCATTTTTCCGTATCCCAGTTGGGCGGAAAAGTTCCGGGGTTTTCTATCTTCACACGGTTATCATAAATGGCTATGCCCACCGAACCAGCGGTTTCTTTGTACGACCTATGTTGAAGAATGGTGTCCCATCCGAGGCGACTCTCTGCCGCGTGGAGCACGGTATCGATAATTCGGCACTTGCCAACAGGATGCAGGAGTTTGCGAAGTCTTTCCACCGAAGGCTGTCCAAGGCAGACGGAGATAAGGAGATAATCTGTGTGGATGGCAAAGCCAAGCGCAGCACTGTACAGGCCAACGAACGCAAGCCTGATATTGTGTCAGCATATTCCTACAACACCGGCATCACATTGGCTACCGAAGCCTGCAAAGAGAAAAACAATGAGATAATTAGATTGGGATAAAAGAATAACTTTCTGACATACAGCAATAAAAAAATACCCGATTTACGATGAATCGGGTAAGGGAGACTATGGCTCTACTTAGAGATTAAATGAAAGAGCATGATATAGCACCAAGTTTTTCTAAAATCACCTCGCTTCGAAAAGTGAGTAGCTCATTTTTATTTCCTATCTTTGTCGGGTAAAATTAAAGAATATGAAGAAAACTTATTTGCCGGCAGAATGGCACAAACAGAGCCTGATACAATTGACATGGCCCCATATAGACACTGATTGGGCCTATATGTTGGAAGAAGTAGATGCTTGCTTCCTTAATATAGCTTACGAAATTTTAAAACGTCAGCCTTTGCTGGTAGTAGCCCCGGAACCTCATCGAATCGGAGACAGAATCTATGAGCACGGATGCAATGTGAAGAATCTCACCGTTTCGGCCGTGAAGACTAACGATACATGGGCACGCGACCACGCCTTTATTACCATGCTGAAAGAGAACGGAGAACCGCTCTTACTGGATTTCTGTTTTAACGGTTGGGGAATGAAGTACGCTGCCAATTATGATAATATGATAAACTCCAATCTATATTATCGCTGCAAAACATTGACAGGAGAATATGTATACCAAAGAAATTTCATTTTGGAAGGAGGTTCGATAGAAAGTGATGGAAAAGGCACACTCCTTACCACAGAAAAGTGCTTGTTGTCCTACAACCGAAACGAGAAAACGAAGGAAGAAACAGAACAATATCTGAAAGAAACATTCAACTTGAAACAGGTGTTATGGCTGAAGCACGGTTATTTGGCCGGCGATGATACAGACAGTCATATCGACACGCTGGCACGTTTCTGTCCTGACGATACCATCGTATATGTGCAGTGCACAGACAAAAAAGACGAGCATTATGAAGAGCTGGTGGCAATGGAAGAAGAACTGAAAGCTTTCCGGACACCGGAGGGAAATCCCTATCGCTTACTTCCCCTCCCTATGGCCGATGCCATTTATGATATAAATGGAGAACGGCTGCCGGCAACCTATGCCAATTTTCTGATTATGAATGAAGCTGTTCTGCTTCCCACATACAATCAGCCTCATAATGATACTCTTGCAAAAGAAGTATTGGAAAAAGCTTTTCCCGGAAGAGAGATTGTCGGTGTGGATTGCACGGCATTGATCAAACAACATGGCTCGCTTCATTGCGTCACCATGCAATATCCTGAAGGTGTATATTAATATAGACGTATATAATATGAGAAGAACAATTAAAGTAGGACTCATTCAGCAGTCTTGTACAGGCAATACGGCTGAAAACATGGATAAACTGAAACACAGTATAGAAGATGTGGCATCCAAGGGCGCAGAGCTAGTGGTGTTGCAGGAATTGCACAATACGCTTTATTTCTGTCAGACAGAAAATACCTCTCTGTTTGACCTGGCAGAAACGATTCCCGGTCCTTCCACCGAATTCTATAGTGGAATTGCATCCGCCAATGGTATCGTACTGGTCACTTCCTTATTTGAGAAACGTGCTCCGGGACTTTACCATAACACGGCCGTTGTATTCGATAAAGACGGAAGTATTGCCGGGAAGTATAGAAAAATGCATATTCCGGACGATCCGGCATATTATGAAAAATTCTATTTCACTCCGGGGGATTTAGGTTTCGAACCTATTCAAACTTCAATAGGAAAATTGGGTGTACAAGTTTGCTGGGATCAATGGTATCCTGAAGGAGCGCGTCTGATGACCTTGAAAGGTGCTGAAATTCTTATCTATCCCACTGCTATCGGTTGGGAAAGCACAGATACCCCGGAAGAAAAAGCTCGCCAACTGGAAGCATGGGTAATTTCCCAACGAGGACATGCCGTAGCCAACGGATTACCTGTAATAGCCGTCAATCGCGTAGGGCATGAGCCTGATCCTTCGAAACAAACAAACGGAATCCGGTTTTGGGGAAATAGCTTTGTAGCAGGTCCTCAAGGTGAAATACTGGCACAAGCCGACAACATGAAAGAGGAAAATATAGTAACGGAGGTAGACATTACACGAAGCGAAGAAGTTCGCCGCTGGTGGCCATTCCTCAGAGACCGCAGAATAGACGAATTTGACAAATTGACCAAACGATTTGTTGACTAAAAGATGAATAAGTAGAAAAACAGTAGAAACGTTATCGTTATATAAATTCACATATTCGTTAAACAAATTGCGATTGAAGCTGTTTTGTTATCAGATTATCTAAAAGATATATTGATTAACAAAACAGCTTTAATTATGAAAAAAGTATTATTCTTAGCAGCATTGTTACTTGTTTGCTTCAGCGGAGTAACAAATGCACAAACCAGAAAACAAAGAGAAGATGCCAAACGCGAAGCATGGAAAAAAGAACGTCAGGAAAAGAAGGCCTTGGAAGCACAGCAAGATTCCGTGTCTTTCATGAAAGCTATCGATGCCTTGAAAAACGGTTCCTTTGTTTTGGAAGCTGATAACGTAGTATTCCGTAACGGTATTATGCGTTTTGTGTCCTCAAACACCAACTATGTGGAGGTAAACGACGGACAAGGAATTATTCAGACCGCCTTCACTAACTTTGTGTATAACTGGAGCCCGAACGGTTTGGGCGGTGTCACTGTACAAGGAAGCGTAAACGGTATAAGTATGCGCCAGGACAAGGATGGCAATATTTATTACAACTACGGCATTAACGGTATTGCCGTATCAGCCACTGTCTCTATCGTGTTAACCGGTGGTACCAATCAGGCCAGTGTAACCATCAACCCGAACTTCTCCGGAAATACGTTGACCATGAACGGTTATTTGGTCCCTTACAATGAAAGCGGAGTATTTCAGGGAACAACTTGGTAAGACTTATCGAAAGGCAATATAAAAAAGGAGTTGTGTCAAAACGTGGATAATGCCATCATTTAGTCGTAGGGGCGAGGTTTTCGCTCGCCCGAAAACAGTTTGCTTTGTGCCTTCGGGCAGGCAAACCCTGCCCC